>ERZ808246.564-NODE-564-length-30333-cov-7.539170_pt1 | contig 30333 bp, 22 predicted proteins | sample MGYA00521083_ERZ808246 | MGnify/ENA primary metagenome ERZ808246 (study PRJEB31516, sample SAMN03275577) | gut metagenome | biome: mammalia-associated habitat; material: feces | host: Papio cynocephalus | place: Kenya | collected 2012-07-07 ...
TCGATCTCCTTGATCTTCAGCGCCGTTTCGTGGGTGACCTCGGACTCCACCTGGGCGATCAGGTAATCCTTCGCCTGCTCGGCGGTGAAGCCGGAAATGCGCTCCAGCATCTCGGTCTGGCTGCGCTTGATGAGCTTGATCTCCTCCTGCTCCTTGTCCAGAGCTGCGTGCTTCTGGGCCAGAGCCTCCTCTTTTTTCTCGATCATCTCGGTCTTGTGATCGAGGTTCTCTTCCTTCTGCTGCAGGCGGCGTTCCTGCTTCTGCTGTTCGGCGCGGCGTTCCTTGACTTCCTTCTCGTACTCGCTGCGGTTCTTCAAAATCTCTTCTTTTGCTTCAAGGAGTGCTTCTCTCTTTTTGTTTTCAGAGCTCTTGATGGCCTCGTTGACGATACGCAGAGCTTCCTGCTCGGCGTCTTCGATCTTGCGCTGGTCGTTCTTTTCCTTGCGGCGGCGGATAAGCGTGCAGGCCGCAAAGCCCAGAACGAGGGCGACAGCGAACGAGAGGATGGCCACGATCCAGCCAGTTGTGGTCATGGTACATTCCTCCTATGTTGTTATTGGGTTTTCGCGTCGGCACAAAATATGGTGCCGGATGACAACCGGGGCGGAAAGGCTCCTATGCCCCGATAATGATCCTTTACTATATTAAACATATTATGGTCAACTGTCAAGGGCAAAGTAAACTTTTCTTTCGTCGTTTTTCAGGCAAGACGCCGTATCTGTTGGGTCACTGAATGAAATCGGCGTAAGCGTAACCCAGACGGCCCTGATACCCCACCGTGTACCACTCCTGATAGCGACCGTAGACGGTGAGCTTTGCGCCGTTCGGCAGAAGTGTGACCACCTCGGCCCGCGTGCCGGGGGCCGAGCGAAGGTTCAGCGGTCCTCCGCCCGGCGTCTGCACTGTGCCCTGCCAGGGTGTCATAGGCGTGACGAAAGGAAGGCCGAAGTACTCTGTCAGCGACAGCACCAAATTGGCGGCGATGGTCTGGATATTCCCCTCCACCCAGCGGGCATCGGCGGTGTTGTCGTGGTAGCCCAGCTCCAGCAGCACGGAGGGCATATAGGGCTGGCGGACCTCGCCCAGCGTGGTAGTGGCACGGGCATAGACCTTGTCCGGCAACGGATAGATGTCTTTCAAATTTTTTACAAAAATATCCGCCGCGCGGCGGCCGTTGGCGCTGGTGGGATAGTAAAAGGCGATGACGCCGCGGACGGTGCCCTCTTTGGTGCCGTCGGTGCTGCCGTTGGAGTGGAGGGCCAGGTAGAAGTCATAGCTGCCAGAATTGGCCATGCGGATGGAGCTGGCGGCGGTCATGTCGGGGGTGTTGCGGGAAAAGCGGATGGTGTTGGCCAAAAGATAGGGTTCCATGGCGTCGGCGATCAGGTTCATAAAGTACTCTTCTGAGCCGTTTCCGGTGATATATGGGTTATATTCCTGGGTAGATGGACTTAAAAAGATACGCGGCATGACAGTTCCTCCTATATTTGTTTTTTGCGTTCCGCTATACTTTGTCTGTACTTCAGCGATACTTTATTTGTACATCGTATGGAAATATGCTTGTCTTTGTGCTATACTTGAAAGAAATTTTCCTGTACAAAAGGAGTAACCGCCATGAAAGCTGCCAGACCGTATCCCATCGTCACCATCACCCCCAAGGGGGAGCGCGCCATCGTGGACGGACACCCGTGGGTCTATGAGGGCGAGGTGGTGTCGATCAGCGGCACGCCGGAGGACGGCAGCCTGGTGGACGTGGTGTCGAAAAAGGGCAGCTGGCTGGGCTGCGGGTTCTGCAACAGCGCGTCCAAAATACGGGTGCGGCTGGTGACGCGGAACGCCAACGACGACCCGGCGGGGGATGCCTTCTGGGAACGGCGGCTGCGCTACGCCTGGGACTACCGCAAAACGGTGATGGGCGAGGCGGACAGCCGGTGCTGCCGCATCATCTTCGGGGAGGCGGACGGCTTTCCGGGGCTGACGGTGGACCGGTTCGAGCGTGTGCTGGTGGCCCAGGTGCTGAGTCTGGGCATGGAGCGCATCAAGGAACGGGTGCTGCCGCTGCTGGTACGCCTCCTGCGGGAGGACGGACAGGACATCCGGGGCGTGTACGAGCGCAACGACGCGGCCCTCCGGACGCTGGAGGGCATGGCGCAGGGCAAGGGCTGGCTGGTGCTGCCCGGTGAGGCCGCGCCGGAGGGCACCACCGAGGACATCACGGAGAACGGCATACGGTACACGGTGGACTTTGAGAACGGGCAGAAGACCGGCTTCTTCCTGGACCAGAAGTACAACCGGCTGGCGGTGGCGAAGCTGGCAAAGGGCAAGACGGTGCTGGACTGCTTCACCCACACCGGCTCCTTCGCCCTGAACGCCGCAAAGGGCGGGGCGAAGCACGTGACCGCCGTGGACGTGTCGCAGTTCGCCGTGGACTGCGCGGCGGAGAACGCGCGGAAAAACGGGCTGGACGGCGTGATGGACTGCGTGTGCGCCAACGTGTTCGACCTGCTGCCCCGGCTGGCGGAGCAGCCGCGGAAATACGACTTCATCATTCTGGACCCGCCGGCCTTCACCAAGAGCCGCAGGACCATACACAACGCCATGACCGGATATAAGGAGATCAACTACCGGGCCATGAAGCTGCTGCCCCGGGGCGGGTATCTGGCCACGTGCTCGTGCAGCCACTTCGCGTCGGAGGCGCTGTTCATCAAGATGCTGCGGGACGCCGCCCGGGACGCGGGGGTGCAGCTGCGGCAGATCGAGGCGCGGCAGCAGTGCGCCGACCACCCCATCCTGTGGGGCGTGGAGGAGACGAACTATCTGAAATTCTTTATTTTTCAGGTGGTATGACGGGGTTTTTGTTGCCATGGCGGCAAACGTGTGGTATTCTGTTTTTTATGGTATGTATCTGAAAAGGAGGGCGCTCCTTGGGACGTTTACAGGATAAGCGGCTGTTTCTGCTGGACATGGACGGGACCATCTATCTGGATGACCGGCTGTTCGACGGGGTAACGGCCTTTCTCTCCCGCATACGGGAGAGGGGCGGACGGTATCTGTTTTTGACCAACAACTCCTCCAAAGGTGTGGAGGGCTATATAGAAAAGCTGAACGGCATGGGCATCGCCACCGGGCGGGAGGATTACCTGACCTCGGTGGACGCGGCCATCGACCTGCTGCGGAGACGGTATCCGGGAAAGCGGTGCTATGTACAGGGCACCCGGTCCTTTTATGACCAGCTATCGGCGGCGGGGATACCCGTCACCTGTGACCGGGAGGACGGCGCGGAGATCCTGCTCAGCGGCTTCGACCGGGAGCTGACGTTTCAGAAGCTGGAGGACGCCTGCATATTGCTGAACCGGGGCGTCACCTGGCTGGCCACGAACCCGGACTGGGTGTGCCCCACATGGTACGGCTCGGTGCCGGACTGCGGCAGCGTATGCGAGATGCTGCGCCGGGCCACCGGGCGGGAGCCGGAGTTCATCGGCAAGCCCCGGCCCGCCATGGTACAGCTATCGCTGAAGAGGACCGGGTACCCGCCGGAGGCGGCGGTGCTGCTCGGCGACCGGCTGTACACGGACATCGCCTGCGCGGTGAACGCCGGGATCGACAGCGTTTTCGTGCTGTCCGGCGAGGGAACACGGGACGACATCGAGAGAGACGGCATACGCCCCACATGGGTGTACGACGATATCAGCGCGGTATTCCGCGCATGGGAGGAGACGCCATGAAGCTCAACTACAAGCGCACCATTCTGGTCGGCTTTGCCTTTTTCCTGATCTGCGCCTTCTGGCAGGCCTACGACAACACGGTGCCGCTGATCCTGACCAACAAATTCGGCATGAGCCAGACCTGGTCGGGCGTCATTATGGCGCTGGACAATGTGCTGGCGCTGTTCCTGCTGCCGCTGTTCGGACACATCTCCGACAAGTGCACCCACCCGAGAGGGCGGCGGACGCCGTTCATCGTGGTGGGCACGCTGATCGCGGCGGTGGCGCTGATCGCGCTGTCCTTCGCGGACAACGCGCAACTGAAGCGGCTGGACAAGGTATCCGCCATTGACGACCCGGCGGCGCTGTCGGTCATCTATAACGAGCAGAAGGACGCCACGCTGCTCTCCCCCAGCGGCGAGAGCTTTATTCTGGGCCAGAAGTTCACGGAGGCGGAGTTCACCGCCATCCGCAGCCAGACCGTCAACGACGAGGGAAAGACCGTCACCGATCCGGCGTACACCAACTATGTGGTGCCGGCGCGGCAGGCCTGCGCCCGGGACACGGCGGCGGCCAACCCCGGCGCGCTGGTGGTGTTCGTGGCGCTGCTGCTCGTTATCCTGCTGAGCATGGCCACGTTCCGTTCCCCGGCGGTGGCGCTGATGCCGGACGTGACGCCCAAGCCCCTGCGGTCCAGGGCCAACGCCGTCATCAACCTGATGGGCAGCGCCGGCGGCATTATCGTGCTGGCGCTGGGCATGGTGTTCGCCACGGCATCGGTGCACAACAGCATGATGAGCTATACAGGCTACTTCGGCGTCATCGCGGCGCTGATGCTCGCGGCGCTGGTGGTGTTCATGCTGACGGTGCGGGAGCCGGAGTGGGCAAGGGAGATGCAGGCGCAGTCCGTGGCCGCGGGCATTGAGGACGCGGAGGAGGCCGAGCACCCCAACGAGGGGCGCAAGCTGTCCGCCGACGAGGTGAAGAGCCTGCTGCTGATCCTGCTGAGCATCGTGCTGTGGTTCTTCGGCTACAATGCCGTCACCAGCAAGTACTCCGTGTACGCCAGCAACATCCTGCACAAGGACTATAACCTGACGCTGATCATCGCCCAGGCGGCGGCCATCGCGGCCTATCTGCCGGTGGGCTTTATCGCCGGGAAGATCGGGCGGAAGAAGACCATTCTGGCCGGCGTGGTGATGCTGACCGTGGCCTTCGGCGTGGCCGGGTTCCTGACAGCGGACAGTCCCGCGGCACTGATGAACGCCATGTTCGCCCTGGCGGGCATCGCCTGGGCCACCATCAACGTCAACTCCTTCCCCATGGTGGTGGAGCTGGCCTCCGGCGGCGACGTGGGCAAGTACACGGGCTTTTACTACACGGCGTCCATGGCGGCGCAGGTGGCCACGCCCATGGTGTCGGGACTGCTGATGGATAAATTCGGGATGCACGTGCTGTTCCCCTACGCGGCGGTGTTCACGGCGCTGGCCTTCGTGACCATGCTGTTCGTGAAGCACGGCGACAGCAAGGACGCGCCCAGGGCCGCCGCGGAGCACGCGGAGACCGTTGACAATACTGTGGAGGAGTTGACAAACGACTGATGAAGGCGATCGTAAGTATCATTATCGTACTGCTGGTGCTGTTCTGGCTGTATCTGCTGTGCCTGCGGTGCCGGCGGGGCAAGATGGACCAGGCGTATTTCCGACAGTGGCGGTACGCCCACCGGGGCCTGCACGACAGGGAGAAGGGCATTCCGGAGAACTCTATGGCCGCGTTCAAGCGGGCGGCGGCCAACGGCTTCGGCGCGGAGCTGGACGTACACCTGATGAAGGACGGCAAGCTGGCCGTCATCCACGACGCCTCCCTGCTGCGGACGGCGGGCGCGGACGTGGAGATCGAGGACCTGACCGCGGAGGCGCTGGAGCAGTACCAGCTGGAGGGGACGGAGCAGAGGATCCCCCTGCTGGAGGAGGTGCTGCCGCTGTTCACGGACCGGGCGCCGCTGATCGTGGAGCTGAAGGCGGAGCGCGGCAACGCCGAGGCGCTGGCCGCCGCGGCCAGCAGGGTGCTGAAGAAGTACAAGGGCGCGTACTGCGTGGAGTCCTTCGATCCCCGGTGCCTGATGTGGCTGTGGCAGAACGAGCCGGATATCCTGCGGGGGCAGCTGAGCGAGAATTTCACCGCCCACGGGGACGCACAGCATCTGCCCGGCGGCATCCGGTGGATCCTGTCCAACCTGCTGCTGAACGTGCGGACGCGGCCGGACTTCATCGCCTATCGGTTCGAGGACCGGGGCAATCTGTCCCTGCGGCTGTGCCGGGGCTTCTACAAGGTGCAGGAGGCCAGCTGGACCGTGCGGGACAGGGAGACTATGGAAAAGGCCGAGGCGGCCGGGAGCCTGGTCATCTTTGAACATTTTGACCCCAGGGGGTAACGGACTATGCGCGTGATCACGGGAACTGCCAGAGGCAGGGTATTGAAGGAGCTGGAGGGGCTGGAGACACGGCCCACCACCGGCAAGGTGAAGGAGAGCCTGTTCTCCATCATACAGTTCGACATTGAGGGACGGCGGGTGCTGGATCTGTTCGCCGGCACCGGGCAGCTGGGCATCGAGGCGCTGAGCCGCGGCGCGGCGGAGTGCGTGTTCATCGACCGGCGGGCGGACGCGGTGAAGCTGATACAGGAGAACCTGACGCTGTGTAAGCTGGCGGACAGGGCCAGGGTGCGGCAGGGCGACGCGCTGCCCTATCTTCGCAGTGGGGAGAAGTTCGACATCGTGCTTCTGGACCCGCCCTACGCCAGCGGGCTTCTGCAGCAGGCGCTGACGGATATCGCAGCGTTTGACATTTGCCGCGCACATGGTATAATCATAGCGGAGAGCGCGGCGGATACGGTGCTGCCGGAGATGCCCGCGCCCTACGCCCTGTATCGGGAGTACAAATACGGCAAGATCAAGCTGACGGTGTATCATCGCGGCGGAAATGAGGATGCGGAATGAATATCGCCATTTACCCCGGCAGCTTTGACCCCATCACACTGGGGCACCTGGATATCATTCGCCGGGCGGCCCGGTGCTTTGACAAGGTGTGCGTGTGCGTGATGGTCAACTGCCAGAAGCAGCAGCCCATGTTCACGCCGGAGCGCCGGCTGGAGCTGATCCGCCAGTCCGTGGCGGATATCCCCAACGTGGAGGTGGAGAACTGGTCCGGGCTGCTGGCGGACTTTGTACGCAGCAAGGACGCGCATATTCTGGTGAAGGGCGTGCGGAACTGCGCCGACTGGGAGCTGGAGGCACAGATGGCGCGCATCAACGGCGGTATCTGTCCCGGGCTGGAGACGGTGCTGCTGCCCGCCAGCGCGGCGTATGAGCACTTCAGCTCCACCATGGTGCGGGAAATGATCCGCTACCACCAGCCATTGGAAAAGTATGTACCGGCGCCGGTCGCCGAGGAATTGATGCGGCAGCGGGGTTGAGCCTCCCGGCGCCGACAAAAAGAAAGGAACGGACCGCACTATGGAAGAGAAAGATGTACAGCGCCTGTTGGATATGCTCTATGGCATGATCGACGAGGCAAAAAGCGTGGCCTTCAGCTCTGACAAATGTATCATCGTCCGGGACGAGGCGCTGGATCTGCTGGATGAGATCCGGGCCAAGCTGCCCCTGGAGCTGAAAAAGGCCCAGGAGCTGATCGCCGCCCGCAGCGAGTATGTGGCCGGGGCCAAGAAGGAGGCGCAGGAGGTACTGCGCCAGGCGGAGCTGGATGCCCGCACCATCGTATCCGAGAGCGAGACGCTGCAGCTGGCGCGCCAGAAGAGCAGCGAGATCATCCGCCGGGCCGAGGACCGCAGCAAGGAGCTGTATCATGTGGCCAACACCTATACGGAGGACGCGCTGCGCCGCACCGAGGAGGCCATCCAGGCCGCGCTGAGCGAGGTGCAGGAGTCCCGGGCGCGGTTCCGGGCCGCCAGCAAAGAGCAGATGCAGGCCCAGCGCCAGCAGCTGAACGAGTCCGCCGCCGAAAAGAGCGAGGGCCAGCGCTGAGCGCTCCCCTCCCCCACACAGCATATACGTTGACCGCCGCAGGCAGAGCCTGCGGCGGTCCGTCTTTTTGGGCGGAGGGCGGGGCCGGTCCCGGCCGGCGGGAAACGCCGCTGCCGCCGCGGTACCCGGCGGCAGCTATGGACTTTGTGGAAAATCTATAAAATCTGCGTAAATTTTTCTGCGATTTCCACAAGAAAGCTTTATATTGTGTTGGCAACTTCGGTCAGGCACAAGATTTTGTGCCTGACCATTTTTCGCGCTTTCTTCCCTCGAACAAGCGTTTCAAAAAGTGGGAAAATTTGGCCGAAAACCGCCGGATCATCCGGCTTTTGCCGCGGCGGTAGACATAATTTTCCCTTGCAATTCCGCCGGGGATTATGTATACTAACCTCGTTAGTGGTGAATTGTGGGGGTAATATCCACATTTGTGGGGGATGTTCCCACGGTTTGCCACCGGGGACTATTTTTTTCGGAAGGAGGCGGGCCCATGACCGGTCAGTATGCACACACGATCGACGCCAAGGGGCGCCTCTTTATTCCCGCCGCGCTGCGGAAGGAGCTGGGCCGGACGTTCCACATCACCGTGGGGCAGGACCGCTGCCTGTCGGTGTACTCCGACGAGAGCTGGGCGGCGTTTATGGACAAGCTGAAAGCCCTGTCTTACAACGAGGTGAAGAAGCTGCGGGCGCTGTTCGCCTACGCGGCGGACTGCGAGCCGGACGGCCAGGGACGCATCCTCATCCCCGCCAAGCTGCGGGAGTATGCGGGGCTGACCAGGGAGGTCGTGGTCATCGGCAGCTTTGACCGGGCGGAGATCTGGGACGCTGAGCGCTGGGCCGCCGTGGAGAACGACGCCTTCGCCTCCGGCGAGCTGGAGAGCGCCATGGCGGAGATGGGCCTGTGAGCACCGTGACGCAGGAGAAGGACTACGGCCATGTGCCGGTGCTGCTGCACGAGTGCCTGGACGCGCTGGCCATCAGGCCCGACGGCGTCTATGTGGACGGTACGCTGGGCCGGGCGGGTCACTCGCTGGAGATCGTAAAGCGGCTGACCACCGGGCGGCTCATCGGCATCGACCGGGACGAGACGGCCATCGCCGCCGCGCAGGAGCGTCTGGCGGACTACGGGGACCGGGTGACGCTGGTCCACAGCAATTTTGACCGCATCGGCGACATTCTCGCCGACTTGCACATAGACGGGGCGGACGGTATGCTGTTCGACCTGGGCGTCTCCTCTCCACAGCTGGACGACGCGGAACGGGGCTTCAGCTATATGCACGACGCGCCGCTGGATATGCGGATGGACCGGACGACGTATCTCACCGCCCGGGAGGTGGTGAACGGCTGGAGCTATGAGGAGCTGCGGCGCATCCTGTTCGAATACGGCGAGGAGCGCTACGCGCCGGCCATCGCCAAGCGGATCGTACAGCGCCGGGAGCAGCAGCCCATCGAGACGACGCTGGAGCTGGTGGACATCATCAAGTCCGCTATGCCGCCCCAGGCGCTGCGGGAGAAGCAGCACCCGGCCAAGCGGAGCTTTCAGGCCATACGCATCGCCGTCAACGGCGAGCTGGACGCCCTGCCGCCCATGCTGGAGGCGGCCGCGGCGCACCTGAACACAGGCGGACGGCTGGCGGTGATCTCCTTCCACTCGCTGGAGGACCGGATCATCAAGAAGACCTTGCAGGAGCTGGCCACCGGCTGCATCTGCCCGCCGGAGTTCCCGGTGTGCGTATGCGGCAGGAAGCCGAAGCTGAAGCTGGTGAGCCGGAAGCCCATCGTATCCGGCGAAGAGGAGCTGGCGCACAACCCCCGCGCGCGCAGCGCCAAGCTGCGGGTGGCGGAGAAGCTGTAACATACGTCTTAAAGCCCCTGCGGCAAGTGATTTTTCGCCGGGGCAAGCGGCTGCAACAAAGTATCGGCGGAAAAGAACCACATCCGGCGCGTTATTTTTCGCCGAGACGCGGCGCAGACGTGCAGCCATACTCTGTGTATGGCAAGCGGCTGCAACAAAGTATCGGCGGAAAAGAACCACATCCGGCGCGTTATTTTTCGCCGAGACGCGGCGCAGACGTGCAGCCATACTCTGTGTATGGCAAGCGGCTGCAACAAAGTATCGGCGGAAAAGAACCGCCGGAGGAAGGAGGGAGTTTTACATGGCCAACTACCGTCACGGCGCCACCTACGGCAGCCTGGCATATGACCTGGACGCGCTGGCGCGGGAGAAGCAGCTGGACGAGGCCGGAAAGCTCCCCCAGAAGAAGGCGCGGCCGGCACAGGCCGAGGTACAGCCGGTACAGCGGCGGCAGACCGCGGCACGGGCCGCGGCGCGGCCCTCCCCTGTTCTGGCGCTGGGGACGGTGCTGGTGGTGGGCATGGTCATCGCGCTGATGCTGTGCTATGTGAAGCTGACCGGTATTTCCGACAATGTGTCCTCCATCAAGCGGGAGATCTCCGCCCTGGAGGAGGAGCACGTGGCGCTGCTGACGGAGTATGAGCGCACCTTCGATCTGGCCACCGTGAAGGCGGCGGCGGAGGCGGCGGGTATGTCCAAGCCCAGCAGCGGCCAGATACAGTACATCGACCTGTCCGGCGCGGACACCGTGGAGGTATACGCCGCGGGCGGCGCGGCGGCGCTGAACGGCTTTACCGAAAAGGCGGAGTCGCTGTGGGCGTATGTACTGGAATATTTCCGCTGAGGGAAAGTATAGTATAAGCGCGAGGAGTAAGAAGGCGACTTCTTGCTCCTTGCTTGGTCTATAACAGCAGGGCGCGGCGGCACCGGAGCAGGGTCCGACAGCAAAACAGGAGGCACTATCGTGGCAGAAAACCGAAATCCCAACCGAAAAAACGAGAGCGTGCGGCGGGCCAACCGGATCATTCAGACCCGGTCCTTCGTGCTGATGATCCTGATGGGCGTTGTGATGTTCGTGCTGCTGTTTTTCCGGCTGTTCGACTTACAGATCACCCAGCACGAGGAATTGCAGGGCAAGGCCGTGAACCAGCAGACCCGGCGGACGGTAGTCACAGCCAACCGGGGCACCATCTATGACGCCAGCGGCAACATTCTGGCCATTTCCTCCAGCGCGGAGACCATCATCCTCTCCCCGCTGGAGATCGACAACGCGGTGAACGACACGGAGGATCCCGTCAGCTGGACGAAGGAGTCGCTGGCGGCGGGGCTGGCGGAAATTCTGGGCAAGGACGCCTCGGCCATCCGGAAGCGGATGGACAACGTGAAGTCACAGTATGAGGTCATACAGCTGCGGGCGGACGAGGACGTGGCGGCCAAGGTGCGCTCGTATGTGGACGAGAACAAGATCGTGGGCGTACACCTGGTGGCGGACACGAAGCGGTACTATCCCTACGGCTCGCTGGCGGCGCAGGTCATCGGCTTCGTGGGCGACGAGAACACGGGGCTGTACGGGCTGGAGGCCTATTACGAGGAGGAGCTGGAGGGACAAAGCGGACTGGTCATCTCCGCCAAGGATCAGGCGGAGAACGATATGCTGTACACCTATGAGCAGTATTTCGCCGCCAAGAACGGCAGCGACCTGACCCTGACGCTGGACACCACCATCCAGTACTATCTGGAAAAGGGCATCGAGAGCATGGTGGATAAGTTCTCCGCCGCCAACGGCGCCAGCGGCATCGTGATGGACGTCAAGACCGGCGGCATACTGGCCATGGCGTCGTATCCCAACTACGACCTGAACGACTTTCTGACCGTCAGCGACAAGACGCTGCAGGAGCGCATCGAGCGCGGGGAGAGCACCGTGGCCGATATGCAGCTGCTGCAATGGCGCAACAAGGCGCTGAACGACACCTATGAGCCGGGCTCTACCTTCAAGATCCTGACGCTGTCGGCGGCGCTGGAGGAGGGCGTGGTGGATAAGACCACCACCGTCAACTGCAGCGGCAGCGTGACCATCTCCGGCTCCACCATCCACTGCTCCAACAAGAACGGCCACGGCCTGCAAACACTGGTGCAGTCGGTGGGGAACTCCTGCAACCCGGCGTTCATCAACTACGGACTGCGGATCGGCAGCGAGAAATTCTACGAGTATATGCGGTCCTTCGGGCTGATGAACACCACGGGCATCGACCTGGGCGGCGAGGCCGTGGGCGTGTTCGCCGCAGACAGCAGCTTCACCCAGCTGGACCTGGCCTGCTACGCCTTCGGCCAGAACTTCACCGTGACGCCCCTGGCGCTGATCGCAGCGCAGGCGGCCTGCATCAACGGCGGGTACCTGCACACGCCGTATCTGGTGGAGCGCATCACCGACAGCGACGGGAACGTGACCTATCGCCACGACGACACGCCGGTGCGGCAGGTCATCAGCGAGCAGACCTCCGCCACGGTGCGGGAGTGCCTGGAATATGTGGTGGCCAGCGGCACCGGCAAGAACGGCCAGGTGGCGGGCTATCGCATCGGCGGCAAGACCGGCACGGCCGATAAGGGCCAGACCGGCGACGTGGTGGTGTCGTTCCTTTGCTTCGCGCCGGCGGACGATCCGCAGGTCATCATGCTCATCACCATGGATACCCCCAGCCGCGCCACGGGGACCTATGTCTCCGGCGGCAACATGGTGGCGCCCACCGCCAGCACCGTCATGGCGGAGATCCTGCCCTATCTGGGCGTGGAGCCCAGCTACTCCGCAGAGGAGCTGCTGGGTATGGACACCACGGTGCCCAACGTTATCGGCATGAGCGTGGAGGAGGCCAAGGCGAAGCTGAAGGACCGCGCGCTGAGCTATAAGATCGTGGGCGACGGTGAGACGATCACCGACCAGACGCCGGCCGGCGGCGCCATCATCCCCGGCAAGTCCAGCGTTATCCTGTACGCCGGCGAGGAGAAGCCCGCGGACAAGTGCGTGGTGCCGCATCTCATCGGCAAGACGCCCTCCGAGGCCAACACCACGGCCACGGCGGCAGGGCTGCTGATACGGTTCTCCGGCACCACGGGCAGCGAGTCCAGCTCCGTCCGGGTGCTGAGCCAGTCCATCGACGAGGGCACGGAGGTGGAGGCCGGCACGGTCATCACCGTGCAGTTGGGCGACACGTCCGTGACGGACTGACACCACACGTTTTGCGCCCAACAGGGCACACGGTTCCCTTTTGTCCGCGGACGAAATGTGGTAGAATAGTGTGTATACCATTACGCACAGACGCAAAGGAGAGTTGACGATGAAGCTGCGCGAGCTGTTGAACGGGCTGGATATCCTGGAGACGAACGCGGATATGGAGGCCGACGTACACGAGGTACAGTACGACTCGCGGCTGGTGGGACCGGGCGATCTGTTCATCGCCGTCACCGGCGCGGAGACGGACGGGCATAAATATATCCCCATGGCGCGGGAGAAGGGCGCCGCGTGCGTGCTGTGCGAGCGCGCGCCGGAGGACGGCGCGCCCTTCGTCCGGGTGGCGGACAGCCGCCGGGCGCTGGCGGTGGTGGGCGGCAACCGCTTTGACCATCCCGCGCGGGAGATGACCATGATCGGCATCACGGGCACCAGCGGCAAGACCACCAGCACCTACCTCATCAAGAGCATATTGGAGCAGAAGGCCGGGGCCAAGGTGGGCCTGATCGGCACGATACAGAATATGATCGGCGACCGGGTACTGCACACCGAACGCACCACGCCGGAGTCCTTTGCGCTGCAGAAGCTGCTGCGGGAGATGGCCGACGCGGGCTGCACCCACGTGGTGATGGAGGTGTCCTCCCACGCACTGATGCTGGACCGGGTGTACGGCATACCCTTCGCGGTGGGCATCTACACCAACCTGAGCCGGGACCATCTGGACTTTCACAAGACCATGGAGGCCTATTGCGACGCCAAGGCACTGCTGATGCGGCAGTGCGATGTGGGCATCTACAACGCCGACGACCCGTGGGCGGATCGGCTGATGGCCGGGGCCACTTGCCGCCGGCGGTTCTCCTACGCCGTAAACGGTCAGGCGGACCTGATGGCGAAGAACGTGGCGCTGGAGCCCGGCAGCGTGGATTTTGACGCGGAGGCGGACACGGAGTGGTGCCACGTCCATGTGGGCATACCGGCGCTGTTCACCGTATACAACACGCTGGATGCCATGGCCTGCTGCTGGAACCTGGGCGTGCCGCTGGCGGAATGCGCCGACGCGCTGGCGAAAAACCACGGTGTGAAGGGGCGGATGGAGATCATTCCCACGCCGGGGACGGGCTACACCGTGCTCAATGACTACGCCCACAAGCCGGACGCGCTGGAAAAGGTGCTGCAATCCGCCAAGGCCTTTGCCAAGGGCCGGGTGGTGGCGCTGTTCGGCTGCGGCGGCGACCGGGATAAGACGAAGCGCCCCGTGATGGGCGAGATCAGCGCAAGGCTGGCGGACTTCGTGATCGTCACCAGCGACAATCCCCGGACGGAGAAGCCGGAGGCCATTATTGACGACATTCTGGTGGGACTGAAGGGCTATGACACGCCCTATGCGGTGATCCCCGACCGGGTGGCCGCCATTCATTACGCCATGGACCACGCCCAGCCGGGCGACGTGATCGTACTGGCCGGCAAGGGCCACGAGGATTACCAGGAGATCGACCACAAGCACTATCCCATGGACGAGAGAGTCATCGTGGCCGAGCACCTGAAGGAAACGCAGAAATAAAGAAAAGACCCCCGCACGGCGCGGGGGGAAGGAGCAAGATAGTATGGGAATTATGGAGATCGTGCTGCCTATCGCGGTATGCTTTATCGTTACCGCCATCGCAGGCAAGCTGCTGATACCGGCGCTGGTAAAGCTGAAGGCGGGACAGTCCATCAAGGAGATCGGCCCCTCGTGGCACATGACGAAGCAGGGCACCCCCACCATGGGCGGGCTGATGTTCATCATCGGTATCGGCCTCACCATCGTCGTGCTGGGCTGGCGGCGGATGATGGCCGGCAGCTTCGTGCACCTGTATGTGTACCTGTTCGCGCTGGTGTTCGGCGCTATCGGGTATATCGACGACTACCAGAAGGTGAAGCACCACCAGAACACCGGGCTGACCGCGCCGCAGAAGTTCGTTTTGCAGCTGGCGGCGGCGGTGGCGTTCCTGTGCCTGATGCGGTACGAGGGAATGCTGAGCCCCAACCTGTATATTCCCTTCTGGAACACCCACATCGTGCTGCCATGGATCGTGTATCTGGTGTTCGCGGCCTTCGTGATCGTGGGCACCGTCAACGCGGTGAACATCACCGACGGTCTGGACGGGCTGAGCAGCAGCGTGACGGTACCGGTGGGCCTGTTCTTCCTGGTGATGGCGGTGATCTGGCCCGGCTTCGAGCAGCTGGGGCTGTTCTCCGGCGCGCTGGTGGGCGGTCTGCTGGGGTTCCTGCTGTACAACCACTACCCCGCCAAGGTGTTCATGGGCGACACGGGCTCGCTGTTTCTGGGCGGCGCCGTGGCGGCGCTGGCCTTTGCCTATGATATGCCGCTGGTGCTGATCCTGGTGGGCATCGTGTATATCTGCGAGACGCTGAGCGACATCATCCAGGTGACGTATTTCAAGCTGACCCACGGCAAGCGCATCTTCAAGATGGCGCCGCTGCACCATCACTTCGAGATGTGCGGCTGGAAGGAGACGAAGGTGGTGGCGGTGTTCACCGCCGTCAGCGTCATCGGCTGCGTGATCGCGTACTTCGCCGTGTGCCAGCGCTTCAGCTTCTAAGACTTCGCACTATTTTCACAGGAAAGGAGGAGGTACCATGACCCGAGAGGAACAGCGTGCCCGGAAGGCCCAGCAGGACCGGATGCGGCAGGTGGAACGGCGGCACAAGGAGGCCGCCAAGGGGCAGATGGACCTCCCCTTTCTGATCCTGACGCTGCTGCTGACGGCTATCGGACTTATCATGCTGTTTTCCGCCAGCTTTCCCCGTGCCTATTACGACACCGGGGACGGCACCTACTACTTCAAGCGACAGGCCGCCTTCGCGGCGCTGGGTCTGGTGGCCATGTTCGTGGTCAGCAAGATCAACTATCAGCGCTGGCGCGGCGCGGGACGGCTGCTGGTGGGGCTGGCGCTGTTTCTGCTGATACTGGTCATCATCCCCCACAACCCGCTGGCCATCACCGCCAATAGAGCCACCCGGTGGCTGGGCATCAAGGGCGTGTTCCAGTTCCAGCCGTCGGAGATCGCCAAGCTGGCGGTCATCGTGTACTTCTCCGACACCATCTCCAAAAAGCGGGAGAAGATGCTGACGTGGCGGCAGGGCATACTGCCCTACGTGGCGCTGCTGGCGGTCATCGGCGTGCTGATGATGCTGGAGCCGCACCTGTCGGGCACCGTTCTGATCTTCGCCACCGGCGCGGTGCTGATGATCGTGGGCGGCATACAACGATGGCTGGTGGCAGTGGGCGTCACCGGTGTCAGCGCGCTGGCTTTTCTGTTTGTGAAGCTGGCAGAGGCCGGCGTCATCCGATACGGCGCGGCCCGTATCGAGATGTGGCACAACCCGTGGGAGGACTACTATGGCGACGGCTACCAGCTGGCGCAGAGCCTGATCACCATCGGCTCCGGCGGCCTTCTGGGCGTGGGACTGGGCCGGGGGCGGCAGAAGTTCCTGTACCTGCCGGAGCAGTACAACGACTTTATCTTTTCCGTGGTCTGCGAGGAGCTGGGGCTGATCGGCGCGTGCGTTATCATGCTGATCTTCTCCATGCTGATCCTGCGGGGCTTCTGGATCGCCCTGCACGCCCGGGACCGCTTCGGCGCGCTGCTGGTAGTGGGCGTGATGACCCACCTGGCGCTACAGACATTCCTGAACATTGCCGTGGTGTCCGGCTTTGTCCCCACCACGGGCATCTCCCTCCCCTTCTTCAGCTACGGCGGCACGGCACTGTGTCTGCAGCTGGTGGAGATGGGCATCGTGCTGAGCGTGTCGCGGCAGATACCGGCGGCACGGGCGGGATAAAACCGCAGAATTCGACAACTTATCGTATTATATTGCAGAAAAACTACTATTTGTATCAAAATATAGAGATCGGACCGCCGTCGCGGCGGTTCCAGGGAGCAGCAGAATGAGAGTGATATTTACCTGCGGGGGCACCGCGGGACACGTGAACCCTGCCATCGCGCTGGCGGGATATATGAAGGAGAAGGCCCCGGACACCGCCGTGCTGTTCGTGGGCACGCCCACGGGCATGGAGCGCGAGCTGGTGGCCAAGGCGGGGTATGACTACGCCGCGGTGGAGGTCAGCAGCTTTCAGCGGAAGTTGAACGCGGCGGGCATACGCCACAATCTGCACACGGTGCGGGTGCTGGCGTCCTCCGGGCGGCAGGCGCGGGCCATACTGCGGGACTTCAGGCCCGACCTGGTGGTGGGCACCGGCGGCTACGCCAGCTATCCCATGGTGAAGGCGGCGGCACGGGCGGGTATCCCCACGGCGGTGCACGAGAGCAACATGGTACCCGGCCTGACCACGAAGATGCTGGAGAACTACGCCGACGTCATCATGGTGGGCTTTGAGGACTGCCGGCAGCACTACAAGCACCCGGAGCGCATCGCCGTCACCGGCACGCCGGTGCGGGGGGATTTCTTCCGGCTGAGCCGGGAGGAGGCCCGGAAAAAGCTATGCTTTGACGATGAGGCGCCCCTTGTGGTATCCTTTTGGGGAAGCCTGGGCGCCAGCCACATGAACGAGTGCATGGTGGACTTCTTCCGCCGGGAGGACGCGGAGGGCTATCCCTTCCGCCACATCCACGCGGTGGGCAAGGGCGGCTGGGAGGCCATGCAGCAGAAGCTGCGGGAGCTGGGACTGCCCAGGTCCCCGCGTCTGGACGTGCGGCAGTATATCTATGACATGGACGTGGTGATGGCGGCGGCGGACGTGGTGCTGTGCCGCGCCGGGGCCTCCACCATCAGCGAGCTGACGGCGCTGGGCAAGCCCACGGTGATGGTGCCGTCGCCCTATGTGACCAACAACCACCAGGAGAAGAACGCACGGCTGCTGGAAAAGCACGGCGGCGCGGTGGTCATCACCGAGCCGGAGAGCACCGGAGACGGGCTGTACGAGGCCGTGGAGGCTATTCTCTCCGACAACGAAAAACGCACCTCCATGGCCGGGGCCATGAAGGAGCTGGGTATCCCCGACGCCACGGCGCGTATCTACGACACGGTCATGGCGCTGGTGCGGAAGTAAAGGAGTCACCCCTCTCCCCTGTCCGTTCATACAATGGCGTAGCTGTTGGATGGACGGGAAAGGGAGGGCACATGAGGTATATCACCATAGGGGGCGGCACACCGCTGCGGGGCGAGGTGGCGGTGCAGGGCGCGAAGAACAGCGTACTGCCCATTCTGGCCGCCGCGCTGCTCAGCGGGGATGTGTGCCGCATCGAGGGCTGTCCGCACCTGAGCGATGTGGACTCGGCGGCGGATATCCTGCGGTACTTAGGCTGCGCCGTGGAGTGGGACGGAGACGATCTGCTGGTGGACAGCACCACGCTGACGCGGTGCGACATACCCCAGACGCTGATGCGGCGGATGCGGTCATCCGTGATCTTTCTGGGGGCGATACTGGCGCGGTGCGGCTGGGCGGAGCTGAGCTATCCCGGCGGGTGCGAGCTGGGGCCGCGGCCCATCGACCTGCACCTGGCGGCCCTGCGGGCGCTGGGGGCGGATATCGATGACGCGGGCGGGAGCCTGCGGTGCCGGGCGCGGAAGCTGACCGGCTGCCAGATCGTGCTGGCCACACCCAGCGTGGGCGCCACGGAGAACGCCATGCTGGCGGCCTGCGGCGCGGAGGGAGAGACGGTGATCTGCAACGCGGCGCGGGAGCCGGAGATCGCGGACCTGCAGGCCTTTTTATGCGCCATGGGCGCGGAGGTGCGGGGCGCGGGCGGCTCGGTCATCACGGTGACGCCGAAGCGCCCGCTGCACGGGTGCGTACACCGGGTGATACCGGACCGGATCGTGGCGGCCACCTATCTGTGCGCGGCGGCAGCCGCCGGCGGAGAGGTGACGCTGCGGAACGCAGAGCACCGGCACCTGGCGGCGGTGACCACGGTACTGGACCAGGCGGGCTGCGGCGTCCGCTGCGGCGAGGGGTACATACAGCTGACGCGGACGGGACCGCTGCGGGCCGTGCCGCCGGTGCGGACGGCACCGTATCCGGGGTTCCCCACCGACTGCCAGGCCATACTGATGGCGGCGCTGCTGCGGGCACAGGGGACCACGGTATTTGTGGAGAACATCTTTCAGAGCCGGTACCGGCACGTGCCGGAGCTGGCGCGCATGGGCGCGGACATCCGGACCGAGGGACGGGTGGCGGTGGTGTGCGGCGCGGAACGGCTGCACGGCACGGAGGTCGTGGCCACCGACCTGCGGGGCGGCGCAGCGCTGGCGGTGGCCGGTCTGGCCGCCGAGGGCGTGACCACGGTACAGGGCATCGGCCACATCCAGCGGGGTTACGCGGACCTGGCCGGGGACCTGCGGGCGCTGGGCGCCCGGATCACAGAGCAATAGACGAGACAGCAGAAACAGCGGAGGAGCACGGACGATGGCAAGGCGCAGACGGTACAACCATAAGCGGCGTAAGGGAAGCCTGAGCTTCCTTTATAAGCTGCTGGCTTTTGTGCTGATCTGCACCGCCATCGCCCTGGCTCTGACACTGTTTTTCCGTATACGCAGCATCGAGGTCAGCGGCAACGACCGCTATACCCGGCAGGAGATCATCGACGCGGCGGGCGTCAGCGAGGGGGACAATATGTTCCTGATGAACAAGTACAGCGCGGCGGAGCGCATACGCAGGGCGCTGCCGTATATCGAGACGGTGCAGTTCCGGCGGTCGCTGCCGGACGGGCTGTCCATCATCGTGACGGAGTGCACGGACCCGGCGGCCATCGTGCAGGACGGGAAAGCGTACCTGCTGTGCGACACGGGAAACATCGTGGACGAGGTAACGCCCGCTGCCGCGAAGCAGCGGATGCAGGTAAAGGGCCTGACGCTGACAGACCCGGCGGTGGGTCAGCCGGCAAAGGCGGCGGAGGGACAGGAGCTGGCGCTGGAGCAGCTGCTGACGCTCATGCAGGCACTGAGTGAACGGAGTATGACGGCGGACGTATCGCTGCTGGATATGAGCGACCCGGCGCAGCTGACGCTGCGGTATCTGGAACGGTTCGACGTGCAGCTGCCCCGGGAGGCCGACTACGGCTACAAGCTGGACTATCTGATGGCCGTGGTAGAGAAGCTGGAGGTCAACGAGAAGGGCGTTATCAATATGATGCAGGACGGAAAGGCACGGTTCATTCCGGAGTGATGCCGCGCGTACCACACCGCATCGGGGCGCAGCGCAAAACTTTTTCGGTAAATTAAGTGCTTGCACTTGACGCTTGCGCCAATTCGTAATACAATACAAGATATAGCATTTACCAGGAGATAATCCGTCATTTTCATACAAATTATGGCAGGAGGAGCAGACATGGCTTTTGGATTGGAAACCGGCCCGGAGAACGTTGTCAGCATCAAGGTCGTGGGCGTAGGCGGCGGCGGAAACAACGTGGTCAACCGCATGGTACGCGGCGGCGCGCAGGGCGTTGATTTTGTCGCAGTCAACACAGACAAGCAGGCGCTGAATGCCTCCAGCGCTACCTATAAAATTCAGATCGGCGAGAAGCTGACCGGCGGCAAGGGCGCGGGTTCCAACCCGGATGTGGGCCGCAAGGCCGCGGAGGAGAGCCGCAACCAGATGGCCAAGGCGCTGGAGAACACCGACATGGTGTTCATCACCGCCGGCATGGGCGGCGGCACCGGCACCGGCGCGGCGCCGGTGGTGGCCGAGATCGCCCGGGAGGCGGGCATTCTGACCGTGGGCGTGGTGACCAAGCCCTTCGGCTTCGAGGGCCGCCGCCGCATGACCCAAGCGGAGCAGGGCATCGAGGAGCTGCGGAGCAAGGTGGACTCCCTTGTCATCATCCCCAACGAGCGCCTGAAGTACGCCACCGATCAGAAGATCACCTTTGCCAACGCTTTTGAGATCGCGGACGACGTGCTGCGCCAGGCGGTGCAGTCCATCTCCGACCTGATCCGCGACACCGGGTTCATCAACCTGGACTTCGCGGACGTGACCGCCATTATGAAGGACGCAGGTCTGGCCCACATGGGCGTGGGCCGCGCGGCCGGCAAGGGCAAGGCCGAGGAGGCCGCCAAGATGGCCATCTCCTCCCCCCTGCTGGAGACATCTATCAACGGCGCGCGGGGCGTGCTGATCAACGTCACCGGCTCCATGGACATCGGTCTGGAGGAGGTGGAGCAGGCCGCCACGCTGGTGCAGCAGGCGGTGCATCCCGACGCGCTGACTATCTTCGGCGCCGCCTTCGACGAGACGCTGGACGATGAGATCCGCGTGACCGTCATCGCCACGGGCTTTGACGAGGCGCAGCAGGCCGCCAATGCCGCCGCTGTGACCCAGCCCGCACAGGCGGAGAACAACGGCGCGCCCCAGCCTCTGGACGAAGTGAAGGGCGAGCAGGGTCAGGACGAGATGGACAAGTCCTTCGACGAGATCCTGCGGATATTCAATAAGGATAAGTTCTGAGATATAAAAAGCAGCCGCACACCGAGGTGTACGGCTGCCCTCTCATATACCGCTTGACAAAGATGCCGAAATCGGTATAATGAGAGTAGAGACAAAGCGATGAGCGGTTTGGATCTCAACTAAGTATTGTGGCTTTCAAAGAAAACCGTCACTTGGCAGAGTGGCGGTTTTCGCGTTTCTTCACGATAATGGTAACTGTAAAAGCACCGATATGTAAAGTAATACGCATAGGTCTCACCCCCTTTCGAGGGGATTGACCCAAACCGCCCGCCGCTTTTCGCGTCTCTTGAGGAAATTGTAGCAAATTGTCGTCTATATGTCAACAAAAGCCTCCCCCGGCGACGCCGGGGGAGGCTTTTTGTATCACCATTGCGCGAGGTCAACGGGAACGACGACCTCTTTATCCATGCCGGAAAAGATCAGGCAGGTATCCGCCGTGAGGTCCGTTATCGGCGACAGGTCATACGTGCATATGAACACATCGTCGCTGGTGTCTGAAACGACAACATCCTCGGGATAGTACCAGTTTTCAAAGCCATCGCTGTCCAACTGCACCAGGTAAGGGAAGGTCTGGTATGTATCCCCCTCTACAACGTAGACCTTGAGGATATCGTTCTCCCAGTCCGTAGTAATGTGCGCCGCGGTAAAGGCAGAGTCCTCCAGATAGAAGGTCGCGCCCAGCTCCGCATACTCCCGCACCGCAGACTCGATCTCCTGGGCAGGCGTCTCGTCGTTCCAGCCGTAGTCAGGCGTCGGCTCACTGCGGTCGAAGATGTCACCGGACACGCCGCGCAGCGTGTTGATAAACCCGATCAGGACGCTTACCGCGATCACGGCGCCTATCACACCGGAGGCGGCACTCCTCTTCGGCGCGCGCCGCCGGATATGGGGCTTAGGGCGGCGGGTCTGCTCCTCGTAGCAGACCTTCTCCTCGTGACACTCCTTCTGTTCATAGCAGACCTTCTCCTGCTGGGCATAGTGGACAGTGCCCTCCGCGTCCACCCACTCCCGGCGGGGCGGGCGGTTATAGGCGCCGCATTTGGGGCAGAAGCCCTCTCTGGCGTCGTAGGTCTTGCCGCAGGCCTTGCAACGGATAGAAGCCATAGGCGGTCCTCCCTTCTGTATCGCTGCCCCTATTATACAGGAGTGCCGGCGGAATGTCTATCATCTTTCGGTTGCGGCGGAAAAAAGGTGGGAAACCTGAAGTTGCACCGCGCAGACGCGCCCACCCCGGCGGGGTGGGCGCCTGCTTATTCCACTAAGCCGTATTTGATCTTGATGCGGTCCAGCTTCTCCAGCATAGGCTCCGCCAGCACCAGCAGGAAGAACACCGTGGCCGCGGCGTGGACGCAGTCCACGGGAAAGCCGGTGACATAGTAGGCGGCGATGACCTTCCACTCCAGCGTGCGGGCGTAGAGCAGGGCGGAGACGGGGTTCATAATGCCGCCGTAGATGAGCACGGCGGAGATGGCCCCGAACACGCACAGGGCGGCGCGGCTGCGGCGCAGCCAGCCCCGGCGGAACAGCACGCCCGCCAGGAAGCCGATGATGCCCATGGCAAACATCTGGAAGGGCGTCCAGGGTCCCTGAGAGAACAGGACGTTGCTGGCCAGCATGGTCATGGCACCCACCAGGAAGCCGGTCTCGCCGCCCAGGGCCACACCGGAGATGATGGTCAGGGCCAGGACGGGCTTGAACTGGGGCAGCATGAAGAAGGCGGCGCGGCCCGCCACACCCAGGGCGCAGAGGGAGGCCACCAGCACCAGCTCACGGGCCTGGGGCTTCCGTCCCTCGAATACCAGGAAGAAGGGCACCATGCACTCCAGCAGCACGGCGAAGGCGATGGGATAGTAGGCGGTGTTGCCCAGGTAGAAAAAGCCCAGATACAGCGTGGCAGGAATGCACAGCAATATCAGCACCGCCGCCAGGCGGGTGCGGCGGGAGAGCTTTCGCTTCTGCACCGGTGTCTGGAGCAGCGTCAGGGGCTTGGAGCGTCGACCGGTGGCGGCGATGCAGCCGAAGAGCAGGGCGATGAACAGGCCGTAAAGGCCCAGGGCCTGCCAGCCGGCTTGGGACAGCGTGCCGCCGCCCACCAGGGCGGTGAGGTCAGTGTGCTTGGCCGCCAGCCAGAAGATCGCCAGCGCACCCGCGCCGCACACGGCGGCGATGGCCCTGCGCCACCAGGGAAGCTTTTTCGGCTTCCAGGCGGCGGACTCCTCCGCCACCGGCGGCAGGGGCTGCCAGGCGGCGGGGGCCTCCGGCTGGGGCGGAACTTCCCCGCCGATGACCGCGATCACGTCCTCCGGCGTGACGGCACGGGGGCAGAAGTCCCGGGCCATGCGGTTGGCGGAGGTGGTATAGAAGCTGTTGCCGGAGAAGAAGTCACGGGGCGTACCCTCCGTGACGATGCTGCCATCGAAAAACAGGGCGCAGCGGTGGGCGTACCGGGCACAGAAGGCCACGTCGTGGCTGACCATCACCACCGTCGTGCCGGCGGCGGTCAGCGCGGAAAGAATAGCGGCAAAGGACTGCTTGAAGGCAGCGTCCAGGCCCTTGGTGGGCTCGTCCAGCAGCAGGATGTCCGGCTGGTGCAGCAGCACCTTGCCCAGGGCGGCCCGCTGCTGCTCGCCGCCGGAGAGGTCATAGGGATGACGGTCCAGCAGCTCGGTCAGGCGGCAGAAGGCCGTCACCTGCTCTACCCGGCGGTCACGCTGGTCCTTGGGGAGGTCCGTGCCGTCAAAGGATTCGTACAGGTCCTGGCGGACCGTGTTTTTCACGAACAGGGCCTGCGGGTCCTGGGGCAGAACGCCGATGCGGCCCGTGTGGGTCACGGCGCCCCGCTGGGGCGTCAGCGCACCGGACAGCAGGCCCAACGTGGTGGACTTGCCCGCGCCGTTGCCGCCCAGCAGGGCCAGCAGCTCACCACGACGGGCCTGAAGATCCAGACCGCGGACCACGTCCGGCTGGTCCGGCTCATAGCGGAACCAGAGGCCCTCGCCGGCAAGGACGGTATCCCCGGCGGGATACACCGGCTCCGGCGGCAGCGGGCGCAGGGGGTGTTCATCGCACCAGCCGGACAGGAAATCGCGGCCCTCGCGGACGGTGATGGGGCAGGGCGCGCCGCTGTCCACCCCGGCCCAGATACGGACGGCGGCGGGCATGGCCAGGAACATATCATGGCCGCGGCCCCGCAGGGAACGGCACACCGCCTCCGGCGCGCCGGCGCAGAGGAGATGGCCGCCGTCCAGCACGGCGGCGTGGGTGGCCAGGGGCAGCGCCTCCTCGAGACGGTGCTCCGTCATCAGGACGGTGATGCCCAGTTCGCGGTTCAGGCGGCCCACGGTCTGCAAAAAGTCGGCGGCGGCAATGGGGTCCAGCTGGCTGGTGGGCTCATCCAGGATCAGAAGCCGGGGCTGGAGCACCATGACCGAGGCCAGAGCCAGCAGCTGCTTCTGCCCGCCGGAAAGCTCATCCACTTTCTTATGGAACCAGTCCTGGATGCCGAAGAAGGAGGCCATCTCCGCCACGCGGCGGCGGATGGAGGGCGTGTCACAGCCCAGGCTCTCCAGTCCGAAGGCCAGCTCATGCCAGACCTTGTCGGTGACGGTCTGCTCCTCCGGAGACTGGAGAACGAAGCCGATATCGGCAGCCTGCCGGTGGGGCGGCAGGTCATCCAGCGGCCGGCCGTCGAAGAGGATGCGGCCCTCGGCCGCACCGTGGGGGCGCAGGGCGGGCTTCAGCTGGCGGAGAAGCGTGGTCTTGCCGCAGCCGGAGGCGCCGCAGAGGACCCAGAACTCGCCCTGACGGACCGTGAGGGACACGTCCGTTAGCGCAGGGCGGGGCTGCTGGGGATAGGTGAAGCCGAAGTGCTCCAGGCACAGCAGGTCAGGCATGGGGCGTCCCTCCTTTCCGGACGAGATAGCGGCGCCGGGACAGGGCGTCCAGCAGCACCGGCGTAAAGCACAGCAGGCCGTAAACGGCGAAAAAGCTGATCGCCAGCGGTGTGACGGGACCGCTGAGCAGCATGGGGTAATACTGAAAGCGCAGGCCGCCGGCCAGACCGCCGCCCAGCAGATACAGGCCGCAGAAGGCCAGCCAGAGGGCGACGGCACCGTCACGCCGGTCAAACCGGTAGAGAGAGAAGGAGGTCCTCCCCGGCAGGCCGTAGCCGCGGCAGCGCATACTGTCGGCGGTGATGAGCCCGCTTTCCAGACTCCAGGTGACGACGATGGAGAACACCCGCAGGGCGCTTCTGACGCGCCGGGCCGGGGAGCCGGTCCGGGTATCGCGGCCCAGATGGCGCTGGGCCTGGGCCACGGCGCGGAGCCGCCGGACAAAGCGGGGCACAAAGCGGAGGATCATGCTCAGCAGCAGGGACAGTGCCGGGATAACGCGGCCGAAAAGGTACACCACCTTGTCCGAGGTAATGACATCGGTGACGCAGACGAACCACAGCGCCACGGCGCTGAGCATGGCGCCGGCGGCCAGACCGTAGAGCAGGCTCTCCAGCGTCAGGGGATTGCCGGAGGGCAGGTAGGCCAGAATGGTGACGCCCTGGTGGACAAAGGCAGGGTTCACCGCCGCCGCCAGGAGGGCCATAGGCAGCAGCCACAGCAGATGGCGGCGCAGACCCTTGCCGCCCAGCAGACGGGCAACATACCACCCGCCGCCCAGCGCCGACAGTGCCAGGCACACCGGGTGCATCAAAAGCATCGTGCAGGCGATGACCAGGGCGAAATAGGCAAAGCTCACCGCCGGGTGGCAGGAGCGCAGCGTATCGTCCATGAGATCACCTCCTGAAAATCGTTGTCTTAACCTTTAGATTATATCCCGTAACTGCGGTGTACGTCAATCCTTCCCCACGGGAAATGGTGGAAAACGGGCGGCACTGCCGCCCGTTTTTTCAGCCCATATAGGTGTTGCCCACGTCTGCGCCGCCGTCCAGCGTATAGAGCCACTGGATGCTTTCGCCGCCGGAGAGCGTATAACTGCCGGCACCGTAGTTGGGGAACCAGCCGTCCACACAGTACATCCAGCCGGAGGAGGGGTACGCATCGCTGATGTGATCGTATACGCCGCCGATGGCACTGATATAGCCGCTTTTGTTGACCATGGGTATGCCCGCGTCGCGGCAGGCGCATTGGAGCACCTGCATGACCGTCTCACCGGGGGTGATGGATATCGTGCTGCTGAGCAGGACACCTCCGGCGGGCAGGCCGGACTGGATCCCCACGGCGTTGGCACAGGAGATGTACAGCGACACGGATACCGCCGGCGTCGGGTCAGGAGCCGGCACAGGTTCAGGGTCGGGGTCCGGCGCAGCGGGCTGCTGCTCCTGTTCCTGCTGCTTCTTCTCTTCTTCCAGCCGCTTCTGCTCCTCCAGGCGCTTGGCTTCCTCCTGCTTTTTGATGTCCTCCTCGGTCTTCTTGGCCTCGTCCGCCGCCTTCTGCTCGTCGGGCTTCTTATCGTCCGCGGTCTTATCCTCGGTCTTTACCGCGTCCTGCTTGCCGTCAGCCTTGGCGGTGCCCGTTTTAGCTGTATCGTCCTTCCTGGTGTCCGTGACCTGTTCCTGCTTTGTGTCGGGGGTCGTGTCGGCGGCAGGGGCTTTCTGCTTGCCGCAGGCGACGCAGGTCAGCAGCAGGGACAACGCCAGTGCCAGCAACCAAAATCTCTTTGCCTTCTTCATGCGTTTCATACCTCGTAAAAGCGCCATACGCAGAGGCGCTTACGCGCCTCTGCGTTGGCTGTTTCGTTGTTACTTGCTCACGCGCTTCCGCTTATGGGTCAGCACCACAACGGCTGCCGCCGCGAGGGCTGCGCTGCCCAGCCACAGCACCATCTGACTGTCGTCCGCCGTGTTGGCAGAGTCGGTCTTGGTGCCCGCGGTCGTGCCGGAATAGTAGTAATTGCCGCTGCCGCCGGAGGGCTTCGGGTCATCGCCGCCGGCCTGCTTGGCATCACGCATATCATACAGGCTCCTGCGGTGCGTGGCATAGCGCTGATAGGCGGCCATGGCATAGAGCGCCTGCTCGGTAGCAAGGCGGTTTATGCCGGCTTTTGCCTCATGGGCAAATCCATTGCCCTCACCCAGATGATAGCGCAGCAGGCTGCCCAGCACACTGACAGAAACAGTCTTGGCATCCTGCTCCAGGCTCTGGGTGCTGACTTCGCTGTCGCCGGCGGCCACAGCGCGAACAAAGCGCGCATCGGCGTTGGCGTCGATTTTCAGAGCAGACAGGGCCACCACTACCTGGGCGCAGGTCTCGGAGTTGGTATACTTACCGCCCTGATACTGTTCAGACAGCCACCCGATCGCCTTATTCACGGCAGCATCCAGCGTGCTGTTGCCATCGCCGTAATAGGGTGCCAGCGCCGTCAGCGCCATGGCGGTCATATCTGGCAGCGTGTCATTGACGCTCGCCTTCCAGTTGCCATCGTATTCCTGTGCAGCCAGTATGGCTTCTACCAGGCCCTCGGTGCCGCCGTATTCGTTACTATTCAGTGCCAACAGGGCAAACACCTTCTGATAGATCGCTTTTTCCCCCCAGATCGCCTTTGTTTGCAGCGCTGTGAGCAGGTTCTTGCCGCCCACAGCGGCAGGGTCCTTACCGATAGCCGTCAGCGCCAGCACCAAACGGGCGTTGTCGCTGAGGGAATAGTAGTTCGCCTGGCTGGGCCGCGTAGGATCTTTCAGGGTACCGTTTTCATTATAGTTTGCCTTGACATAGGCCTCCACCTTGGCGTAGTAGGCCTTAATGAACTGGTCGGACAGCTTCATGTCACTGCGGGCCATGGCCAGTACGATCCAGTCGCCCCAGACGCCGCTGACGCCATCCGTCTCACCGCTGGTACCCACCTGAGGCGCATACCGCGCGGTGTCGGCGGCCACAAATTTCTTAGTCTCTTCATAGGCGCTGCCAAAGGCAGGGATAGCCGTACTGGGATCCACGGGGTCGGAAGGATCCAGAGGGACACTCTCCTTGGTGTAGAACACGGTAATGACATCCTTGTCACAGAGGTAGGTCTGAACAAGCGTGGACGCAGGTGTTTTTGTCTCCTCGCCGCGGGTGATCCGGAACATCCAGCCGGACTCTTCTCCGTAGCGCGCATCTTTTTCCGCCAGCGTATTGCCATGGTCATCGGTGATGGAGGACACATAGGTGCCGGTACCGGTGTAGGTGTATCTCTTATTCGTCAGGCAGGTACGCAGCGCATCCCACGCCGTCCAGTCTTCAGCGGCAGGCGCCTTGAAGGTGTAGCTCCCGATATCTTTAAAGCCGCTGCCATCGATACCCTGCACATTGACGAGAACACTGATCTCAGAATCCTTGTTAGGATCCTCTTCGCCCGTAGTGCCGGTCACGGTAAATGCGGCAGACACCGGCTGCTTGTAGAACTGCTCAAACCGGGCGTATCTCTCCCGTGTTGCGTCGGTGGCACTGCTGCTGAGGCCGAACTTCTCCCAATACTGGGCGAACTTGGTGTAGGTCAGAACGCTGTCCACCGTGACCTCGGTGTTGTACGTTGGCCGATGCACCCGCAGCAGCTCGTGCTCCACCACAGAAGGGCGGGAGGATCGGAAGCAGCGGTACTTCTCTGTATCGAGCCAACCGGGGATATCGTCGGCCTGGATACCGTCGAAGCTCATATTCACCGTGCCGCGGACGTATTTCAGCGTGCCATCCTCGTTTTTGCAGATCTCCGCGAAGGGGTACAGATCAGAGGTGACATTGGCCTTATCGGTATTCTCGTTCTTGATGCCGTTCCAGTAGGTGTCCGGCTTCAGTGCCAAACGCATAAATTCCTCGGCAGCGGTCAGGTCGCTTTCCTTAAAAGGCTGCACGGTAAGAGAGAACTCCTGCTGACCCAGTACTGCGCCGGATTTGCGGTCCTTGATGATAATGGTATACTTCGCCGTGGCCGGCTCCTCACCGGGCAGCGGGCGGTAGACCATGGCGTGGTAGCCGTTGAAGGCAAGGACATCCGGCGTGTTGCTGACCATCAGCACCTTCCGGTACCAGGAGTCATCCATGATCCCGGCCTCCTGCAGCGTGCCGGGGCGCGGCATTTGCAGGTCGGCAGCAACATTGTTCAGGTCCACTTCCTCATCCTTGTTCACGAAATCGCGGATGAGAGACGGATACTTCTCCAGCGCAGTCTGTATCTCAGCGGAGATATCACGATCATTAGGCGCAATGCTCATGGCAAACATCTGATAGGCATCCAGAAGCATCCCGGTATCGCCGGTATTGTGCTTTGTGGTATAGTCATCCAGATGGTTGAACGTGAGCGTGGCCTTCAGGCGGATGGGCACAGCCGGCTGCCCCTTGAGGGGACGCACCAGGTCTGCGGTATAGGTACCGTCGTTGTTGTCGCTGATGACCAGACTGTCGGACTCCTGGGAAGACCACTGGACAGTGATCGCGCTGTTCTGCAGGGAGCAGGGCAGCTTCAGGTTCTTGGAGATCTCTCCTTCGACCTGCCAGCGTGCGCCGCCATCCGTGAGCGAATCACTACCGCCGGTGCCGTCAAGGGCTTTTTGCCACACGGCGGTATTCTCATTGGTGTCCTTGATGGTGTCCCAGGTCAGGCTTTGTGCCGCGGGAAGCAGGTAGTGCTCGTAGACATATTCGGTATCCCAGCCCACGCAGGCACGGACATCCTCCGCCGTCACAGACTGTCCCCTATATGTCAGCTTGAACTTCAGGCCGGTGTACTGGACAGCATTGACGCTGAACATCACGCTGCCCTGATCGTTCTTCTCTCCGGTGAAATAGGTAACGGTGCCGTCCTCAGCAATGTAGGCCTTTGTGCCGGTACCATTGATGCTGCCGTTGTCCAGCAGCTCCACCGTCAGTGCATCGGCATTGATCTCAGCCTCCTGATGCGGTTCACGTTTCTGACCATCCTCAGTAATGCTGTCAGGGATAGCAATGGGAATAATATCCTCGCTGTAGCCGGCATCGACCAATGTATACGGCACAGCCTCTGTGATGTTCTTGTTGCCGTAGATCTGCAGAGGCTGCACTACGGTGCTCCG
>ERZ808246.566-NODE-566-length-30247-cov-4.096184_pt1 | contig 30247 bp, 26 predicted proteins | sample MGYA00521083_ERZ808246 | MGnify/ENA primary metagenome ERZ808246 (study PRJEB31516, sample SAMN03275577) | gut metagenome | biome: mammalia-associated habitat; material: feces | host: Papio cynocephalus | place: Kenya | collected 2012-07-07 ...
TATACAACAGTTTTAGTTAATTTATTAAAATATAGTCTTCTATTGATTGGTATTATTGTTAATATGTTTATGATTAATTATATTCTTGCTGGATACATGATGTTAATAATGGTGTTAATTATTATATTAACTATTGTATATCGATATTATTCACAAAAAGCTTTCCAAAATGAAAGAAAACAAATATCTAATTTAAATACATTTTTATCAGAAAATCTTTCTGGTATGAAATTAATACAAACATTTAATCAAGAAGATAAAAAGAAAAAAGAATTTGATGTTACTAATAAAAATTTAGTTAAAGCTAAAAGGAATGTAATGTTTGTTTTTGCTTTATATCGACCTTTAATTTCTTTTTTATATTTTTCGGCAATAGCGTTAGTCTTTTTAATTGGTTTTCCTATGGTAAAAGAAGAAAAAGAAATTTTTGGTACAATATTTAATTTTGGTTTATTAATTTCTTTTTATAATTATACAGATAATTTCTTTGGCCCTATTCAAAATATTTCTGAACAATTTGATAAATTACAAGCAGGTATTGTAGCAAGTGGAAGAATATTTAATATTTTAGATATGGAATCTACTATTGTTAATGACAAAGAACCATTAATTATTGATAAATTTAAAGGTAAAATAGAATTTAAACATGTTTATTTTGCTTATGAAAATGAAGATTGGGTTCTTGAAGATGTTTCTTTTGTAATTAATCCAAAACAAACTGTAGCGTTTGTTGGTGCGACAGGTTCAGGTAAATCAACAATTTTATCATTAATCGTAAGAAATTATGATATTCAAAAAGGTGAAATATTAATTGATGATATTGATATAAAGAAAATAGATATTAAATGTTTAAGAAGTAAAATTGGTCAAATGTTACAAGATGTTTTTATTTTTTCGGGTACTATTTTAGATAATATTACTTTATTTGATCAAACAATTTCTTTACAAGAAGTTAATAATGCCATTAAGTATGTTAACGCTGATAAATTTATTTTAAAAATGAAAGATGGTTTAAATACTGAAGTAAGTGAAAAAGGTAGTAATTTTTCAAGTGGTCAAAGACAACTTATATCTTTTAGTAGAACTATTGTTCATAATCCTCAAATATTAATATTAGATGAAGCTACTGCAAATATTGATACAGAAACAGAAGCTTTAATTCAAGATTCATTAGAAAAAATGAAAAATATTGGTACAATGCTCATCGTAGCTCATAGATTATCAACAATTCAACATGCTGATAATATTATTTGTTTAGCTAAAGGAAAAATACTTGAACAAGGTAATCATCAACAATTATTATATAAAAAAGGATATTATTATAAATTATATTTATTACAATTTGAAAAGAATATTTAAAAATATTGGGGCTAGTAATCTAATTAATCATAATATATAATTAAATTAGATAAATTAATTGAAGGGAGAAATGATAAGTACTATGGCTTTTATGAATGTATATTTGTTATTTATAATATTACTTGGTTTTAGCTATATAAATTTTTGGGTACCTTTTTCTTTATCATTAAATTTCTTTGGCCTTGCAGATGCAGAATTTCCACCAGAAAAAGTAGAATTATTTGATAAATATTATGATGCGTATTTGATATGTGGATTAATTGTATTAACTATTCTTATTGTTTTATTTATTTTAGATATTTTAATGATTGCATTTAAAAAAGAAAAAAATATTAAATTGTGTAGAATAATTTATTTTATATTAAGTCCAATATGTTTAATAACTTTAATTACTAATATATTTGTAATTTACGAATTTGATAAACCGAATAATATTATAAAGGATTTTTCTTTTAAATCTTATTATTTACCATTAATTGTATGTATAGGATTTTTAATGATATTGTTTATTGTAATGTTTTTTGTTTCTAAGAATAGATTAAAAGAAGTGAAGGAGAATAAATCATGATTGGGATTAGTGTTGTTTTAGGAGTTGGTAGTTTAATTGGATTATATTATATGCTTATTTATATAAATGTGGTTTTGCAACTTGAACTATTTGGTCTTGCAGATGCAGAATTTCCACCTGATAAGATTGATATATATTATAAGTATATGACTGTATATTTGGTATGTGGAATTATTATATTATTGTTGTTTATTAGTTTGATTGTTTTTAATATTTTAATGATGACTTCTAAGAATAATAAAAATGTTATAAAGTTTAGAAAGATATATTATATTTTATGTGGTTCAACTTTATTAACTATTCTTACTAATATTTTTGTTGTATTAGGTTTAGATACTAATTATCAACTTGTTCATAGATTAGCAGATTTTAATAATTTTTATTTACCATTAATAATAAGTGGAATATTTATTATATTATTATTGGTAGTTATGCAATCATTTACTAAAGATAAATTGAAGAAATTAGAGTTAGTTAATTAGTTAAATTAAGCATTGATAGATTTTATCAGTGCTTTTTTAATGTTTTTAAGCAAAAAATACAAGACAAATTCCTGCTTTATCTTTTAAGATAAAAAATAATAATGTATAATTAATAAGATAGTTATTAAATTTAGAAAGGAACGCTGAAATGAGTTTTATAGATAAATTATTAAGAATAGATGCTAGAAGATTAAAAAAGATTGAAAGAATTGCTGATCAAGTTCTTAGTTATGAAAATGAGATGGCTGCTTTAAGTGATGAAGAATTAAAAGCAAAAACTCCTTATTTTAAAGAATTATTACAAAATGGTAAAACATTAGATGATATTCTTCCAGAAGCTTATGCTGTTGTTAGAGAAGCTGATAGAAGAGTTAGAAATGAATTTCCTTTTAAAGTTCAAGTTATGGGTGGTATTGTTTTACATCAAGGTGATGTAGCAGAAATGAAAACAGGTGAAGGTAAAACTTTAACTGAAACTATGCCAGTTTATTTGAACGCATTAGATGGTAAAGGTGTTCATGTTGTTACTGTTAATGAATATTTGGCATCAAGAGACTGTGAATTAATGGGACAAGTATATCGTTTTTTAGGTTTAACTGTTGATGTTAATTTAAGAGAAAAAGATACTAATGGTAAGAAACAAGCTTATTTAGCTGATATTACTTATACTACTAATTCTGAATTAGGATTTGATTATTTAAGAGATAATATGGCTCAAACAGTTGAAAGAAGAGTTTTAAGAGGTTTACATTATGCAATCGTTGATGAAGCTGACTCTATTTTAATTGATGAATCAAGAACTCCTTTAATTATTTCTGGTGGTGAAAGAGCTTCTGCTTCTACTTATATTTTTGCTGATAGATTTGTTAAATCTTTAAGAAAAGAAAAAGATTTTACTATTGATATTAAAACAAAAACTTGTTCATTAACTGATAGTGGTGTTGATGCTGCTCAAAGAGCGTTCAATGTAAATAATATTTATGATTCTTCAAATCCTGCAAACCAAGATTTAGTTCACCGTATTCAACAAGCTTTAAAAGCTAACTTTATTATGAAAAGAAATGTTGAATATATGGTTAGTGATGGAGAAATTTATTTAATTGATTCATTTACTGGTCGTGTATTAAAAGGAAGAGAATATTCTGATGGTTTACAACAAGCTATTCAAGCTAAAGAAAATGTTAAAATTAAACAAGAAACTATCACAATGGCAACTATTACATATCAAAACTTCTTTGGTTTATATGATAAGATTGCTGGTATGACTGGTACTGCTAAAACTGAAGAAGAAGAATTCCAAAAAGTTTATAATATGAATGTTGTTGTTATTCCAACTAATAGACCATTAATTCGTTATGATGATATTGATATGGTTTATGGTAATGAAAATGCTAAATATAAAGCTATTGTTAAAGAAATTAAAGCTAGACATGCTTTAGGTCAACCTATCTTAGTTGGTACAGTCTCTGTTGAAAAGAGCGAACTTTTATCTAACCTTTTAACTAAAGAAGGTTTACCACATGAAGTTTTAAATGCTAAAAACCATGAAAGAGAAGCTCATATTATTGAAAAAGCTGGTCAATTAGGTGCAATTACTATTGCTACTAATATGGCAGGTCGTGGTACTGATATTAAACTTGGTGTAGGTGTTAGAGATATTAAAGATACTAATGAAGTTCATCATGCTGCAGGACTATGTGTTATTGGTACTGAACGTCATGAAGCAAGACGTATTGATAACCAATTAAGAGGTCGTTCTGGACGTCAAGGTGATCCTGGATATTCAAGATTCTTTGTATGTTGTGATGATGAATTAATTTTAAGATTTGGTTCTGATATGTTAAGAAATGCTTTCATGTCTTTAGGTGATGAAGGCTTAAATAACAAAATGGTTACTAACGCAATTACTTCTGCTCAAAAGAAGATTGAAGGACAAAACTTTGATACTCGTAAATCTTTAATGGATTATGATGATGTTTTAAGACAACAAAGAAAGATTATGTATGATCAAAGAGATAAAGTTTTATATTCAGAAAGTATTTATGACAGTGTTTGTGAATATTTCCATAATACCGCTAAAAAGATTATTAAATCTTCTTTAAGTGGTGAAGAAAGAGAAAAATATCTTGATGGTAAATTATTAAAAGCTAATCTTGAATCTAAATATTTACCAGAAGGTTCTTTTAATGATGAAGGATATACTGATGCTCCTATTGATGAAGCAACTGATGATATATCTTCTTTATTGTTATCATATTACAATCAAAAAAGAGCTACATGGCCAGAAGGTGCAGCTGATCAAGTTGAAAAAATGGTTGTTTTATCAAGAATTGATCGTAACTGGACAACTCATATTGATTCAATGTCAAAATTAAGAGAAGGTATTCATTTAAGAAGTTATGCTCAAACTAATCCTTTACAAGATTATGTTAGAGAAGGTTTCCAAATGTTTGATGAAATGATTGAAACTATTTCTGATGAAGTTACTTTAGCTTTAATTAGAGCGCAAGTAAGAATGAAAACTGAAGCTGAAGTAGCTGAAGAAAGAAAACAAATGGAAGAAGCTAAAAAAGCTCAAAATGAAAATGGAGCAGAATAATGAAAGAATTATTTGAAATCCGTAATATATTAGATAAATTAAAAGGCTCATTGTTAGAGTTAGGTGACTCTCTTTGACCTCGATAAATTAAAATTTCAAGCAAATGAATTAGAAAAAGAAATTGGACAAGATGATTTTTGGGCTAATCAAAGAGAAGCTCAAAAGAAAATTAATTTGTTTAATTCTTTAAATGAAAAAATTAAAACTTTTAATGATCTTAATAAAATTTATAACGATTTAATAGAAACATATTTATTGGTAAAAGATAATTATGATGAAGAATTACATCAAATGCTTTCTAGTGAAGTAGAAGAATTAGAAAAAAGATTTGATGAGTTTTCAGTTGAAGTTCTTTTAAATGGTGAATATGATGAATGTAATGCAATTATAGATATTCATCCTGGAGCAGGTGGAACTGAATCTCAAGATTGGGCAGAAATGTTATATAGAATGTATATTCGTTTTGCTGAAAAAAATAATTTTAAAATTCAAATGATAGATTATCTTGAAGGTGAAGGAGCAGGGTTAAAAAGTGTTTCTTTCATGTTAAAAGGTAAAAAAGTTTATGGCATGCTTAAATCTGAAAAAGGTGTGCATAGATTAGTAAGAATTTCACCTTTTGATGCATCTGGTAGAAGACATACATCTTTTGCTTCAGTTGAAGTTACTCCTGAAATTGTAGGAGATATTGATATTAATATTGATGAAAAAGATTTAAAGGTTGATACTTATCGTTCTTCTGGAGCAGGTGGACAAAATGTTAATAAAACTGATTCAGCTGTAAGAATGACACACATTCCTACTGGAATAGTTGTTACATGTCAAAATGAAAGAAATCAAATTAAAAATAGAGAAACAGCTTTATCTATTTTGAAATCAAGATTATATTTATTAAAACAAGAAGAACAAAGAAAAAAGATTAGTTCAATTCAAGGTGAACAAAAAAATATTGAATGGGGTTCACAAATTAGATCTTATGTTTTTTGTCCTTATACAATGGTTAAAGATCATAGAACTAATTATGAAACAAGTGATGTTCATGGTGTTTTAGATGGTGAATTAAATGAGTTTATCAATGCGTATTTAAAATGGGAGGTAAAGAACAATGAAAATTAGTAAACACACTAAGCTAATTATCAAAAGAATAATGTTTGTTATTTTAGGTTCTTTCATTTTAGGATTTGGTACAGGATTATTCTTAATTCCTTATGATATTGTTACTGGTGGTGTTTCTGGTATTGCTATTGTTGTTAATTCTTTATTTGGTGTTGATAAACAATTAATGGTTACTATTTTAACATGGGCTTTCTTTTTTATTGGTTGGTTATTACTTGGTCATGAATTTGCAATAAAGACAATTATATCAACTGTTGTTTATCCATTTGCAGTTATGTTAGGTACTTATTTAAGTTCTTTAGATTTATTTTATTTAGGTGACATAGGTGAACTTACTAATTCTATTAATTTGTTCTTAGCAGGTTTATTTGGTGGTGTTTTAGTAGGTACTGGAGTAGGATTAACTTTCCTTGGAGGAGGTTCTTCTGGTGGAATTGATGTTATTACTTTGAGTTTTCAAAAATTCTTTGGTTTCAAAACATCAATTACTTGTTTTGCTATTGATGCTTTAATTGTTATATTGAATTTTGTTTGTATTAAAGAAAATACTTTTGGTATGACTTTAAATGGTATATTTTCTGCTTTTGTAGCGTCATTTATGTTAAGTAAATTATTTGATTCTGAAAATAATATGGAAGTAACTATTATTTCTAAAAAATATGAAGAATTAAATCATATCGTTAATGAAAAAATAAAAAGAGGTTCTACTATTATTTCTGGTGTAGGTGGTTATACTAATGAAGAAATAAAAATTTTGCAAGTTGTTTTAGATATTAGAGAATACTATGTATTGATGGATATTATTGCTAAAGTAGATCCTACTTCTTTTGTTACTGTAACTAAATTAAGCGCAGTTAAAGGACAAGGATTCAAAGCACATCAAAGCACTGCTAATATAGGGTTAAAAAAGAAAAATGATAAAACAAAATAAATTTAAATTGGTATCTCCATATAAACCAACTGGAGATCAACCTTATGCAATAGAAAAATTAGTTCAAGGATTAAAAGATAATAAAAAATTCCAAGTTTTAAAAGGTGCTACTGGAACTGGAAAAACTTTTACTATGGCTAATATTATTGAAAAAGTAAATAAACCTACCTTAGTACTTGTTCATAATAAAACTTTAGCGGGTCAATTATATGCTGAATTTAAAGAGTTGTTCCCTCATAATAGAGTAGAATATTTTGTTTCTAATTTTGATTTTTATAAACCAGAAGCATATTTACCTGCAACTGATACTTATATTGAAAAAAATGCAGTAATGAATGAAGAAATTGAAATTATGAGAGCTAGTAGTATTAATTCTGTTTTAGAAAGAAGTGATACTATTATTGTTGCTTCAGTTGCAGCTATATATGGTTTAAGTGATCCTAAAGAATATCAATCATTAGTTTTTTTCTTGCATAAAGGTGAAGAAATTGATCGTAAAGATTTACTTACTAGATTAGTTAATAATCAATATATTAGAAATAATTTAGATTTAACTCCAGGTACTTTTAGAGTTAATGGTGATGTTATTGAAATTGCTCCTAGTTCTACTAGTGAATTTGTTATTAAAATATTATTAGATGAATTTGATACTATTGAAGAAATTGTCGCAGTTGATCCATTAACTGGTGAAATAAAACATACTTTTGATGAATATCCAATATTTCCTACTCATGAACATGCTTCAACTCAACAAAGAATTAATGAAGCAGTAGAAACTATTAAATTAGAATTAAAAGAAAGATTAGATTATTTTCATGTTAATGGTAAATTACTTGAAGAAGAAAGATTATCTCAAAGAACTAATAGAGATATTGAAACTTTATTAGAATTTGGTATGTGTCCAGGTATAGAAAATTATTCTCGTCATATTGATAAAAGAAAAGAAGGTCAAACTCCTTTTACTTTATTTGATTATTTTCCTAAAGATTATTTGTTATTTGTTGATGAAAGCCATGTAACTTTACCTCAAATTAAAGGTATGTACAATGGTGATAGAGCAAGAAAAGAAGTTTTAGTAGAATATGGTTTTCGTTTACCATCTGCTTTAGATAATAGACCTTTAAATTTTAAAGAATTTGAAACTAAAATTAATCAAATTATTTGTACTTCTGCTACTCCTGGAGATTATGAATTAAATAAAGTTAATAATGAAGTTGTAGAACAAATTATTAGACCAACTGGCTTACTTGATCCTCTTATTGATGTAAGAAATACATCTAATCCAGTTTATGATTTAATAGGCGCAAGTAAAGAAGTAATAAGTAGAAATGAAAGAGTAATGATAGTTACTATGACTATTAATGATGCAGAAAATTTAACTTCTTATTTAAAAGAACAAGGTATGAAAGTTGTATATCTTCATAATGAAACTAAAACTCTGGAAAGAACTGAAATTATATATAATTTAAGAAAAGGGAAATATGATATTTTAGTTGGTATCAATTTATTAAGAGAAGGTTTAGATATTCCTGAAGTTTCTTTAATATGTATTTTAGATGCAGATAAAGAAGGTTTCTTAAGAAGTGAAAGATCATTAATCCAAGTCATTGGTAGAGCTGCTAGAAATGAACATGGTAAAGTAATTATGTATGCTTCTAAAATTACTGATTCAATGAAAGCAAGTATTGATGAAACTAATAGAAGAAGAGCTATTCAAGAACAATATAATGAAGAACACCATATAACTCCAAAAACTATTATTAAAGAAATTAGAATGCCTTTAAAAATTAAAGATACTGTTGTTAATAAAAATAAAAATAGTAAAATGACAAGATCAGAAAAAGAAAGATATATTAAAGATATAGAAAAACAAATGAGAGAAGCTGCTAAAAATTATGAATTTGAAAAAGCTGCTGAACTTAGAGATATTTTATTTGAATTAAAAGGAGAATAAGATATATATTTTATTACAAATCACTTCGGCGAGATATTATAAATTACTTTACTAAATAATAAAATTACAATAAAAAAATAACACCCAAGCGATGTTATTTTTTTGATTTTGAGAGGTTGTTAGTGCTTATATATTAATGCTTGGTAATTGCACCCATTAATAGGTATATAATGCTTTACTATTAGCTACTTCTAAATTTTCCATTTTAACAAATGAATATTTACATTGTTTAGTAATAACTGTATCTAATACATTTTTAGAATTAATTATTTCATTAACTAATTCTTCTTTTGAAATAATAGATGAATCTATATCAACCACAATAGCGTTATTTTTATTGTGCATTGAAACAATGTTATTGACTAATGTATTTATTTTGTCAAATAATTCATGACTAGAAAGATAAATAATATCTTTTCCTCCATTTGAGATTAAATCTAATGAATAAGCAATTTGACCTAAAGAAGATTTCTCATTGTTAACAATAAATATATTTTCGTTATTTAAATTTGTTGATTGATCACTTAAAATAATTGGTTTCATAAATAGCCCTCCTATTTGACTAAAATCATTATATATCAAAAGCAATAAAAAAATTCTCTACTGTTATTTTTTAAACTCTACTCGTGATTTTTCAAAAGTAGAGTTATAAAAAACAACTCTACTGGGAGTAGAATACCCCATAAATGTATTGAAAATCGCTATTTTTAATGATAAAGTAATGGTATGGATGAGAATAAATTTAAAGAAAACATTGCTAGAAATATTACTGCTTATAGAAAGAGAATTAATCTTACTCAATTACAACTTGCTGAAAGATTAAATTATTCTGATAAAGCAATATCTAAATGGGAAAGAGCAGAAGGTGTTCCTGATACTTTAATAATGCTTAAATTATGTGAAATATTTAATGTTACTTTAAATGATTTAGTTGCAGATAAACCAAAAAAAGAAAAGAAACCAACTTTTTTTAGAAATAGAATTATTATTCCTTTTTTATCTTGTATTGGTTCTTGGCTTATTGCCATAATTATTTATGTTGTATGTGGAATGATTGGTAAAAATTCTGCTTATTGGATTTCATTTATTTATGCTTTAAATATTGATTTTATTGTTTTAGTAGTTTTTACTGCTATTTGGGGTAATAAGTGGTTAAAACTTACTACTATTTCTGGACTTATTTGGTCTACTTGTTTATCTATTTATTTATCTTTAAGATTATTTTTAGTAAACGCTAATAATAGTTGGATGATATTTTTAGTAGGTATACCTGTTGAATTGTTCTTTATTTTCTTTTTCTTATTAAAGAAAAGGGATAAAAATGTTTAGGAGTGATTATCATGATCAAAAATGATGTTGTAAATTTTATTAATGAAAGTCCTACTGCTTTTAATGCTGTAGATAATTTAAAAAAAGAATTATTAAATAATAATTTTATTGAATTATTAGAAGAAGAAAAATTTAATTTAAAAAAAGGAAATAAATATTTTATTACAAGGAATGATTCTTGTATAATTGCTTTTAAGATTGGTAAAGATGTTAATAATGATTATAGTTTTAAAATAGTTGCTAGCCATGCAGATTCACCATGTTTTAAAATCAAACCAAATTATAAAAATAAACAAGATATTTATAATAAAATTAATATTGAACCTTATGGAGGCATGATTGTTTCTACTTGGTTAGATCGACCTTTATCAGTTGCAGGAAGAATAATTATTAAACAAGATAATCAAATTGTTAGTAAAATTATAAATATCAAGAAACCAATTTTAATGATACCTAATATGTGTATTCATTTTAATAGAGAAATTAATAAAGGTTATGAATATAATTTTGCTAGAGATATGGTGCCATTTATTGGACAAGATGATTTAGGTAATGACATTTTATCTTTAGTTAGTGAAGAATTAAATATTAATAAAGAAGATGTTTTAAATTTCGATTTATTTACTTATAATTTTGAAAAAGGTTATTTATGGGGTAAAAATGATGAATTTATTTCTTCACCTAGATTAGATGATCTTGAATGTGCTTATGTAACAATGAAATCATTTATTGATTCTGAAGATAATAAAAATATTAATATATGTACAGTTTTTGATAATGAAGAAGTAGGTTCTACTACTATTCAAGGTGCAAATTCTGATTTCTTAAATATTGTTTTAAGAAGAATAAATAGCGCTTTAAATTTTGATGAAGAAACTTATTATTGTGCTTTAAGTAAATCATTTTTAGTCTCTAGTGATAATGCTCATGCTGTTCACCCAAATCTTAATTTTACTGATCCAAATAATAAAGTATATATGAACAAAGGAATTGTTATTAAATTTAATGCAAGTCAAAGTTATACTACTGATGCTTATTCAAGTGGAGTAGTACAAAATATTTGTTTAAAAAATAATATTCCATATCAATTCTTTACTAATAAATCAGATATTAGAGGTGGATCAACTTTAGGTAATATTTCTAATACTCATGTTTCTTTAAAATCTTGTGATATTGGTTTAGGTCAACTTGCAATGCATTCAAGTTTTGAAACTGCTGGTGCAGAAGATATTTTATATTTATATAATTTTATTAAAAATTTCTATTTATAATTATTCTACTGTAACTGATTTAGCTAAATTACGAGGAGTATCTATTTCATTATTTTTTATTTTAGCAACAAAGAATGATAGAAGTTGCATACAAACTAATAAACTTAATGGCATAATATAAATTGGTAAATCATTTAAGATAAAATTATCTTGTTTAGATAATTCTTTTTTAGCAAATGTATAAATGTTACCGCCTCTACTACTTGCTTCTAGTAAATTAGTTCTCATTATATTTGAAACATCTTTTTGGGTTAATAAACCAATTATACCAACTTTATTATCGATTAAGGCAAGACTACCATGTTTTAATTCTCCTGAAGAAAATGCTTCAGCATGAATATAAGATATTTCTTTTAATTTTAGTGCACCTTCTAAAGCAATATAATAATCTAAATTTTTACCTAAAATAAATACATCTTGATATTTAGATATAGTTAAGGCTAAAGAATTTATTTCTTCTTTATGCAATAAAATTCTTTTTATTTCTTCTTTTAAATTTATTAAATCTTGAGATATATTATTTTTAGCTAATAAAAGAAGAATAATGCATTGACCTAAGACTGCTTTAGTAGACGCTACTGAAATTTCTCTACCTGCATATAGATATAAAATATCATTACATAAATGAGTAATCGTGGAATTGAATGAATTAGTAATACCTAAAATATAATAATTTTTTTCTTTACATAATTTAATCACATTGATAACATCTAATGTTTCTCCTGATTGGGAAATAAAAATAAATAATGGTTTTTTACTTACTAAAGGAAAATCATATAATGCTTCACTAGCTAAAATAATTTCTACAGGTTTATTTTTAAAATGTTCAAAATAATATTTTCCTAGATTTCCTGAATAATATGAACTTCCACATGCGATAATATAAATTTTATCAGCTTGATTAATTTTATTAATAATTCTTTTTTTGATATTTAATTTATTATTTTTATAATAATGATTAATAATTTCATCAATTAATAATGGTTCATCATATATTTCTTTTTCCATATGATATTGATAATTATTATTTGATAATTTTATATTTTCTATAATGATTTTTTCTTCTTTATAATTTATTTTATTACCATTTTTATTGTAAATATTAATATTGTTTTTATTAATAAAACCATACTGTTTATCTTTAATTATTATTTGCTTTTTTATTTTTTTATTAAACGCTAAATAATCAGAAGCAATAACCATTTCATTATTATTATGACCAATAACTAAAGGTGTTTGATTTTTTAAAAAATATAAATTTTCTTTATCTAATACATCAATAATTACTAAAGCATAAGATCCTTTTAATAAATTGTTTAATTTATTTAATGATTGTAATAAAGAATTTTCTTCAGCTAATTTAGCTAATAAATTAACTATCACTTCAGTATCAGTAGAAGAAACAAAATTAACATTAGATAAATATTTTTCTTTTAATTCTAAATAATTTTCTATTACTCCATTATGAACTAAAGCAAATCTTCTATTATAACTTATTTGAGGATGAGCATTAATTTTATTTGGTTTACCATGAGTAGCCCAGCGAGTATGACCTATACCAATATTACAATTTATTTTATAATCAATAATTGTTTTTAAATGTTTTACTTTTCCTACATCTTTAAAAATAGTTATAGGAGATGTATTTAACGCAATTCCAGTTGAATCATATCCTCGATATTCTAATTTTTCTAAACCATTAATTAAAGAATTAAGACAATTATTGCCAATATAACCTATGATTCCACACATAATTATTTCTCCTGAAAATATGGATAATTACTAGCTTTATTTTCTTTAGTAATTTGTTTAGATCTAGCAATAGTAAATGAATTTTTATTTGTAGATTTTGTTAATGTAGAACCTGCTGCAATCATAGATGATTCACCAATTTCAATAGGTGCGATTAAATTGCTATTACAACCAATAAAAGAATTAGAACCAATTATTGTTTTATATTTGTTTTTACCATCATAATTAACAGTTATTACTCCACAACCAATATTAACATTATCACCACATAAACAATCGCCTATGTAGCTTAAATGTGATATTTTAGTGTTTTTCCCAATAAGAGAATTTTTAATTTCTACAAAATTTCCAACTCTAACATTTTCATTAATTAAAGAGTTGTTTCTAATATGAGAAAAAGGACCAATTTTACAATTATTTGAAATAATAGAGTCATTTATTTTAGAAGATGTAATTTTACAATTAGAACTAATTTTTGAATTATTAATTATTACATTCCCATTTAAAATAACATCTTTACCAAAAGTAGAATTTTCATCAATAGAAATTAAATCAAAATTAGAACATATAATTTCATTATCAATTAATTTAATATAAGTAATTAATTTGTCTTTTATAATATTTATATCTTGTTTATTATAAGTAGAAATAAATATTCTTAATTTATTTTCTGTACCTGATAATCTTATAAAAATAGATGCTTTATTTTTAAATGTTATATTTAATTTATTTATTAAATCAATTAGGATTGGATTATTTATAATATCTTTATTTTGTATTTTTAAATTAATCAATTCATTATTTGAAACTTGATAATCTTTTAATAAATTATCAATAGAACATTGTTCCATAATATTAATTAAAGTTATCGCGTTTAATAAACCATCTCCAGTTAATATTTTGTTTAAGAGAATAATGTGACCTGAATCTTCTCCACCTAAAATTATTTTTTCTTTTAAACATTTACTTAATACTTCTTGATCACCATTATCAACTTTAAATATTTTAATGCTTTCTTTTTTGAAACTATCTTCTTCTAATAAAGAAATATATTTAGTTAAAACTACTTTATCAATTTTAAAATATTTACATAAAATAAATAATATTTGATTACCAGTATAGATTTTATTTTTACTTACTAAAATTAATCTATCAGCATCTCCATCAAAACAAAAACCATATTCAATATTATTTTTTATTAAATATTGTTGTAATATATTTGGATTAACTGCACCTGAAGTATTAATATTATATCCATTATAATCATTATTAATTACTATATTTTTAGGATTAATTTTATATATTATTTGGTTAATATAATTACATAAACTACCATGACCAACATCAAAAACAAATTGATGATGAGATGATTTAATTTCTTTATTTAAAAAATCTAAATAATCATTTAAATAAAATGGATCTTCTTTTATAATTAATTCTTTATTAATAGTTATATTTTCATAAGAAGAAATCAATTTAGATAATTTTAATTGTTCTTTCTTATTAATTTTAAATCCTTTATCAATTAGTTTTAATCCATTATATTCGCTTGGATTATGTGAAGCAGTAATCATAATGGCTAAACAATTATATTTTTTTGATAAATATATTAAACAAGGAGTAGAACATATACCTACTATTTTTACTTCTTTATTGGTTAATTGACCTAATAATAATGAACAGATTTCATTACTTGAATATCTGGTGTCCATTCCTATTAAGATAAGGTTAGAGTAAGTATCATTAATTGCTTTAGCAACTTTGCTAATAAAAGAATTTAATTCTTCTTGATAAATAAATCGTATACCATCGGTCCCAAAATAATTTTCCATACCTAAATATATGATTATAATTTAAAAAAATGACAAAATAAAACCAACTTTTCAGTTGGTTTTCATAAATTAATTTAATAAATTATTTTGCACTTTTCTTTAAAGAAAATAATGAAACAAGAATTAATAAAACAATAACACCGACAACGCTTACAGTTGTATACCAATATTCTAAACATTCATTAATAACACCACCAACAGCGATTAAAATGCTTGAGAATGTTAATGCTGAACCAATAGTTTGATTTTTCTTGCTGATAACAGGTGAAACAAATAAAACTACTAATGCAACTGCAAAATAAATAAAATAAATAATTGGGAAATTAATTTTTACATTGATTGCGTAATGATCATATTCAAGAATTGCAGCAAACCATGTATATAAGACATTTAAAATTGTAATAATTCCCATGATAACATTAATTATTTTATCTAAGCCTGTATCTTGTTTACCATCTTTATGGACAACAACATCTCTAGTGACATAAACAATTGATAACGCAACAACTAATAAAACAATCTTTAATGGTTCCCAACAATTTTGAGACATACCAGTAACAATTAAATCCATTCCAAAGAAAGGATATTGAAAATTAACTACACCGATAAATATTGTAGCAGCGATAGTTGATAAAATGTTTGCAATTAAATAATAAATCGATTTTCTCATAAAAGCTCCTTTTGCTAATTTAATTAAATATTTAATTAAGTTTTTTGCAAATACTAAATAGATATTACTTTAATTTTGATAAAATTACAAGGCTATAAGAAAAGTTTTATTAATTATAATTATAAAAAAAGTAAAAAAATTAGCACTTACCTATTGACAGTGCTAAAAAAAGTGCTATATTATAATTAGCACTTGAGAAAAGAAAGTGCTAAAGAGATATATTACAAGGAGGAATTAATTATGAGTAATATGATTAAACGTAATAATTCTTATGGATTATTTGATCCTTTCTTTGATGAATTCTTTGCAAATGAAAGAAATTCTAACCACAGTGAGGTTATGAAAACTGATATTAAAGATGAAGGAGACCATTACTTACTAAAAGTAGATGTTCCTGAAATCAAAAAAGAAGATATCAAATTGTCTCTTGATGAAGGTTATTTAACTATTTCTGCTTCTATGAACAATGAAAGCGAAGAAAAAGGTAAAAATAACTACATTAGACGTGAACGTCATTATGGTAGCTTTTCAAGAAGTTTCTATGTCGGTGATGGAGTTAAAGAAGAAGATGTCAAGGCTAAACTCCAAGATGGTGTTTTATCTTTAACTGTTAAAAAAGATGTAGAAGCTACTAAAGAAGAAAAGAAATACATTGCTATAGAATAATATATTTCTTCTGGCTCCGCGTAAAAACGGGGCTTTTTTTATGCTTGATATTTTTTTAATAAAGCAAAATCTTTTAATGAATAAATGTATATATTTTCATTTGTGATTATATATGCATTTTTTGTTATTATACATCTTAAAATATATTCATTATTAAAATTTATTTTTTCTTTTATATTTAAATCGCTTAAATCTATTTTATAAAATATATTATTATTCTCTTCATTAGAAAAAGTAAATAATTCATTATCTAAAATTACTAAATCATTTTTATTATATGTTGCTTCAAAAAAGATATTTGTACCAGTAAATGTTAATTCTTTTTCAATTTCTAAATTATCTTTTTTGATAAGAGAAATTATTATTTTGTTATTATCATCATTACTACTTAATAAGATTATTTTATCATCGAAATCAAATATATTGTTTCCAATATATGGAAGATATTTTTCTTTAATATTAATAGAATATGGATTAGAAAAATCTACAATAAATAATGGATCAATATATAAATAAGATGTTAGAAAACAATAATTATTTTCAAAATAAATAGCCATAATATTTTCATTAGGTGCGATTGATTTAGAATCTTTTATCTTATAATCAATTAAAGAAATATTATAAATATAATTTGAATCTTGATAATTAGATAAAATAATTCTTAAATAATTGTCATAACAATATAAACAATATTTATTAACTAAATATCCTGTTAAAGTTATTTGATTAATATAAGAAAAATTATTTAATGAAAAAACATGAATAGTAGTTTTATTTTGATCTAAATATAATGAATTACTAACAAATAATTTATTATTAATAATTCTTATAAAACTAGACATGCCAAGATATCCAGTGACATTAATTGAACTATCAATACATGCAATTAATAAAAGTGAATATATATTATCTCCAGTTTCGTTTAAATATAAATTGTTTTCATTTAGTTGTTCTTTCTTAGAAAAAGAATCATAATATTTTGGATATTTAAAAGACTTATTATCTTCATCAAAAATATTGTTATTAGTTAAAATTAAATATAATTTATTATTAACGATGACACTTTCTAAAAATATTGATTGATAAAATATGATAGTTCTTGAGATATTAAAATTGATTTTATTAATAAAATATAAAGTTAAATCTTCTTCTTCATAATATATTTGTCTTCCAGGCATAATATTATATTTTTGAGTTTTTGAACCCATTAAAATAATATCATTATCATTTATTAATAATTGATAACAATAAAAATTGCTAAAAAATAAAGATTTTATTAAATAATTATTATTCATATCAAAAATGTTTAAAACATTATTATTTAAATAATAAATATAATTATTATCATATTTTAAAAAATCAGCTTCTTGATAATTATTATTTTGTTTTGATAAATCAAAATTTGTAACTGGTTTAGGATAATTATTTTGTTTTTTATTAAGAAATTCATTAGCTTCAAAAAAATCAATTTGTTTTAAATAAGATTTATTATAAATTCTAATAAAACATAATAAAAAAGTAAAAATAGATAAAATAATTAATTTCTTCATAATTATATTTTGATAATAAATAACAAAATTTATACAATATGCATATTTATAATTAAGGGTGAATTTATGGATAATTCTTTATTAAATAATATTGGTAATACTCCTTTAGTGGAATTAAAAAATATTGAAGAAAAATATAAATTGAAATCTAAATTATTTGCTAAACTTGAAATGTTTAATTTAAGTGGATCTATTAAAATTAGAATTGTTAAAGAAATTATTTTAAATGGAATTAATAAAGGATTAATAAATAACAAAACTACTATTATTGAGGCTACATCTGGTAATACAGGTATTGCATTAGCATGTATATGCGCTCAAATGAGATTAAAATTAATTATTGTAATGCCAGAAAATATGTCTATTGAAAGACAAAAATTAATAAAAATATATGGTGGAAAAATAATATTAACTAAAAAGAATAAAGGAATGAAAAGCTCATTAAAAAAAGTTGAAGAATTAAAAAATAAATATAAAAATGTTTTTATTCCTTCTCAATTTGATAATTTAATTAATCAAAAAACTCATTATTTATATTTAGGTAAAGAAATATACAATCAATTAAATGGTGATATTAATATATTTATTGCGGGTATTGGTACTGGAGGCACTCTTACTGGGGCTAGTAAATATTTAAAAGAAAGAAAAAATATTGTTAGTATTGGTGTTGAACCTTTATCATCACCATTAATCAATAAAGGTTATAGTGGAAAACATAAAATCCAAGGAATAGGTGCAAATTTTATTCCTAAAAATTTAGATTTAAAATATGTTGATAAAGTAGAAATGGTATCAAATAATGATGCTTTTAAATATATGAAATTATTGGCAAAAACTGAAGGCATATTTGCAGGTATTTCTTCAGGTGCAGTTTTAAATATAGGAATTAAAGAAGCATTAAAAAATGAAAACAAAAATATTGTTTTAATATTTCCTGATTTAGGAGAAAGATATTTATCTATATTATGAATATAACTTCTTTTAATGGTGAAATAAATAAATTAGTGAATGAAATATATGATGTTTTATATTTTAATCATAATAAAATTAAATTGAAAAAATTATTAAATCAAACATTATTTTATATTAATAAAATATCTAAAAATAAAATTGATGTTGATAAAACAACTTTATTATTTATAAATGAGTTGCCGAAAATAAAAACAATTTTAAATACAGATTTAAAAGCTACTTATATAGGTGATCCAGCATGCAAAGATTATCAAGAAATAATTTTATCTTATCCAGGTTTTTATGCAACATTTATTTATCGAGTGGCTCATTTCTTCTTTAAAAATAATATTGATTATTTACCAAGAATATTATCTGAATATGCTCATAGTAAAACAGGAATTGATATTAATCCATGTAGTAAAATAGGTTCATATTTTTTTATTGATCATGGAACGGGAGTTGTAATTGGTGAAACAGCAATTATTGGTCATCATGTTAAAATATATCAAGGAGTAACTTTAGGTGCAAAAGAAGGACAAAAATTAAAAGGAATAAAACGACACCCTACAATAAAAAATCATGTAACTATTTATTCAAATAGTTCTATTTTAGGTGGAAAAACAATTATTGGTAATAATGTTATTATTGGTTCTAATTTAATTATTAATCAGAGTATTAAAGATAATGAAGTAATAAAAAAATAATTTTATAAAGATGCTTTATTTAGTTGAAAAGTGGCAGTTAACGATAATTTTTAAAAAAAATTTAAATTAGTATCGTTAACTATGGATATATTTTATTAATATTAATAATTAAAAAACACTATAAATTAATACAGTGTTTATTTTAAACCTAATTGATAAAGGTAATTCTTTTTTAAATTTAATTCATTAGCTAATTCTTTACTTGCTTCTTTTAAAGATAGACCATTAGACATTAATTTATTTAACAGTTCAATTAATTCTTCTTCAGTATATTCTTCTTTTATTTTATTTCCTTCGATAACGATAACCATTTCACCTTTTAATGTTGATTCATCTATTTGGGCTATTTCATTAATAGTACCATAAATATATTCTTCATGTAATTTTGTTATTTCTCTTACTAAAGACATTTTTCTATTAGGAAAATAAGTTAATAAATCATTTAATGTTTCTTTAATTCTATGAGGGGATTCATAAAAAATTAATGTGCATGTTAAATTAATTAATTGTTCTAATTCTTTTTTTCTTGCAGATGGTTTACTAGGTAAAAATCCATGAAAATAAAAATGATTGTTATCAAGGCCTGAGCCGATTAATGCGGGCAAAAAAGCATTTGCGCCTGGAATAATAGAAATAGGAATATCGTTTTCAATACAATGTTTAACTATGATTAATCCAGGATCAGAAATACCTGGATATCCAGCATCGCTAGTAATAGCAATAGATTTTCCTTGCTTTAATAAATCAATTAATTTAGTAGAACTTTCTTGCTCATTATGTTCATGATAAGAAATCATTGGTTTATTAATTCCAAAATAAGACAATAAATTAGAAGTAGTTCTAGTATCTTCAGAAGCAATATAATCTACATTTTTAAGTACTTCTAAAGCTCTAGATGACATATCTTTTAAATTACCTATTGGGGTAGCTACTAAATAACAAATAGGTAAATTATTTTCATAAGATTTAATTCGCTTCATATTTTGAACCTTTATTTTTGTAGAAATTCTTTTTAAATGGTTTCTTTTTTATTTCAGTATTTTGGGTGCTTTCTGAAAATATTTCATTTGACTCATCAATTTTATTTTTTTGTTGTTGAGCATTTCTTCTCATTGGTTGAGTTGGATTATAATTTTCTACAATATTTTTTTCTATTTCACTAAGAGGAATGGTTACAATATTTTCAGTATTTTCTAATTTAATCATTTTAGTTAAAATATTAATAGAAGAAATTCTATATAATTGATTTTCATAATTTACTCTCATACCAACTTTTGGTAAATTAGTTTTTTCAAGAGTATAAACATCATCTTCATATTTTAAACAACAAATTAATTTTCCACAATGACCTGATAATTTAGGAATATTTAATGCGAGCATTTGATTTTTAGCCATAGTAATGGATATTCCATCAAATTCATTTAAGAATGTTGAACAACAAAGAGGTAATCCACATATACCAATACCACCAATCATTTTAGCTTTATCACGAGGACCAATTTGTCTTAATTCGATTCTACAATGGTATAATGAAGCAAGAACTTTTAATAATTCACGGAAATCAACTCTATCATCTGCTAAATATGAAACTGTTAATTTACTTTGATCAAGAGTGTATTCAGCTGATAATACTTTCATATTTAAATTTAATTTATTAGATTCAAGTTGAACAATTTTTAAAGCATCACTAGCTTCTTTTTTATTGTTATCAAAAACTCTTTGATCTTCTTCAGTAGCTAATCTAATAATATATGAAAAAGGAATTTCTTCTCCTTCTTTAACAATATATTCTTTAGGATTAGTAGCAACTCTACCTAATTCAATTCCTTTAAGAGATTCACAAATAACTAAATCACCTTTATTGATTTGATAATTCACTAAAAAATATTGTAATTTTCCTTGTAATTGAAAATTTACACCAAATAAATAATCCATTGTAGCCTCCTATTTAATAAAAATAAATATATGCTCAAGTAATAAACCTAAATTAACATTTAATTCTATTTTACCTCTTGCAAGCATGATTTCTTTATAATCTTCTTCAACATTTGTTAATTTGTTGCTTAGAGAAGTAAAAAGTTGTTCTTGAGATTTAATAATTAATGGTAAATGCCATTTAATATTCATAATATCTTTAAAAGCACATGCTAAAATATCTAAATAAAGCCTAACTGATACTTTGTCTTTTAATTCAGAAATAATTTTACTTTCTACAAAATATAAAGCTTTATCATTTGAAACAAGTAAATTATCTAAAGTATCAAAAACCATATCTTTGATTTTTAAATAATTTTTGTCAGTTCCTACTTTTAATAAAGTTTGTTTATCACCATAAAATTGAACAAGTAATTCAGCATCGTCATTAGAAATGCCTTCAATAGTTAATTCATTAATTAATTCTTCTTTTTTTAATGGTAATAATTTTAATTTTTGAGTTCTTGAAAGAATGGTTGGTAAAAGTCTTTCTTCATTAAAAGTTGTTAAAAAAGCATAAACATTATCTTGTGGTTCTTCTAAAAATTTTAATAAAGCATTTAAAGATTCGCGATTAGAATTTTCTAATGCATGAATAATATATATCATTTTTCCACTTTTTTCACTAGGAGTATTTTGGAAAAATGATTGTAAAGATTCAATATCACTTACTTTTATATTATTTTCTTGACCATTTAATAATTTAAAATCAGCATAATTACCATCTTCAAATCTTAAACATGTTAAACATTTTTCACATGCTAAAGGATTTCTATTTTCACAAATTAAAGATTTAGCTAAATAAAGACTAGTTTCTAGTAATGGCGCACCTTCATTACCAGTAATTAAATAAGCATGTGAAAGACGATTTTCGTTAAGACTATTAACGAAAGTATCATACACTAATTTTTGATTGTTTTTTAAATAGTCTTGAAAACTCATTATTTTAAATATCCTTTTATAAGATTATATGTATCTTCTACTACTTCATTGAAAGGCTTACTTGCATCAATTCTTTTAATTCTTTCTGGATACATATTTAAAAGAGTGATGTAGCCTTGATAAACATTTTTATGAAATTCTAATTTTTCTACATCTAATCTATTAATTTCACGACTATGATTTTTATTAATTCTTTCTAAACCAATTTCTGGTGCAACATCAAAAAATAATGTTAAATCTGGATATGTATTTTCAGTTGCAAATAAATTTACATTTAAAACATTATCAATACCTAATTTTCTAGCATACCCTTGATAAGCTAAAGAAGAATCAAGATATCTATCACAAAATACAAGTTTACCTTGTTTTAAACTAGGCCAAATTTTTTCTACTAAATGTTGTCTTCTTGATGCAGCAAAAAGCAAACATTCAGTACGAATGTCCATTTTAGTATTATCTTGGTTTAAAATAACATTTCTAATTTGTTCACCAATAGGTGTCCCTCCTGGCTCACGAGTTTTCACGATTTCATAACCTTCAGATAATAATCTTTCATATACTTTTTCCATCACAGAAGATTTTCCTGAACCTTCTGGACCTTCTAATGTAATAAATAAAGACATAAGTTTCTCCTATTTTTTATATGATGTTCTTCCTTCAATAGCACGAGAAAGAGTAAGTTCATCAGTAAAATCAAGATTCGCTCCCATTGGTAAACCGTAAGCTAATCTTGTAACTTTTAAATTTTCAAATTTTTCTAACAATTTAGAGATATACAATGCGGTTGTTTCACCATCTATGGTTGGATTTGTAGCTAAAATTACTTCTTGAATATTAGAATTTTCAATTCTTTTTAATAATTTTTCAATATTGATATCACTAGCACTTATTCCTTTAGTAGGAGATATAGTGCCATTTAAGATATGGTAACTTGCATGTAAAGAATTTAATCTTTCTAAAGATAAAACATCTTTAAAAGAAGAAACTACTATTAAGGTAGATTTATCTCTAGTTTCGTCATTACAAATTAAGCATTTATCATTTTCCATATATGATCCACATGTAGGGCAAATAGATAAATTTGTTTTAATGTTTTTTAAACTATTAACAAGGTTATCTATTTTAGTTTGATCCATTTTTAAAAATTCATAAGCAATTCTTTCACTTGATTTATTGCCTATTCCTGGAATAACTTTTAATGCATTAATTAAATCTAAAATTGTTTGTAATTCTTGCATGATTAAAATGGCATCCTCATACCATTAGTTAAAGAAGCATTTAATTGATCAAAAGCTTGGTCTACAACACTTATTGCTTCGTTAATAGCTACTTTAATCATATCTTCTAACATTTCTTTTTCTTCTGGATCAATAGCATCTTTATCAATTTCAATACTTTCAATTTGTCTTGATCCTTTGATTTTAATTTTAATTGCACCACCAGCACTTGTTACATCAAAAGTTTGAGCTTCTAATTCAGCTTGTTTTTTTTGCATTTCTTTTTGCATTTTTTGTGCTTGTTGCATTAATGCTTGCATGTTCATATTAATTTTCTCCTCTTGTTAATTCTTCTGCTAATTCAGCAGTTTTTGTTTTAGTATAATTTTGATTTATTTCAACCTTAGTATCAATGTTAACTTCTTGTGGTGAAGGAAGTTTATTAGCTTGTCTAAGATTAGAAAATTTTGTAACAGTTTCAACATATTCTTGGTGATTCATACAAATAATAACACATGATTCACCAAATAAAGCTTCTACTACTTTAGAAAAACCATATTGATTTTCTTTTAAATTAATTTTATTTGTAATTGTTTTTAAACTTGCTTCAAAAACTACAGCAGTTTTACAAACAATTCTAGGTGCAGTATTTTTTAAAGTAGCAGCATATTTACCAACTCTATTATGACTAATTAATTTATCTAATAAATGCCAATTAGCATTTAATTCATTTTTACATTCTTTAGTAGCTTGCACCATAATATTAATAACATCATCCATAGTGTAAATAATTGGTGTACCTTCATCAACAAATGGATTAACTGAAGTAAAACTTACATTAGAGAAAGTTAATGGTATAACTTCTTCATTATTAGATTTAGTTTCTTCAATAGGAGTAGCTACTGGAGTAGGTTTAATTTCTTCTTTTACTGGTTCGGGTTTAGTTTCAACTACTTTTTCAACTATTTTTATAGTTTCTACTGGTTTAACTTCTTCATAAGAAGAAAGTTTAAGCATTGTAATTTCAAATAAAGAAGTAATATTATTTACTAAACGATATTGACTATTAGCATTTAATAAAATATCAATCCATGCATTTATTTTTTTATTATCTAAAGCTAAATATTCACAATCAGTAACAGTTAATTTTTTTAATAAAGAAGCATCTTTAGTAGTTTGATAAATTAATAAATCTTTTAATACTTCTAATAATTCGTTTGTTAATCTTTTGATATCAACACCATTTTCTACTAATTGTTTAATAGCATTAGATAATTTTAAGAAATCTTTATTATTAGCGTACATCAATAAATCTATTTTTTCTTGTTTTGAAGATAAACCATATAAATCTTGAATGGCTTTTAAAGTAATATTATTACCACAATAAGCAATAGCTTGATCTAGCATTGATAAAGCATCTCTTACTCCACCATCTGCTAAAGAAACTAACATAGTTAATGCATCTTCTTCAATTTGGATATTTTCATTTTGTAATATATCAAATAAACGATTATAGATATCACCATCACTTACTTTAGTAAAATCGTATCTTTGGCAACGTGATAAAATTGTTGGCATTAATTTATAAGGTTCAGTAGTAGCTAAAATAAATACTACATTTTCTGGTGGTTCTTCTAATGTTTTTAATAAAGCATTAAAAGCTTCATTAGTCATCATATGAACTTCATCAATGATATAAACTTTATATCTTCCTAGAATAGGAGAATATTTTACTTTACTAACTAAATCACGGATATCATCAATTCCTCGATTACTAGCAGCATCAATTTCTATAACATCAGGGTGTCTACCTTCAGTAATCGCAACACAATTTTCACAATGATTGCATGGATTTCCGAATTCGGTTTCACAATTTAATGCTTTAGCAAAAATTCTTGCCATGGTTGTTTTACCTGTACCTCTAGGGCCACAAAATAAATAAGCATGTGCAATTTTATTTTCTCTAAGAGCATTTTTTAAAGTTTGTACAATGTGTTTTTGACCTGCTACTTCATCAAAAGTCATAGGTCTATAAGTTCTATATAAAGCTTTGTATGACATATTTTTCACCTAGTAAAATTATACAACGAAAATAATTTATAATAAAGAAATTAATAGTTTAATAATAAAGTAATTTTATTGATTAAAAACGATTATTAGTTAGATAAATTATTAACCCATAATTTCTTGTATTGTCCACGATTAATAAATTTTATATAACCTAAATCCCTTAGTTGTTGTAAAATTTGTCTAATTTTTTCTTGAATATTATTATTTTTAGGATGTTTATTCTTTAACAAAGTTTCAAAAGAATAAATGTTGTTTAATTTAAATGTATTATTTGGAATAAGATTTAAACAATTAAATACATCTTTTTGCCATTTTGTAAGAGATAGTTTATTTATATCTTTAATTATTAATAACGCATCATCTTCATTATCAATAGTTATAATATTTTTTTCTTTTTTATGAACTCTTATTTCTTTTTCAATAGAATTAATTAATCTTGTATTGTATTGAGAACAATCATTATCATTTATCATATTAATAAAGTCTAAATGAATTTGATTAATACATTTTTCATCATTTAATAAAACACCATATTCATAATTATTATACATAGCGTTATTAGTTAAATTAGCCGAAGTTATAATGGCATTATTATCTATTAAATAAATTTTTGCATGTAAAGAATTATAATTAAAAACTTTTACATTATTATTAATTAACTTTTTAATCGCTGATATATCAACTGATTTATTTAAAAAATAACCAATATTATTAGAAGTTATGACTGTTAATTTAACATTTTCTTTCTTATATAATAATATTTGATTAACAATATTTTCTTTAATAAATGGTGCACATAAATATATTTCTTTATTAGCTTCTTTTATTAATTTGAAAAAATTATCTTTAGTGTTGCTACTTAATATTTCTAACATAAAAATTACCTCAATTAAATTTTACTTCAAACAAACTTCAAAAGAATATTGAAGTAACTTCAAAAAATAAATTTATCTTTTTGTTACTAATTCGTGATTAGTAAAATATGTTTTTTTATTGTTTATTTCTTCTTCAATTAGATATCCTTGAATAACTAGGTTATTAAGTATTGATTTTCTAAAAAAAGTTGAATTAGATATGTTTAAATAACCTGTAATTTCTTTAACATTTTTCTTTTCACTATAACAAAATGCAAGAATTGAAATATCATATTTTCCACTATTAGAAATAGGCTTTAAAATATTTATTGATTCTTCATCCATTTGTACACCATCTTCATAAGTTAAATCAGGTAAAACAATAGAAAATTGATTGTTTTTTGAGAAAATAAATGGTTTATGTTTATCTTCAACATCTTTATAATCTTCTAATATTTTTTCAAACCCAGTTCCTTTTGCTTCCATAACTTTGCATAATATAAAAATGTTACAAATTAATTCATTTCTTCTACGTGAAATAAATGAATCTAATTTATATGTTTTTTTAATCTCTTCTGATTCATAAAAATCTCCAGGAGAAGAAATAACTAATCTATTTTTAAATAAATCTACATAAATGGCAGTGCCTTTTAAAAAATAATCTCTATGAGCTAATGAATTTATTATAGCTTCAAAGACACTTCTTTGTGGAAAAGAATCAATATCTATTCTTTTGGTATCTTTTTTTATAAATCCATGATTCATTTTTTGATTAATAAATTCCCACATATATTTGTAACAATCAATTAAATTTCCTTTAAAAGAATTACTAGCAATTATTTGATTATCACCACGAGTTAACCCTTTATATAAAGAACATACAATAGTAGTATCTTCACCATTATAATCATCTAAAAAAAGAGTTGAACCTTTGAATAAAAATTTATCTTTATTGAAAAAGTTAATAGAGACTAATTCTTTTTCTTTTAAATCCATATTTGTATTTTCTTTATAAAAAGAAAAAAGAGTTTTAAAGTTATTAATATCATATTTTTGATCAGTAATTTGAGTGTCATATTTTGGTGTATTTCCTTTTAAACTCATAGAAATAATTTCTTCTGTTGTTGCAGGAGCAGTATAAACATCTTTTCTTACATATATCATAGGCATACCTTGATATTTTAAAATAATGGGCTTTATATTTGATTCCAATATATTTATTTGCATTATGTATCTTTTTTTATCGTTTACAATATAAGGTAATAAATCAATATTTATTGTAGGCATTGTTTCAAAATGAGCCTTAATTTGATTGTAAAAATATATTTTTTCTTTATCTATTTCTTCAATATCAAAACCTATTAATTTATTTGTTTTATTTTCTACACCTAAAAATAAAATTCCTCCTTTAGAATTAGCAAAGCCTCCAATAGTCTTTAGCCAACCTAAAATATTGTCTCTATCTAAACGAGATTTACATTCATAAATAGAATTTTCTGTATCATAATCATTAAAAATATCATTCAATTTCATAAATATCACCTTAATTCAATATTACTTCAAACAAACTTCAAAGTCAACTTCAAACAAACTTCAAAGAAATATTGAAGTAACTTCAACGCTTTAAAACCTAAACTCTCGTAAAAAAATATACGCTGATTGATAATATATAAAAATTATAGAAATAGAAGCTAAAAAAACTTCTTTTTTTTAACAAAATTGTATAAAATTATTTAAAAATAGCAAATTTTAGCGTATACTATATACGCAGGTGAAATAGATTATGTTTTATAAAAATGTTAAAGTTGATACGCCTTCTGGTAAAGGTGTTAAAATATTAAAAAAAGGTTATGTATATTTTTGTACAAAAGTATGGTGGGATAAAGAAACTGGACATTCAAAAGATAATCGTTTATTGATTGGAAAGATTGATGAAGGAAATAATAATTTAATGTTTCCAAACGATCATTATTATGAAATGTTTCCTAATTCTAAATTGTTAGAAGAAGTTCCTACTATTGATAATTATTTACATATTGGACAATATTTAGCATTAAGAAAAGCAAGTGAAATTTATGGATTATATGATAATTTAAGAAAAAATTTTCCAAAGCTATATAATAAGATATTTGCTTTAGCAATTTTTGCTATTGATAATCAAGATAATATATCTCAGCATTTTGAAAAATGGGCTTTTTCAAATTATTGTGGTTTAGAAAATAATCTAAGTTCAGGACAAATAAGTGAAATATATTCATCAATAAAACAAGAAGATATAGAAAGTTTTTTTAAAGATAATATAAAATCATATCAAACATATAATAAGACTATTGATAGAAAGTTAATTGCATATGATTCAACTAATCAAAATACATATAGTAACAATATTTCTTATGCTGAATATGGTCATGCTAAAATCAATGAAGGACTGCCTTGTATTAATACAGCACTTTTTGTAGATGAAATAACAGGAATACCATTATATTATGAACATTTTTATGGATCATTACTTGATAAAGTACAAAATAAATTTACTATTACTAAAAGTAAAGAATTAGGCTTTAAAAAATTATTCTTTATGATGGATAGAGGATATTTTTCTAAAGAAAATATTGATTTATTAGATGAAGAAGAATTTGGAATGATGTGTCCTGAAACAACAGAAGCAGTAAAAACAATGATAAAGAATAATAGTTATAAAATAAAAAACAAAGAAAATACTTATATAGATGGTTATGATATATATGGATATACTGAAAAAAATACTTTATTTTTTAATCATGAATATGATGTTTATTTATATTATGATTCTAAAAGAGCACAAGATGAAATAGATACAATTCATACTAAAATTGATTTAATGATAAAGCGTCTTAAAACTGTTAAATATTATTCAAAAGAATTAAAAGAAGCATATGAGCCATTTATTATTATTGAAAAGGTAGGTTTAAATAAAAGAAGTGGCTTTACTTATAGAAAAAATGATAATGCAATTCAAGAAGAAATAAACAAAGCTGGATTATTTGTTATATTAGGTAATTCATCTTTATCAACAAAAGAGATGATTGAAATTGCAAGAGCAAGAGATACAGGTGAAAAAGCATTTAAAAGAATTAAGTCAAATTTTGATTTATCAAAAACATATGCACATAATCAAAATGTTTATTATGGTAAAATGTTTGTTTCATTTATTGCTTTATCTATTGTAGAAACATATAGACATTTTATCAAAAATTATTTGAATTCAATTTCTTCAATTACAACATATACTTCGTTATCCGAATTATCTAAATTAATAATTTATAAGGACATTAATTCTACAAATTGGAAGCAAAGATATGCTTTAACAAAAAAAGTAAAATCAATATTATCTCTTCTCAATATTGACCAAAATTTTATTAATGATTTTATTTCTAAAATTTAACTGCGTATATTTTTTTACGAGAGTTTAGG
>ERZ808246.568-NODE-568-length-30211-cov-4.666766_pt1 | contig 30211 bp, 36 predicted proteins | sample MGYA00521083_ERZ808246 | MGnify/ENA primary metagenome ERZ808246 (study PRJEB31516, sample SAMN03275577) | gut metagenome | biome: mammalia-associated habitat; material: feces | host: Papio cynocephalus | place: Kenya | collected 2012-07-07 ...
CCGGCCAGGAACGCAGCGCGGATAACGTCATAGAGCGCCTGACTCGCTTCCTCCGCATCGGTTCCCTCCAAAAAAGTGTCCAGCGCCTTTTCAAATTGCGCGTAGACCAATCCGAGCTGTTCCTCAAAATACTGCATATCTACACCATTCTTGTGTTCGGTGCGAATGGAGTACCCTAATGGAACAATACGGCTCTCGGCACCAACCAGAAAAATCGGGTAGAGATTTGCGCCGCTCATACCCACATCGGAGGTGGAAAAGCGCAGCGCAGGAACCATTTTCTCGGTTTGTAAGCCTTTGGCAGCAATCTCCCTATGATATGTATCGAGGAGCTTGTCTGCCTGCCCATCCAGACGCCAAATTGCTGTCGCAATGGAGTGATCGAAGTGGGCTGTCATGAAAGTGTTTCCGGGATACTCGCGGTTGAGAAAGTCGCTCGTTGCCTTAAATAGAGGCAGCATCTCCATAACGGTGTAGTCTTTCGGATCGCCACCATGTACTGCCGATACCTTCTCATCTGCGATTTTGATTAGGCTGTCACCAGAGGCGACGCCCATGCAGTAGTTGAGGATCTCAGCGAATACCGTCTTGGAAACCTTGTTGAGTGCATGTCCAGAGATGCGTGCGCGCTCGAGAACAGTCTTGATCGCGCAGGAACGGACCGGATAGTCCTTACCATCCACCTTCAGCAGGAGGCTGGTATTCTCCATTGTGTCTTCAAGAATCTCTGCGGCGCCATTGTGGTCATAGATCTGCATGTACAGATTCCCGAGCGTGGAGCCTCGTTCCACCGGTTCGAACTGAAGTTCTCTGGATGGGGCGGTCATCCATTTGCTGCGGGCTTTCCGGTCGCTCAGGAATTGAAAAAAATCCCCAGACTCCGTAAAGCTACGACTGAAGTTGTCCGTGAATACTTTGCTTTCCGTCATTTGCTTGTTCCACCTTTCAAATTGTTATTTCTCAAACCCGCCAAAGCGGCATTTGGACAAAAAAAGAGCGCCTTGATCTGAAAATCAAATCAAAGCGCAAAATGAGAGGCGAAACATATTGTTCGCCCAGAAGTGCCAATATGAATTGGCTCACAGCTTATGAAGCTCCGTATCGGAGATGAAATCTAATAAGTACGGAGACAGGATACCATTAGATCCATCCGTTCGCCAGAATACCTATTTCTGCTTTCTGGGCAAAAAAGGCGCTAATCCGTTCGGATTAGCGCCTTGATCTCATTATTTGAGCTTAAATAGTTTCAAGTCAACCACTATTGGTGAAGCAAGCTCAGCCTCCATATGGTGAGTACATTCCTCCGCCTCTGAAGCCATCTCACTAATTACCATATGCGTATGATCCGTATTCCATCCACATAGGAGAAAGCGACCTTGCTCCGTTAACTCAACTGTACGCCATACAGGGCAATTGCCATCGAACTTGATAGAGCAGCCGATCATCTTACAGTGCAATGGCATTGTAGGTTCCGGAAGCCTCATAATCACGCAGACTCGGTCAGCAGAATGGAAATCCGTTACAGTAAAGTCGGCAGAAGAATATTCAATGAAATCTCTTGTGCCTTTCGCATCCGGCTCGATATAGTTATACGCTGTTGCCAAAAGCTCGCCTCTCTTTTCTATCGCATATTGGATGAAGCGTTTCGGCTGAGCGTAAAAGGTGTATGGCAAATGCTCATGTTCGTTATAGTACCTCTGCAATGCAGCGCTATACATTTTCTCCCTCCTCACAAGTTTTTCCGATATCATGGGCTCTAAAATAGATCCTTCAACGGCACTTTTCGTTCCACAAACCAACGGCCGATCGTATTGCCCGTTAGATTAGTGGATCGTTCAAAATAGAGATATGTTCTTGCACCGTTGACCTGGATGGTGTAACGATCGCCTTGCCCGCCGGCTTTTGCAGCATAGGCTGGGCGAATATCGATCACGCGGTCTATTTCATATTTCTGGCCGTCTTCCCAGATGATTTCCCTGGGCAGCATTGTCCCATCCGAACGATGCTCTACAAAAACGGTCACATAGACCTTATAAGCCGAACCTGGCAACATACTTAACTCAACGGCTGCTCCAGATCGCGCTTGAGGAAATCCCCGTGCGCAATATACGGAGCTGTGATTTTTACACCTTGGCATTGTAAAATCCGGAGCTTGAAGTCCAGTAACTCAGGTGGCACATACAAACACTTCGCTGTCTGGTAAAAGTCCATTTGCATCTCTAGTGATTCTATGACTGCGTCATCGCTGAGCATGAACTCCGCAGCAAACACATTTGCCTCATACTCCATTCGGTTTGTATCCTCAAACATTGCAAACTCATGGAAAGTGTTAATGGCCGAATCGCTGTGGAGAACTGCATGCCCTAGCTCGTGCGCAATGATAATTCGTTGAATGCTGTCGGGCAAATCGCTGTTGATCACAATCAGTTTGCACCGAGAAGAAACTAGGAAAAAGCCCTTGCAGGAACGGGGGCTCTTTCCCATTGGGCGCTCCATCACCTGGATATCCAAGTACTTGCAGATCTCATACGGGTCATCCGTCTGATATTTCTTTTTCAATCGGCTTACTTCCTGCCTAATCGTCATCGTCAGCAATCCACTCACCTCACTTCAGAAAGTAGTTTTCTATGATACAGCCTGACAGTACCACAAGGGTTGTCCAAAAATCCGTACACTCAGAATATTCCTGCTTACTTTTTGTAGTCTTTACGGGTGAACTTCTCGCTGGCTCGCTGCTTATTTGCAAAATACGCCTCAGTGACTGCTTGGAAGAAAAGTTCCTTATCCTGCTCAGGGACATCGCCACCGGCAAAGAGAGCACGCGTTTGTGTCAGCAGCTGCTCTACATCAGTTGCTCCTTTACGGCCATAGGCTGCTCTTGCGCTCTCGATGTATGGTGCCTCTTCAAGTCCATAGTTGGGATCTACGATCTCATCGTTGCTTAGATATGCCGTGGAAACACCCAGCACCTCTGCCAACCTCTGAAGATTCACACCGCGAGGCATTACACCTTGTTTTTCGTATTTGGTAATCGTGCGCAGCGTGACACCAATCTTATCGGCCAGTTCTGTTTGCGTAAGGCCCAGATGCGTGCGGCTCTCTCGAATCTTTTCACCAGTCGTCTTCATAACCGTCTCCTCTCGCAGCTTTGGAAAGTTTTTGAAAGTTCTATTGACAAACCCTTTCCTGACCTGCTATTTTGTTGTTAGAACTTATTGGAACTTAATAGAACTCAATCGGAACTTTAGGCACATTATATTCTGCAAACTGGAACTTGTCAATAGGAACTTTTAGGAACTTGATGGAACTGATTCTTAAAGGCTATGGGCAGGAGGTATGCCGAATATGGAAGGCCGAATTGTATTGCATAGTGATCTCAACAATTGCTATGCGAGTATTGAATGTATGCTGCATCCGGAATTGCGCGGAAAGTACATTGCGGTTTGCGGCAGCACAGAGGATCGACATGGGATCGTTCTTGCGAAGAATCAATTGGCAAAACAATGTGGGGTGAAGACAGGTGAAGTGATTTGGGAGGCGAGGCGAAAGTGTCCGCAACTAACAATTGTAGAGCCGCACATGGATCAATATCTGAAATTTTCCAAAATTGTCCGCTCTATCTATTTGCGATACTCTCCGGAAGTCGAGTCATTTGGCATTGATGAGAGTTGGATCGAACTGACCGGGTCTCCGCTTCTCCAGCAGAAAACTCCGCTTGAAATCGCCAACGAGATTCGGACTACTGTGAAAGAAGAAGTCGGACTCACCGTTTCCATTGGCGTCAGCTTCAATAAGATTTTCGCGAAACTCGGCTCAGACATGAAAAAGCCAGATGCCGTGACTGTCATAACGCGGGAATCCTTCAAAGATCAGATCTGGCCGCTCCCTGTTTCAGACCTGCTCTATGTGGGGCGAGCAACGGTGGAAAAGCTTCGGCTCTACGGGATCCGTACCATCGGAGATCTGGCCCAAGCGGATCGGGCGATGCTAATTCGCCGGCTTGGCGTCAATGGTGAAAAGCTGTGGGTGTTTGCCAATGGCCTGGATCAATCGCGCGTTATGCCATGCGACTATGAAATCCCCATCAAGAGCGTGGGGCATGGAATCACCTGCACGGCAGACCTGCGTACAAATGAAGAGGTTCGACATGTTCTGATGGAGCTCTCACAGGAAGTGGGAGTAAAGCTGCGGAAAAGCAAACTGGCTGCCACGCGAGTCCGCATCAGCGTTCACGACAATACACTGTCTCAGAGAGAGTATCAGGGGAAGCTGGAATTCCCAACTCAAAGTTATACAGAGATTGCTGCGGCTGGTTTTGATCTGTTCTGTCGGCGTTATCCATGGACTGCGGATGTTCGATCTCTGACGATAAGCGCGATCGACCTGATTCCTTCGGATACACCAATTCAGCTCGATCTCTGGTCTGACTTTGAGAAGCATCATAAGCGTTTAACTTTAGAACGCACCGTGGAAGATATCCGCCATCGCTATGGGCTTGGTATAATCAATTTCGCGGCACTTACCTTTGGATTGAAAATGCCGACACATCACGAGATCGAATATAAAATGCCATCTGTTATGTACCATTAAGGAGGGATTGATTTTGATAACCAAAGTTGAGGAATTCCGGGACAAGCATACAGTCTTGGGCAACAGCAAGGGTGATATCCTTATCACAGGCTTCGCCAATATGGAAAATGAGAAGTGCTTCTGCATTATGGCCGATGGCCATCGCTACCATGAGTATGGCATCTCCACCGGCAGCATTCTTCTCTGCCAGCGTAGCGCCACCATCAATGATGGAGACCTCATCATCGTGAAAGAAGACGGAGCTTTTGCTATTTATCTCTACCTGAAAGACCGAAAAATCAAGGAGGATGGCGAAAAGCGCATTCTCCATAGCAAGTCCAAGGCCTACGCCAAAGTGATTGGCTCGTTCAACTTCTTTGAGTAACCAGGTCTGGCAGAAAGGACGGATCATGAGCAAATTCCAAAACTACCTGAAATCATTTGACATTACCAGCACGCTGACCGAGGAAGATATTGAAAAGACGATGGCATTGCTCCAAATCTATGGGCCCACCGTTAGACGGACAGCCGCAAGAATCGACGAATTTGAGGAAGAGTGCTATGAGAGCCGGCGGCAATCCATCTCAGACTTCATCAATTTAGCCATCGACTATGATCGCGACACCGACCGCAAACGCATTTCGGACCGTTTGGCGGAGATGGGGCACTGCATGGAGCTGCTTTCCGTTATGGAAGAGGCATTGGTATTAGTGAAGGACACCCCGCCGAACGGCGGCACCTACTATAGCATCCTGCAAGCCCGCTACTTTGATGTCTACTGCACCTCCAATGAGGATGCCTTCCTGAATCTAGGTATGTCCTCGTCTACCTACTATCGTCACATCAAGCCAGCGATTCGAGCGTTCGCCGCAAACCTCTGGTGTGTTGTCATCCCTGACCTGATCATCAAGGAACATCTCCAGAGCAATGGGAGTCAGGTGGGAGTCTCATGAGAGTCAAATGAGAGATAAAATGATGGAAAATAGAGAGGAGATTGGAAGCCAAGCGAAATTGTAGTGTAGAGAGTCACCCCTTATAATGGATTATGCTGAAGCACCTATAGCCTCTCGGGGAATTTCCCCCGAGAGGCTTTTTTGATCCCTGCGTGCGACAGCCAATACTGGAACAAATCGCCGACCATTCTCGCATGAGAGTGGCCGGCTTTTTTGTTGCCTTGACTGGGAGCATGATCCATGTCCGGCACTGGCAATCGGGCTCGTGGCCCGCCTTCAAGTCGTTCGTCCGCATCCGCAAACGAAACGACTTGGAGGTAAAAATGAAAACTATCAGAATCAAAGACTACTATGGCATTTATCAGGAAATTCCCGTCAGCGATGAGTTGTATGAAGAATGGCGCGCTCTTCAGAATGAAACACAGCGCGTCCACCGCAAAGAAGTGTATCACCGTGATTGGACACCAATCGAGGATATTTTCGAAATGCCGAAGTCTTATGAGCAGAACCCGATGGAAGATACATTGCTGTGGGATGAGCAGGTCGCTGCGCTGTATGCAGCGATCGCGCAACTCACCCCGATCCAGCAGCGCAGGATCCACATGCTGATGGAGAACATGACGATCCGTGAGATCGCCCGTCAGGAAGGGTGCCATATGAACGCAGCGCTGAAATCTGTCAACGGTGCGCTCAAAAAGCTCCACGATCTTCTGAAAGACTGGGCATAAATGCCTAAATGGAAAACATTTAGTGTAGTTGTTGTTCTATGAGAACACTATGCGTAATTTCTTTTAGATGCTTCGAGTGCGACATCACACGCACTTTATTAAACGAAATGAGGAGGTTCCAATCCATGATTATCTCTGTCGATCACGGCAATAAATCGATCAAAACCCCGAACACGCTTTTTACCTCCGGCCTGATTTCGTCTGAAGGGCTGCAAGGCTTCAAAACGGACTATATCTGCTGGAATGGACGCTATTATACGCTGACAGAACAGCGCATTTCTTATCTGCGCGACAAAACCGAAGACGAGCGGTTCTATGTCCTGACTCTCTTCGCTATCGCCAAGGAACTGGAGCGGCGCAAGGCAGCTGAAACGCTGGATCCGATTGACATCACGCTCCTGATTGGATTGCCCCCGGCGCACTATGAGCAGCTGCACAGTCGCTTTGAGCAATACTTTCTGCGGCGCCGAGAGGCCATTGACTTCGAGTACAATGGAAAATACTACTCGATCCGCATCAACAAAGTTCTCAGCTATCCTCAGGCATTCGCAGCCGCTGTAACACAGTACAGTACGCTCAAGACCTATTCGGTTGCCTACATCATCGACATCGGCGGCTTTACCATTGACGTTCTCAAGCTGCGTAATGGACGTCCTGACCTGGCGGTGGTCGAAAGTTTTGAAAAAGGGGTCATCACCCTCTACAACAGCATTACGAGCAAGTGCAATGCGCTCTATGCCCGGATCTTGGAGGACTGCGATATTGATGAAGTCATTCGCAATCAGCCTACTGTCCTTCCTGGTGAAGTGCAACAGCTGATTCGCAGCATGACAGGAGAGTTCCTTTCGGAGTTCTATAACTTCCTGCGTGAGCGTGGAATCGATGTAACGACCAGCAAATGCGTGTTTGCCGGTGGTGGCTCCCTTCTCCTGCGGGGAATGATTGAGAGGGCGAATAAAGTAGCATTTCCCATTTTCATCGAAGATATTCATGCCAATGCACGCGGCTATGAACTCCTCTATCAGAGTGAGGTAGCGTCGAATGGCCAGTAATAGTAAGCCTCGTGTTGTGCTCCAGTTCAATGAAATGGACTTTCGGCACCGGCGCGCACTCGATATTTTGCGGCAACGACCACGCAGCATGTCCGAATTAGTCGTCAATGCGCTCCTGCACTACACAAGCTGCCCAGAAGCGGCCAACGAGTTTGGCCGCGAATGGGTGGCAAGCATCGTCAAAGATGTTGTTCGTGAAATGGTCGCAAGCGGAGAACTCCAAGCTGTATCACAATCCACGCCCGCGAAGCCGGAGAGTCCAACACTAGCGGCTGATGATCTCGCGGATCTCGGCGGTGTCATGGGTATGTTCCGGTCAAAGGAGTAAGTCCATGAGCAATAAGAAATTTGGATATGCTCGTGTATCCACAGCCGAGCAAAATGAGGATCGTCAGGTCCTTGAATTGCTCGAGTACGGCATTGAAGAACGTGATATCTATGTGGATAAGCAGAGTGGGCGCAGTTTTGAGCGAACAAATTACATGTCGCTACGAAATAGTATTTTGCGTAGTGGTGACATCCTGGTCGTTAAAAGCATTGATCGCTTTGGCCGTAATTACTCCGGAATCCGTGCCGAGTGGGAATATCTTACCAAAACGCTTGGTGTGGACATCGTCGTTCTGGACACGCCCATTCTGGATACGACCCGATACAAAGATCTGCTCGGTAGTGTGATCACGGATATTGTCCTCGCTGTGCTTTCTTTCGGCGCTCAGCTGGAAGTTGATACCAAGTCGAAAGCACAGGCAGAAGGTATAGCCGCCGCGCATCTGAAGGGTGTCAAATTTGGGCGGCCAAAGTGTTCTGTAAAGGACTGGGATATCTATTACCCCAAGTGGAAGCAAGGAGAAATCACGGCTGTCGAGTGCTATAAACAGTTGGGGGTCAGTGCATCGACATTTTATCGGTTGGTGCATAAGTTTGAGTCGGAGGGAAAAGCACGATGAAACGCTGCATTATATACGCAAGAATTGGCGGACCAGCTTCGGAGGTAAATAACAGCCTCATGCAAGCACAGCTGGCTGGACTCCGCGCAGCCGCAAAAGGCCTCGGCTTAGAGGTCGTGGCAGAGCTCCCTGCTTTTGAGTATGGCAATGATGGGAACCGGCAAAGCATCAAGACACTGGCTCGGGATAGGCGGCATGGCCTCTACGAATGTGTGCTGGTAAAGAATTTGTCACGCCTGGCCCGGGGAGAGGCCATTCTCGAAGTTGGGCGCAAATTCGAGAGCGCCGGACTTTCGGTCTACACGCCTTCTGGTCGTGCTGAACTGATTCCGCCTGTTTACGCCTTCTACTCTAGATATCGCACAGAAGGAGGTCCTGTATTTGGCTCGCGAAACAAAAAATGAAGATCGAAAGCAAAGGATTCGTGACGCGTTCCAAGAGGGGCAAGCAGTAGAACGGATGCCAGCTCGCGAGGATATGCAGCCTCAGAACTCCGAAGATGTTGAGCTGAGGGTAGCGCCATATTGCCGTGTCAGTACCATGTCCGAAATGCAAGCGGAAAGTTTTGAGATCCAACAGCAATACTACTCCGAGTGTATTGCAAAGCATCCAAACTGGGTGTTGGTTCGGATTTATGCGGATGAGGGAATTTCGGCGACTTCCGTGAAAAACCGCAAGGAATTCAACCAGATGATTGAAGATTGCCAAGCAGGAAAGATCGACATGATCATCACGAAGTCTGTCTCCCGATTTGCTCGTAATGTCGTTGACTGCATCAAATACGCCCGTATGCTGAGATCCCTGTCTCCGCCAGTCTCTATCTACTTCGAGACGGAGAACATCAACACACTCTCTCAAAACGGCGAATTGCTTCTCACCGTTCTTGCGGCATTTGCGCAGGACGAGAGCGTCAATAAGTCCATCAGCGTGGCATGGGGCATTCGACAGCGCTTTGCAAAGGGAATTCCGAAGTTAGTCAAACCCTATGGCTATCAGCTCGAAGACAATAAGCTGATTGTGGATGAAGATGAAGCTGGCGTGGTTATTCGCATCTTTGCATTCTATCTTGGAGGGAAAACGCCATACGAAATTGCGAAGATCTTGACGTCAGAGGGGATTCCCTCTCCAACCGGGAAATCTCATTGGACGGTATCGTCTGTGACCTATATCCTTGGCAATGACCGCTACTGTGGCGATATCATCATGCAAAAAAGCATTTGTGTAGATCTGTTCGCTCATAAGCGTGTGCGCAATTTAGGTCAGGCAGAGCGGTTTCGAGTGAGGGACGTTCACACGCCGTTGGTTTCCAAAGAGGATTGGCGAGAAGTCAAGAACAGAGTTTCTATGCCCGATCGTGAGGCCGTTATTTTGGAAGATGTTACGGGTGAAGGAGTTCTAGCTGAACTCCACCCAATTCAGTTCAAGGAGGATATTGATCTATGAACGCTTGCCTTTCTGACTTTCGCGTTGTAAATCCTACGCTGCGTACATTTAGTGCAGCAGAGGCGCGCATTGCGCAGTCGTCTATTCGCTTCAACAATCTGAGTGCGGCAGAACTCGGATACCCCGAGAATGTTCGGCTCCTGATCAGCTCCGAAGGCACTACTCTGGCTATTCAGGCGTGTAATAAAGACGATCCATGCGCTGTTCCCTTTATGTCCGGAAGAACCGCAGAGGATCTAAAGGGACAGAAAAAGTGGACAACCGTGAGCAACCGAATGCTGATGCACATCATTCGCACAAAACTCGGTTGGGATAACGGTAAGACGCCTCGCCGCTTCTACGGTGTTCCTTGGCCTGAGCAGTATGCGATCCTGTTCGATCTGACCCGTGCTGCCCCTCCGCGCACCCGAACCCCCAATCTGTCGGTTGAAGATATGCTGCGCACCTATGAGCTGGCGGCATCTGGCACCCTGATGCCTGTAGGGGACAACACTTGGGCGAAAACGAGCAAGTTTGCTTCTGTACCGCCGAGTAGAGTGATCGAGGCTCAGTTTGTAAATGTGACTTAAAGCGAATGGCCTCCGGTATGTCTCGTACCGGAGGCCACTTGCTTCCGTACTATTTCGGTACGGAAATACCATAATGCTCATTTCTGATTTTCTGGCATTCCTCTATACTGTGAGAAAGTACAGGATAGGTAGGAGAAGATCAAATGAGTACGAGATCGCAAATCATAGGCAGTCGGATCCGGAATGCACGACAGTTCCGCCGACTCACCGGCGAACAGCTCGCTGAGAAGATTGGCATCTCTATAGATTCACTCCGACACATAGAAAACGGAGTCAGGCCACCAAGCTTTCAACTCATTGAGCGCATCTCTGATACTCTGGATGTTTCACTCGACTACTTAGCTGGAAAGACGGATTCTCCTTTAGAGCGCAGAGTACGCAAGGAGCTCGAAAGCTCCGGACTAACAAAGGCGCAAGAAGATGCCATTATCGAGCTGGCAATCAATTCGATCCCTACCATTAAAAGGTATGTTTAATCAATGCACCTGTCGAATCCGACAGGTGCAATTTTATTTTTCATTCTTCCTTAATCCGACCGTTTTCGCATTTTCTCTCATGTATTATGTACTCAACAGGTACTATAGTACCAAATCTGTACGGAGGGATAAAGACATGACAGTCCAAAACGCATTAGAGGAAATGAAGGAACGCGCATTTGCCCCTGCTTTTCAAAAGTATTTGTTCGATACATACAAGGTATTGGCACAAACAGATTTTCCCGAAGAGGAAAAAGACTACGCAGCGGCCAAGGACTACTTCACCGCTGCATTGAAACAGTCTGAGAACGAGATTCTAAGTCAGATCAAAACCAATTACGAGGCAAAACTGCGGTATGCATCCCAGTATGCTTTCAACGCCGGCCTGTATTCCGGGTTCGGCCAGCACTTTTCCAATCAAGATCTTGTCGAGGTTGGATTTGAAAAACATTTCATGCAGGCTCTCTTTGAGATGCCTGGTATGCAGCGCCATACTCTGTTTTTGCAGATGCATGACGAAAACCAGAAGCTTATCGAGCAGCTCGAGGTTGATGGTGATGAAGAACGGCGAGAACATTTGACCTCGATCGAGTGTGCGTGGGAGCAGCGTGTTCATTGGGCGGCTTGTCACAGCTTTTACTGCGGTTATCGTGCTGCGGTAAAAGTTCTTACTGCCGTTGATGGCGTGAGCACCTTTGACATGATCCCACACACTCTGCTGTTGGAATATCACTTGGGATATACGAAATCCTATGACCAAACGGAACAGCAGCATATTGATAGATAGCGGAGTTGAACGGCAGTAGCACAACACAAGAGGGGCGCATCAATAGATTCCCAATGACTTCACACGAATGACATGAAAAGACACACCAATCTGCGGGAATGATCTATCCCATAGATTGGTGTGTCTTTCGCTTCGACTATAATACTGAAGGCAGCGAGGTGTCCGTTCTTTCGGACACCTCTTTTTGTATGCTTACAGTAGAATTTGAAAAAAGAACTACCGGAGGTGTCGAAGATGTATGTGCTTGTTGATATAGAATGGATCTCGAATCAGCGCGGTAATCATTGGCCAACACAGTTGGCCGCTGCCCGCGTAGATGCGCAATGGAATACGGTTGATTCTTTTTCTGCGTTATTTCGACCAAAAGACTTCTCCTTCCAGCAATGGGGGCATATGGCTTTTTCCGGCTGGAACAGGGAGCAATTCCTCAATGGTGAAAGCCTTTATGCTGGATTAGATGCCTTCAGCCTTTGGCTGCAACCTGAGGATACGATATGTTGGTGGCATCAGGAAGCAAGCGACCTGTTCAATATGTTCTCCAAGGTATCCGGTGTTCCTGATATGACTCAGCATGTCGTGTTGCTCTGTGATTACATCTACGGTTACTTATCAGGCCAGGAGGCATCTGTCGGAAGCCCTTATAAGATCTGCGCGGCGCGCAATATCGCCACGCCTTCTCCAGCACACTGCTCCGTCAACGATGTAGTAACCATGCAGCTGCTTGCGCAGGGCATTGGCTTTGATCAGAAGTATTTACTTGAGCCGCCGAAAAGATGGGGCAAAGACGCAATGGCACAGAAAGGTTCTTCTGCGTATAAGCTACTCTATGATCCTCAGGCCAAGCTCCTTCATAAATCCGACTGTGAGCTACTACCTGATAATCGCCATTTCCCAGCATTCCTCACGTTCAAGCTTCCAATTCGCCGTAAGTACAAGCCTTGTAGCTGCTGTAGAGATGAATTCTTGGATGCGCTGTGGGATCGCAATCAAGACTCTATCGCTCGCTCTGAATATAACTATGTCTACTCCAAGCAGTCCAAGATCTTTCACACCAGAAAATGCAGTCATGTACTGCTGGCCTATGATATTCAGGGAACCGTTTCCTACGACACCTGTCTTAAAAGCGGGCGACGGCCTTGTAAGCACTGCAATCCGGAGCCGATTGAGCACAAGACGATTGCTTTTCCGGTTCTTCCAAAGAAGTCGCAAGCCCCTCAGGAGCGTTCTTTGAGTAAGGACGAGCAAAGTGCCATCGGACGCTTTAATCGTGCTAAACAAGAGCGTGAAGCTGCATTCAAGAGAGGCTCCCTTTCCGATGCCGAGAAAAGCAACATCATGGCACTCTCGCAGCCAGGACTGGCATTCTGGGCAAGTAAGGGGTATCGGACATTCCACCGCAGAAACTGCCCGCAAATCACAGGGCTCAACCAGCTGGTCGGCTTCCCACGTTATCAGGACGCTGTCCGTGCTGGGTACTGCCCATGCCGGCATTGTAAGCCAAGTCCGAAGCAAGATGTTGTTTATTCGATCCCGATCACCAACAAAGAGCGTGCGGGAGAAAGTGTCGAAACCTTGGTGCAGCTCTGTACGGAACATTGCCTGCCGTTTCACCACGACAACCGATACTTCGAGATGCAGACGATGGTGGGCAAGTGGAAAATTGATATGGACTTGCGGCCAGTCCGATTGGAACACATCAATCTCATTTCTCAGCCGGAGAACACAAAGAAATATCATGTACAGCCTCGTCTGTTCCTCTCCCTGAAGGATACATTCGATTACATTATGCGACACGATACTGCCCTCATGAAGCGGATCGAAGGGACAAGCCAAGAAGTACAACTTCAAATGGGATGATTGTTGTTTTCCACTCCTTCTATCCGTAAATACCGTTGGGGAGTGTATCCCAGAAGCTTATAAAGGAGTGAAAAATGATGACGCGAGAAGAAGCGGAGAAAGAGCTGATTGCCATGCTGGAAGAAGCAGAGGGCGGTCCTACTTACTCCATGGAAGAAGTGGACGCTTATATGCGTGAGCTGCTGCATCCGAAAAACCAGATCTATCTGACAGGTGATACACACGGTCAGTTTGAGCGGATCATCTCTTTCTGTGAGAGGCAGCAGGTCCAACCCGAAAGCACTTTCATTATCTTGGGTGATGTCGGACTGAACTACTATGGGGATCGGAGAGACAACCGAGGCAAAGATAAGCTGGTGAAGATCCCGATCACTTTCTTCTGCATCCACGGCAACCATGAAATGCGCCCATCTAAAGAATTGGGCTATCAGGTGAAAGAGTACCACGGTGGGAAGGTATGGGTTCAGCCTGAGTATCCAAACCTCGTATTTGCCATTGACGGAGAGATCTATGATTTCTTTGGTCATTCCTGTATTGTCATCGGCGGCGCGTATAGCGTCGATAAATACTACCGATTGGCAAGAGGCTATAACTGGTTTGAAGACGAGCAACCGTCCGATGAGATCAAGGAGAAAGTTGAGCGTGTGCTATCTGAGCGTGATTGGAAGATTGATGTTGTGCTGTCGCACACCTGTCCTCTCAGATATGAGCCGACGGAAGTGTTCCTATCCATGATCGACCAGTCGAGTGTGGATAAGAGCACCGAAGAATGGCTTGGCACGATCGAGTCAAGGCTGCACTACGAGCGCTGGTACTGCGGTCACTATCATACGGACAAAGAGATCGACAAGATCCGTTTCATGTTTCAGGACTATGCGATGCTGCCACATCAGATTTCCCTTTCTGCAGAGAAGGAAATGATCCGGCGGATGCAGCGGCAGGCCGAGATTGTCAAGGCGCTGGGGCTATTGGATGATACTCCAGAGCAATAAGAGGATTTATGATATGAGCACCTATTACGACTTCATGGTCGAAACCAAGTACAACGGCAAATGGTACAACATCGACCTACATACAAGAGATATTGACGGAAAGCTGCGGCATCAATACCTTGCAACCTTTTCCCGCAGCTTCATTGGCCAATTGGAAAACCTGATCAACGGCGCATGGCAGATCGGTTTTGATGATCTGGCGGAAAGTACACAGGATCTCCTCCTATCCAGTATTCCTGCAGAGTGTGAAGATGGCCTTCGACTGGAGCAGTTCTATGTTGCTGGTAATCTTGCGGATTTTGAGAAACTCCTGAAGGCACCATACCAGAACGAATACTATGTGACACGGAATCAGATTGCCGCATATGAGTCACATGAGATCGACGACATCTGTGACTATTTGACCGTACATGAGTTGCTTGAGCTTCCCTATACGGCTCGCAGCGAATATGTCCTGTATCGTTGGAATGATGTCTTTGGGAATACAGAGAAAATCCGATCGATGGTAGATCGCCTGCGGTATCAGGTAGAATGCTTCAATGAAGCACTTCCCTATGAGGCAGGTCAGTCCTATGGAGATCGTGCGGCTTCGCAAGTCCGTGTGATCTACCGGATTTCATAAGGAGGTCTATCACATGAACTACTTCATCGGAGACCTCCATCTCTTCAACCGGAATCAGACGGGCGAGGGTGTAAACTATGATGGGAGACCGTTTGCCACCGTTGATGAAATGCACCGATATATCCTTGAGCATTGGAACGCTAAGATTACCAACGGAGACACCGTTTATATCCTTGGCGACATGGCGATGCGGGGTAGAAACGAAGCACTCATCGCTTTGGTCGCGCAGCTTAAAGGTCGGAAAATTCTATTTCGAGGAAATCATGATGATCTGTCTGATTATCGGTATCAGAAGCTTTTCGCTGACATCACCGATTATCGCGAGATCAGCGAAAGCTTCGACGGACAATCGTATAAGCTCTGCTTGATGCACTATCCCATTCTGATGTGGAATGGGCAGCATCGCGGATCGATCCTTCTCTACGCTCATACTCACAATACTGTGGAAGAGACGTTCTTCCAGAAATGTGTCAAAGAGCTCAATGAGAATAAGAAGCTGGGTGTTCAACAAGGAAAGCCCATTCGAGCCATCAATGTCGGTTGCATGATGCCATATATGAATTACGAGCCAAGAACGCTCAAGGAAATTCTCTCCGCACTGGACGCGAGAAAGGAATAATGACTATGTTACCGAAAGAGCTATTCCTCAGCACGATAGAGAAGATCCAAAAGCAAGAAGCTCGGATCGATGAGTTTAATACCGCCCTATCAAAGATCTGCGATGGGTTCCCTGTGTTTGATTCGGAGAATCAGTACCTGATTGCGCTCCGGGAGCTGCTGAAATACACAATGCAAGATCAATACGATTACATCGGATGGTGGCTATATGAAGCACCGGATGCCGGATACACGATCTGGTGGGATGATGAGGACGGCAAAGAAATCCGCGTGGACTTGACAGAACCCGGTGCGCTCTATGACTATCTGGTGCAGTATGCCGTGCCGGAAGAAGTTTAAGAGGATGAGCTGTGAGCACACAATACTCTGTTGTTAATATGCGGATCACCGAAGAAGTCGCCGAATTCCAGAAAAAGGTCTCAGGAATCCAAACAGAATGTCTCCAAATGATGCGTGAGATCCCTGTATCCGCCGACTTGCAGGAGGCCAAAGAGGATCTCATAGACAAGCTTTGTGACCGTGCGCTATTTTCTGTTGAGGAACCAGAAGGGACATATATTGTGATCGGAACGGCAAGAGTGGGCCATTTTTCATGGCGCGCTGAGAATGGATTCCATGACCTTAACTCTGTCTTGCGTTGGCTCCAGTCACACCCGGACTTTACGATCTGTGATGAGTATGGAACAATCAAAACGGCAGAGGAATTCAAGCAGGTATTAGACTGGTGCGGGACTTATTTCTCCTCATAGTTAGATTGCGCGCAAAAATTCCAGCCTTTTAACCACAAGTTGAATGACAAATGCTGAAGCTTGTGATATAGTACAGTCAGAAACCAAGAACAACTACTTTACAGAAAGGACGCAGCACCATGAAGACCATTTCTTCCGCTATCTTCTATATGAGCGAATGGCAGGCTATCTTCCAGTGTGAGGAATATAGCTTCAGCGAAGCATGCCCATATCAAGATAAGCAGAAGAATTTGATCGGAATGAGTAACGGTTAGACTGGCAGAGCAATTTGTCGGTAACTCCTTTCTTGAATCATTGAAGCCGCTTGTCTTGTGTATAGACAAGCGGCTTTTTCATGCTTATGAACTCAAATGATTTGGAGAGGAGGTGTCCTTCGAAATGGGGTTTCCAACGATCGACTTAATGCGTACAGGCGCAAATATTGTGCGTCTACGGAAAGCAGCAGGCCTCACCGTGCATGACCTGCAAATGGTGTTTGGCTTCAATTCCCCGCAAGCTATTTACAAATGGCAGAATGGAGCTGCGTTGCCGACGGTAGATAATCTAATCGTTCTTGCGGCGCTGCTGCATGTCCGCATCGACGATATTCTCATTACCGACAACGCCGTCGCTTAAATGCGAGAAGCTTGGCTTCTCGCCATATGGTCCGCTCGTCTAAATGGTTAGGACACAGCCCTTTCACGGCTGCAATGACCGGTTCGAGTCCGGCGCGGATCTCCATGATACTGGGATATGGCCAAGCGGCTAAGGCACCGGCCTTTGACGCCGGCACCGTTGGTTCGAATCCAACTATCCCAACCATGATACGGTACTCAAGCGGTTAAAGAGGACAGTCTGCAAAGCTGTTAATCGTCGGTTCGAATCCGACCCGTATCTCCAATTTGGTGCCTTCGTCTAATTGGTCAGGACGCAAGCCTCTCAAGCTTGTAATGCTGGGTTCGAGTCCCGCAGGCATCACCATCATACAGGGGTATAGCTTAACTGGTAGAGCAGCGGTCTCCAAAACCGCCCATGGGTGTTCAAGTCGCCCTATCCCTGCCATTCTATTGGGGTGTCGCCAAGCGGTCAAGGCACCGGTCTCTGACACCGGCATTTGTTGGTTCGAATCCAGCCACCCCAGCCATACTTGGAGAGTGAACCCAGAAGGCCTGGGGACCGCCCGCTAAGCGGATCGCACCGCACGGTGTCAGATTCGAGTTCTGCGCTCTCCGCCATATGGGTCAGTACGCGTAGTTGGCGATCGCAGCGGTCTGTAAAACCGTGACATGAGAAACATCGTTGGTTCAATTCCAACCTGGCCCACCACTAAGAAGAGGGATCCCCATGAAGGGGATCCCTCTTGCCATTTGTAAGAGATAATATTACAATGATATTAGAATCATAGAATCTTCCATTATTGCATCTTGAAGGAGACTATGCCATGAATACCTCTAATCTCAACACGCTCATTCAGCGCTACGAGGATAACTTTGAGTGGATCAACAACAAGGAGAATGATGAGATTTTCAAGTGGCGTGCTGTCCGCTGCTTTCAGGATGTCTGGTTCAGTGAGGCAGCCGAGGATACGACCTTTGCCGAGAAATTCAAGGCCGCCACAAAAGAGTGCTCTGTGCTGCTCGATAATGGGCAGGTATCCCCCACAAACGGGATCGTGAAGATGGCTGAGCAAGAGCCTGATGAGGTCGAGCGTCTTTTTGTCGATGTCCTCTTCGCTGATGACCAAGGCGATCTTCAGCTGCGGCAAGACCATGTTGAGGAGTTTCTGGATGGTATTGAGGCAGTCCGTGAACGCACATTCCCGAGTTACTGGAAGTACGGGCAGGACCGTCATTGTGCCTTCACTTATTTGGCACTCTATGCCCCGGAGGAAAACTATATCTACAAGTATAGTGAAGCCGAGGAGTTTGCGAAACATATCGAGTATGGAATTGATATTGGCTCTGGGCAAACCTTTAAGCTAAGCGCATATTATGGAATGTGCGATCTGGTTGTTGACGCTCTTCGTACACGCCCGACACTCCTTGAGAAGCATTGGGCTATCTGTGGCGATGATTGTTATCATGATGACAGTCTGCACCTTCTCGCCTTCGATGTTATCTATTGCTCTCGCGCCTATAATTTCTATCAGGGCATCTATCATATCCCCAAGTCGGAAAGCACCTCTGCCTATAACAAAGAGCAACTCCGCTTGAAGGAAGAGGCGAAAGTGCAGGAAAGAATTGATAGTCTTGAGGCGCAGATTCAAGCAAAAGATATTGAACTGGATAAGTTCCGGTCAATCTCCTTACTGAATGTGCGGGTAACACATAAGCAGTATGGGACTGGCATTATCATCGCCCAGAAAGAAAACACCATTAAAGTTCGCTTCCCGGAGGGTTTGGAGAAGTCATTCATCATTCACACCAAGTTCCCCGCACGCCCCACATTTGAAGATGACGAACAGGTCGTAGAAGCCTTTACTGAGTACGACCGGCTCACAAGGGAAATCCAGGGGCTAAAGAAAATGCTTGAAATAGAGAAAAGAAAGGTGTCTGTTTCTACATCACGATAACAAACCTGGCATCTCAAGAAAAAACGAGGGATACCCTTTCACGGGTATCCCTCTTGTCATTTGCGGTCGCATTGAAGTCAGGACATTCTTTTGTAGTCATTTGCAAAATCAAATAGCATCTGGTCGGCATCTGCTAGCATTTGTTCCTGAGCAAGCGTAAGTAGAGCAGCATGGTCATTTGGCACTCTTTCATCCATGACCGCATCCAAACATGCTTGCAAGGTATTACCGATTGCTTTCCCTTTCAATCCAATCGCCATCATGTCATTTCCGTTGACGGCAAGATCTTTTAATGAGAAGCAATTCTCCTCCTGTAACAGCTCATCTATTACTGCGTTTGCAGCCGCAAAGGTTGCAAGGCGGGGAAAGCAAATAGCAGACTGCCCGAGAGTATCAGCCCTATGCAGTTCAATAAGCTGTCTGGCAGCTTCTTCCCCGTGCTTGCTCAAAAGTCGCTTGATGAGCTTCCTGTCTGCCGTGATCGGCATATCGTGATACCGCACAAGGCGGATAATCCTCTCTTTTCCCGCATTATCAAAACGCATCTGATTGAGAATCTCTTCAGCCATAGCTGTACTCTTTTCCGCATGGCCGAAGAAATGTCCAATCCCATCCTCATCAATTGAAAAGCATTGAGGCTTCCCAATATCGTGCAGCAAAGCCGCCCAGCGAAGTACAGGCTTCGGTGCGATGTTGTCAATAACGGCAATCGTATGGTTCCAGACATCCTTATCATGATGTGGGTTGCGCTGCTCGAAGTGAAGCATTGGAAGGATCTCAGGAATTGGAATTGCAATGACATCCGCAAATTCGCCGAGGACTTTTGCAACACCTTTTCCGCAAAGCATCTTGGTAAGCTCGACCTGGATGCGTTCAGCGGCAATGCCTTTGAGTAGTTCCTTATTGCGATGGATCGCGGAAGCAGTTTCAGCTTCAATCGCCATTCCGTATACGGATGCAAAGCGAAGGGCTCGCAGCATGCGAAGTCCATCTTCCTGAAAACGACGATTCGGATCTCCAACGCAGCGAACGATGCCGTCCTCAATGTCCTTTCTTCCACCCACGAGGTCAACAATACCCTCTTGTGGACTGTAAGCCAGAGCGTTCATGGTAAAGTCTCTGCGCGCCAGATCCTCTTTCAGGCTACGGGTAAAATGGATGGAATCGGGATGGCGATAATCTGAGTAGTCTCCATCAATGCGATAAGTTGTGATTTCAATCGGTTCATGGTCGATCATGACGGTTACGGTTCCATGCTTCAGACCGGTCTCAATGAGATGATACCCCGAAAAAACAGATTCCACTTGTGCAGGCAGTGCGTTTGTAGTGATATCCCAGTCCTTTGCAGGGCTGTTGTCTCGCACATAATCCCGCACCGCACCGCCGACAAGGAAAGCCTCATAGCCAGCTGTATATAGCATTGAAATCGCGGTATTCACTTGTGGCGGTAGGATCATCATATGGCTCACATCTCCAACGCACGAAGGAATAAACGGTTGAGCTCATCCCAGTCTTTCACGACCTCCTTAGGATACTGCTCAACCAGGGCTTTTACCTCGTCAATGCTCTCATCCAAATACTCATTGAGCATATCGATTCGTGGGATTTCTTTGACTTCCGGAGAATTCATCTTGAGGTCAAGCAAGCTTTTAACCGTTTCTTTCAGATAATCAGGTAACTGGCTGTCCATTAACTCCTCAAATCGCATTGGAGGAGGCGTCCCCTTGTCCAGAATCCAACGGCAAGCCAAGATCGGCCTCAGAACATAGAAATACTTCTTCGCTTTGACCATATCCCTCTTTAGGTAATCGCGGTAGTTTCCGCTTGCCATCTGAAGGTAATGCCACAGACCGCTTTTGGAAGAGAAGTAATGCCGCATGACGGGCTTGAACAGTTCGGCAAATGGGGTAGTCTTGTAGATGACAGGAGAGGAAAACCACTCGAAAACAGTTGGGTTCGATTTGTGAAGGAGCTTCAGCGTCTTCTCTACATCCCAGCCGTTGATATCCAGGACATCATTGATTGGCAGTTCGATCACATCACGCGGGCGATTCAGCTTTAGATAGCTTTCTTTATCGCGGACATAGATAAACCGCACATCGTAATCACTATCCGGGGAGGCAAAGCCCCAGGCCCTGCTGCCGGATTCCACCGCCAGCAGGATGCGGCAGTTCTCCCGCTTCTCAATCTCATGTAGTTTTTCTTGAATCAATGCCTCCACGGTGCAACACCGCCTTTCTATTTTAGTCGGACGCCTTAAAATTGTAAACAGGGCGAATCCGTTGAACAATCTCAACGGTAGGTTCGATCTGGTCTATGATCTCAGCCATACTCTTATAGGCCATGGGGGATTCATCCAGGGTTTCGGGAACAACACAGGTCGTATAGATGCCTTCCATCTCCTTCTGGAACTCTTCCATAGAGAGCGCATGAAACGCCGCGTGACGGCTCATGAGACGACCGGCGCCGTGCGGAGCAGAGCAGTTCCATTCCTCATTTCCCTTGCCGATACAGATGAGGCTCCCATCTCGCATATTGATGGGAATGAGTAGCTTTTCTCCCTTCCGTGCGGAGACGGAACCCTTGCGCAGAATCATGGCGTCCGTATCAATGTAGTTGTGGATCGTGGTAAACTCATCGACAGGAGTAAGCCCCATACCGGACAAAATCACATCCACCATTGCTTTGCGGTTGAGTACAGCGAACTTCTGCGTCAGCTTCATGTCGTGAATATAGTCATCAAAGAGTGAGCCTTCCACATAGGCAAGATCCTTGGGAATGCTCAGACCGTGCTCGCGCTTGAGAGCCGTGATCGTCTTTTGGATCTCCTTGAACCGACCTTCTGCCTTCATCTGATCGATCGTAGCCTGAATCTGATAATGTGCGCCGCCCCAAAGAGCACGGCGGCCCTCGTCCTGATAGAAGTTTGCAACCTCAGTCCCAAGATGCCGGCTACCGGAGTGGACTACCAGAAACAGCCGCCCATCTTCCGCACGATCCACCTCGATGAAGTGGTTCCCGCCGCCAAGAGAGCCGATGCTTCGCATTGCGCGGGTGAGGTTGACTTGATCTGCGCAACGCAGCTGAGACAGATCAAGTTCCGAATTCAACGCATGGGGCTCGTCTCTCACCTCTCGGCCGTAGGGGATCTCCTTCCGAATCAGCGCATCCAAACGCTCGAAATCGATCTCACGCTCGGACAATTCAACCGTTTCCATGCCGCAGCCGATATCAACGCCGACCATGCCCGGAACGATCTTGTCCCGAATGGTCATGGTGGTACCGATCGTGCAGCCCTTGCCTGCGTGTACATCAGGCATAATGCGGATCTTGCAGCCCGCGAATTCCTTTTGATCACAGACCGACTGGATCTGGGCGCGGGCCGCATCCTCCAGTACAGGGGTATAGCAGAAAGCGGTATTATATAATCCTTCTATCTTTACCATAGTAGTTTCCTTTCCTCTTACTTCCTATTTTACGGATAGGTCCCGTTAATTGCAACAGCTCTCTTAGTTGCAAAAAAGGAGGCAATAGCCGGTCTGCTATCACCTCCTGCAGTACACCCTTATGCCACAATTGCCGCGTACCGCTCCGAGCCAAGAACATCCATCATCACAGCGTAGGGAGACAGGATGCCGGACTGCAGCATGGAAAAGATACAGGCATTGCAGCCGGACACCAACGCGACGCCTTGATCATTGACGCTGACAGGCTGCTGCCGATTACGGCTATTCACATTCCAGAACACCAGATTGGGCAACTGATATCCATGCTCCGAGAAGAGCTTCTGCGCATACTCAAAGTTCGTCAGAGAGCAGTCTTCAGTGCAGTAATCGAACTCCATGTCCGAAATGATGAAGATCTTTGAGGGCATCTCTTCCTGTGGGACATGGTTCTTTACCGCAGCGTTCAAAACGAGCTCGAACACGCGCTGGATATTCGTGTTGGCCACTTCATTGAACTGGTGGCAGTACCGCACCTTTTCAAAAATATCCTTACCCTTGATCTCCACCAGGCGGGGATTCTCTGAGAAAGTGATGAAGTGGTTATGAAATGCTCCCGTATTTCGCTCGGCATAGTAGATGCCCAGGGAAAGTGCGACCGTTGCAGGGATGGGATCTGAGCCGCCATACATGGAACCAGAGCCATCAATGACAACCAACGCATTCTCTCCACCTGTAAAATCTTCCTGAGCGTTCCAGGTGACATCGATCGCTTTCCGTTCTTCTGTTCTAATGTCCCTTTTGAAGAACGGGGCGATGATCTCGTAAGGCGTCAGAGTGCCTGTATGGATCTCCTCGGCTCCTTCTGCCACTCGGTTCATATAAGCTGTGTAGCGTTCGCTGTCATTACGCAGGAATGCTTTCCGGTACTTGAGCATTGCTTTGGAAGGCTGCTTGGCATAATCGAAGGTATAGTCCTTCTCGCGGAGGTTATTTTCAATGATGCTGATCTTTGCCCGCAGGGCGCTGAGGGTTTTACGGTACTGAGCATCGTTCATGCCCAGCGCGCGAGCGATATGCTTTGCCTGCCGGATCGCATCATCGTTGGAGGCATTGACGGATGGGAGCCACTTGGCCAAAAGGGATATCGAATCCCCCGCCTCCAGAGCTTTGCTATCGTCTTCAAGCTGCTTTTTGATATACGCAAGAGCCTCCCGCTCGCATTTGGTACCCATCAGGACAAGGAGATCATCATAGCGTCCATACTCTGCAATGTTGGGGATGTTCTTTTCCACAGACCGAGGCTCATTGCACGCAAGCCACTTGAGGATGGTGCGGAAGACGCGGCGCTCTCCGATACCGCCACGGATATCTCTTGCGAAAAACAGCGTTTTCATGGCGAGATTAGCATTCTCTGCGTATGCGCGGAGGAATCGATTTGCGATCTCCTCGTCACTCTCCCGTCGGAGTGCGCCGATGGTCGCAAACAGGTCCAAGCACTCGGATTGGGTGGACTGATGTGTAACCGCTCCGTTTTCCGTATGGGTCAGATTCGCTTCGTTCTTTAGATACTGCAGCATAATGATCCCTCCTAACGCAATCGCAGTATAATAAGGCAAGGCCCGGTTCCCGAAGAAACTGCAAATTTCAGCGTAGTAACGCCGTGGTCAAAACTTCCCTGACTAGAGTGCTTTTTGCTGTACGGGCCTTTCACAAGATGCCATCATGGTCACAAGATAGTTATAATTACTGTCGGATTCATGTTGTGTTGCTGTTGGCATCTTTGAAAACAAAAACAAGGCACCATATGAAGTGGGAATCGAACCCACGAACGACGGGTATGAACCGCCTGCTTTCACCATCTTAGCTATTCTGATCTTTTGCTGTTGGTGCCTTTCCTTTTGGAAATGCAGCTGTTTGGCATTGCAAAACCCAGACGGCTTTGGCTACGAGGCCTAGCGTCAGAAGTCTCACAGTACCGCTAGCCGATGCATCTCACAAGACGCCGTTGTTTATCATCATAAAGGGGCTTTCACCCTTTATCGTCTGGCCTGAAGCCGGATGCTCCATAAGTGAGCTAATGTTGATAGTGTGGATTGCTGTTGGCGTCTTTCACAAAGCGCATTCATGTTCCAACTTTGCCAAACGGCTCATCGGAGATAGCTCCTATGGTTTCAAGTCATATGCTTCACGGGGTTGCTGTCTGCGCTTTTCGTGATCTTAGGATACCTTCTGCGTTGAGGAAAATCACGGAAAAAAAGTTGCGAACTCATCAGGCGGGCGATTAAGGCGGAACTTTCTGTTCGGAAGAATATCACGTGCGGACAACATATTTCCGAAATGCGTTGACTTTCTTCCGAATTTTGCACATAATAGAATACGAAGAAAAAGTGGGAGGCGGATAACATGGCTGACTATATGACTGTTAAAGAGGCTGCGAAAGAATGGGGCATAACGGATCGGCAGGTTTCTGGAATGTGCTTGGCCGGTCGAATCCAGGGAGCTGTAAAGGCTGGTCGAAACTGGCTGATCCCATCCAATGCGGAGAAACCTGTAGATCAGCGAATTAAAAGCGGCAACTATGTGAAGGCAGCTAGGCCGGCAAATCTTCCTTTGCCAATCGGAATCTCTGATTATCGTTTGGCATCCTCAAGTTACTACTACGTTGATAAAACGATGATGATCAAGGACTTCCTTGATGAACGTCCGCTGGTATCCCTGTTCACGCGCCCTCGGCGTTTCGGAAAGACCTTAAACATGGATATGCTGCGTGTTTTCTTCGAGAAATCAGATGAGGATACTTCTATCTATTTCAAGGATAAAAAGATCTGGAAATGTGGAAATCACTATCGCAGTTATCAGGGGAAATACCCCGTTATCTATGTGACCTTCAAAGATGTCAAGTGTGAGGACTGGAAGACGACATATCAGTCGATCTACCAAATCATTCGCAATGAAGTGCAGCGACACATCGAGCTACTGGGAAGTGATCAGCTCGGCGCCTATGACAAAGAGTATTTGCGAGGCATCCTTGGTAGGACTGCCAGCGAAACGGACATCGCCATGTCCTTTATGAATCTCTCTAGAATGCTTCATGCGCATTATGCGGTTGCGCCAATTATCATCATTGATGAATACGATACACCCATCCAGCAGGGGTACGCACTCGGTTATTACGATAAGGTGATTCCTTTCATGCGGAACCTTTTCTCCGGAGGCCTCAAGGATAATAGTCACCTGTCTTTTGGCCTGATGACAGGAATCCTCCGCGTTGCAAAAGGGAGCATCTTCAGCGGATTAAATAATGTCACGATTAATTCTGTCCTCGACAGCAAGTACAGCTCTTACTTCGGCTTTACTCCAGATGAAGTTCGAGAGATGGCGGAGTACTATGGCGTTGCTGAAAAATATGATGAGATCTGTGACTGGTATGACGGCTACCGTTTCGGAAGTTCAGAGATATTCAATCCTTGGTCTGTGATCAACTATTTCAACAACGGCTGCCAACCGAAAGCGTTCTGGCTCTCCACTGGCAGTAACGATATCATCGGTGAGTTGCTTGAGGAAGCAGATCAGGACACCTATGAAAAACTGACCTCCCTTGTTTCCGGGAAGACAATCGTGTCCTATATCGATACCGATGTCATATACCCACAGATCAAACAAAACCCTTCTGCCATCTACAGCTTCCTACTGGTTGCCGGTTATCTGAATGCCGTTAAAGTAGATTCGTCTTTTGGTGTCGATTCCATTTGCGAACTCGCACTCCCGAATAAAGAGATATCCTTTGTCTACAACAAGAAGATCTTGCAAAAACTCAATCGTATCATTCCGCAGTCTATTGCACTTTCCGTTCAGGAAGCCATTTACTCCGGTGACAGCAAGCGCATCCAAGAACTCATCCATAACCTTCTTCTTCAGTCCGCAAGTAGTTTCGATACAGCCGGCGAAAATTTCTATCACGGTTTTATGCTCGGTCTATGTGCAATGTTGAGCGGAGCTTACACGACCTCTAACAGGGAGTCTGGAGAAGGTCGATACGATATCCAGATGATGCCCAAGCGTGCGAGTCTACCTGGCATTCTAATCGAACTGAAGGCGGAAAAAAAGTGTACGGAAGAAAAGCTGAAGCTGCTTTCTGAAACCGCTCTGCAGCAGATCAATGACAGGAAATATGATACTGAAATGCTCAGCGAGGGCATTTCAACGATTTATAAATACGGAGTGGCCTTTAGTGGAAAGAGTGTATCAGTAACGGTCGGCTGAGCATTACCGCAAGCAAACAGCTCCTGAGGGCCTCTCAGGAGTTGTCCGTTCTTTTGGACATGTGACAATCTAAAGTGATACTATCCGGTGAAGGGGAGGTGGAGAGCATGGCTTATAGTGAGTTGGTCAAAAGCTTTGAACGGATCCGAAACTATATGCGCGAGTTTTATGTCTATGGATTTAAGAGCCGTGATGGGTATGGAATGAAGAGCGCTCGCAGCTATGATAACGAGCGGCGTAGGATCGAAAGCTGGCTGGGTGACTACATGTCTTTTCACCAGGAGTCATCCGGCAAGAATGTGTTCCTCTCTCTGGACAGCAGAAGAGTCCCGCGTAATCCTCTCTATAAGGCATTCAAAGCAAAGAGCTTTACGGATAAGGATATTACACTCCATTTCTATATTCTGGACATCCTTGCGGATGGCAGCGCACTAGCTTCCAAGGAGATCGTTGACCGGATCAACGATGACTATCTCTCGCATTTCAATGGGAACTTCTCCATGGATGAGTCCACCGCGCGGAAGAAGCTCAAAGAATATGAAAGGCTCGGCCTTCTGCGTACTACGAAAAGCGGCCGTGAAGTCCTGTATCAGAGATCGGATGACTCCTCCATTGATTTGGACTCTTGGTCAGACGCTCTCGCCTTTTATTCGGAAGCAGCCCCTCTCGGCGTGGTAGGTTCCTTCCTTATGGACAAGCTGGAGAGGCCCTCTAATATCTTCCGCTTCAAACACCACTATGTCCTGCATGCGCTTGACAGCGATATTCTGTGCGATCTGCTGCTGGCAATCAGCGAAAGGAGGGCAGTTGAACTCTCAATCTGCAGTTTGCGCAATGGGCGCGACTACCAGCGAACCGTCTGCCCGCTGAAGATCTACAGCAGCACACAATCTGGCAGGCAATATCTTCTCGGCTACCATTACCGTGGCAGGTGCCTGACTTTCTTCCGCTTGGACGCGATCAAGAAGGTCACAGCCGGGAGCGTTGAAAAGCAGTATGAAAAGTACTTAGGCTTCCAGCAGAAATTCGATGAGCATCTCTGGGGCGTTTCGACTGGCCCAGACCACAACTTGGATCACATTGAGATGACGATCCACTTCGGTCCCGGTGAGGAATTCATTCTCCATCGACTGGATCGAGAAAAGCGTCACGGTCGCATAGAGATCTTGGACGAACAGACCTGCCGCTTCATAGCGGATGTCTATGATGCCTCAGAAATGCTGCCGTGGATCCGAACCTTCATTGGCCGTATTGAAGATCTTCAATGCAGCAACCAATTTGTTGTAAATACCTTCTATGAGGATCTTCAACGCATGGAGGCTATGTATGGAGGGAATACCGATGCTATTTAGTGAGATCTACGGCAGCTACTTCAATGTTGTTGCTGCTGTTCTATCTGAAGCTGCGGAGAAAACTCTGACGGCTGGAAAACTGACGTCTATCGTGCAGGAAAAGGCATTTGCAGAAAGCGTACTGTCCATTCCTGCCGCCCTACAGTCCGGTGCATGGCCATTGCTGGACAGTGACTTCCACACCATTCTGCGGGAAAAGCCGACAATGCCGTTGACCACTTTGCAGAAGCGATGGCTGAAAGCGATTCTCTCAGACCCAAGAATCGCTTTATTTGATCCGGACACGAGTGGCCTTGAGGATGTGGAGCCGTTATATACCCAGGACACCTTCGTCCGATTTGACCAGTACGCAGATGGAGATCCCTATTCCGATCCCAATTATGTTCATTGCTTCCGGATGGTATTGCGGGCGATCCATGAGAATCGGAAGATGCGTATTCGATTCCACGGACATACTGGAGCCCGTCATTCTTTTGTTTGCAATCCGTACCGCTTGGAGTATTCGGAGAAGGACGATAAATTTCGGATTTTGGTGACGGGTATGCGGCGGATGAACACGGTCAACGTGGCCCGTATTCGTTCCTGCGAGCTGCTGGAAGAAAATGACCCAAGCTCTATGACTGTGCCGAAAGAACGCCTCAAGAAACTTACTCTGCTCCTTCATGATGAGCGTAACGGTTTGGAGCGTGTCCTATTGCACTTCTCACATTTTGAAAAGGAAACGCAGAAGCTGGATGAACGGCTATATCGAATTAAACTCCGATATGACCAAGATGATGAAACGGAGTTGCTGATCCGCGTACTGTCCTTTGGGCCCGTCCTTGAGGTCGTGGCTCCTGGTATGTTTCGGCAGCTCATGCGAAATCGAATTCAGAAGCAAATCTCAAACACGACCTGGCCGAGAGGAAAAACATGCTAGAACTGCTCGATATTGTTATCTTGAAAACTGATGATCCAGAAACCAGGATCAAAGCCGGAACCGAAGGTACCATCGTCGATATTCTGGGTAATGGCAAAGCGTTTACTGTTGAATTCTTTGATAAAGATGGGAATACAATAGAGGCATCCCTTTATACGGAGTACACTCCTGAGCAATTACAAAAGGTCGAAACAAATCTAACTCTAATATAACGGATTTAGTCTGGGTAACATGCATTCCATGGCATGTTAAAACGCAAGATTCCATAAAATGCAAAAAGCTATATACAGGACTGGACAGGCGCATTTTGACCTGCTATAATAATGCGTTGTATCCGGGTATAGCGAAGTTGGTATCGCGCCTGGTTTGGGACCAGGAGACCGTGCGTTCGAGTCGCACTACTCGGACCAGCGAAAAAGGACCTCTGAAATCATCGATTTCAGAGGTCCTTTTTCATGTTCAATACCTATGGACCTAAATCCGTCGAATTCGACGGGGCTAGGCAGTCTGGTCAGATCCACAATCATCATCCGCTGCCGCACTCGGCGATTGAACGACATTGACCTGCACATTGACACTTGCGTTCATGAAAACTCCGATCTTTTCGGCCGCACCTTGCTTCATTTGCTCTGTCACATGAGTGTAAGTATCCAGTGTAAAGGCAGCACTATAGTGGCCGAGCATGCCGGCAACTGTCTTTGCGTCTACCCCGCTCTGGATCGCTAAGGTCGAAAATGTATGTCTCAAATCATGAAAGCGAACACTTTCATCCACTCCGGCAGCGGCGAGCATTTGTTTGTGTAGATGGCGAAGAGAGTCTGGACTCCAGTAGCCATTGGTTCTTGGACACCAAAACATGAGGGGACTATCCGGATGCTTATTGTGCTCATCTACGAGCAAAGCAACAGTATGCTCCGGAAGAGCTATCGTTCGAATCGAATTCTCGGTCTTCGGTACAGAAATGCACAACTCTCCCCCAGAACGAGTAAGCTGCTTATTAACCGTCAGCATTCGTGTTTCAGGATTCAAGTCAGCCCACTCCAAGCCAAGTAATTCTCCCCGCCGAAGCCCACTTGTCAATTCCAAATAGAAAAGCGCATAGACCCCAAGTCGCTTTGCCTCATCCAGATATGCACCTATCTTGTCCTGCGGCAGGACGTGCATTTCTTTCTTTTCACGCTTTGGAATTTTGCAGTTATCGCAAGGGTTGAAGGGAATAATCCGCTCCTTAACTGCTTGTTTTAGAGCGCCACTCAATACCGCGTGAATGTGCTTCACGGTGCTTGCAGACAATGGCTCATATTTCCGATTTCCATGG
>ERZ808246.569-NODE-569-length-30205-cov-3.542388_pt1 | contig 30205 bp, 30 predicted proteins | sample MGYA00521083_ERZ808246 | MGnify/ENA primary metagenome ERZ808246 (study PRJEB31516, sample SAMN03275577) | gut metagenome | biome: mammalia-associated habitat; material: feces | host: Papio cynocephalus | place: Kenya | collected 2012-07-07 ...
CGACGGTCTTACGGTCCAATCGTCGTCCGATTCGTAAACGTCCGTCGTGCCGTCTGCGTATTCCGCCGTAATTTCGACAAAAACACGTTTTTCGTCGCCGTATACGCAGGTACGGTTGCCGTAACCGAGTTTACCCGAATACCACCCGTCCGCGACGGTTATTTCTATCAGGTTATCCTCTTTAAGTTTGTCGGCAATATCGTATTCGCACAGGTTTATGTATTTTGAATAGTCGCTCCAACCGGGCATGAAATAATCGGGTATGCGATCGCCGTTTACGACGAGGTCGAATATACCCGTAGCGGTTATCTTAACCGAGCACCGCGAAACGCCGCCTCTTACAGAGAACCTTTTGGTAAACACGGGTAACCTGCCCGTTTTCTTAAATTCTTCGCTGCTTTTTATCCACATTGATGTTTCTCCGCGGCAAGCGTCAGAAACCAACCCTTTCCGCCTTCTGTATTTATCGGATTTTCAAGCGTCGCTCCGCGCTGAAATCCCTTGTGTTCGGGTGCGACGAAAGTCAGATCCGATTTGCCGTCGATCGTTACGACGGTTTCGATCGGTTCGTCCGAAAAATTCGCAACGGCGAAATATGACTTGCCGCCGACAATAAATTCCGTAACCCGCACGCGTTCGTCGGAACAATCCGCGCGACTGCGCTCGTCCCACCAGCCGACGACTTCGGCATCGGCAAGACCGAAACGGTCGATCAGCGCATATACGTCGGACGGTGTATCTTCGTTAGTCTCCCACCCTGCGCGACTCGTCATGCCGAATGTCAGTCCGCGATAGCGGTTTCCGCTGTCCATCATGTCTGCCGTAAGTCCGAACGGCAAACCGCTTATTTCCGTAAGCCAATATTCGGGCGAACCGTCGACGTCGAACCCCTCGCCCGTCCAGCATTTATCGACGTACGGGTAAATTTCGGCATACATAGCCGGAGTATTTCCGCCGCGTCGCAAAAAATGATTCCATTGATGAAAATCTATAAGCGACCCCGATTTTTTATCGAGAATTCTTCTTATCCGCCTTGCTGTAATCCTGTCGAATGCCGTATCGTCGATATATATGCCGTCGATACCCGTTTTTTCGATCAGATAATTAAGCCCCTCGGCGTAAAAATTACACAGTCTCGACTGCCCCTCGGTTATGACGGCGGTATCGTAAATGCCTTTATACTTTTTGCCTTTAAGCGGCTGACGCCACGCACCGATCACGTCTTCGCCTACCGTCTTTCCGATATATTCTGCCGTTTCTTTCTGCCACGGTTCGATGTCGACATCGCACTGTTTTTCGGTTATGATTTCTCCGTCGAGGTCTCTGAACGCTTTGAATTCGGCGGCGTTGATACTGATTTCGCGCATTGTGTAATAGACTTTTACTTTTATGCCCTTTGCGTGAGCCTTGTCGGTAAATTCTTTAAGCGCGGCAATCTCGGTGAACGGATAGTTTATGTACGGGCAAAGATCGTTGCCGTGGTGGACGTTGATGACGTTCGCGCCTTCTTTTTCGGCTGCGGCAAGCCAGCCGTCGCTGTCGAACATCCGATGAAAAATCCGTGTATCGAACTGCTTTCCGAAATCCGTTTCTTTCACAGGCGTAACCACAATGTCGAAATCGAATCCGACTGTTTCGCCCTTTCTGAACATTCTGTCGCCCGTATATGCGACGAACGCATCGTTTTTATATCTCACTCCGCCTTTTCCCGCGTTTCCCCAGCCGTCGGGCAATTCGAGTTTGCGGTAATCGTAATAGATATTGACAAGCGGCTTACGGTAATTTGCCCCTTTAAGCCGAAGTCTTATGCCGCCGCAGACGTCGCCGACCCAGAAAGCGTCCTGATACTTGTCGACGTTCCATTTCCAGTTCAGTCTTTCGTCGAATCTGCCGCCCTGTCTCCCCAGTCCGCAAAAATACTTCGTTTTATCTTTACTCATCGGCAACGAAAGCGTTACGTCGTCAACTTTTACGTCGCGCACGCATTTCAGCCTTACGGAAAATTCGCAATAACCGTCGAACTCGACCGATGAATTTATTTCTATGTCGAAATTATCGCTTGCGCCTTTCACGACCGAATAAACGCATCCGCCGCGCGTGGTCACGATCGGAATTCCGTACGAAAATTCCTCGCCCGAGACCGAAAACACGATCGGCGACGCAATGACGTCCGATTTTACGCCCGAAATTTTTACCTCGTCGTCGAATAAGGTCTGAATTTCGGACGGAAGTCCGTTCGTTAATTTTATCTCTCTGCCGAGAATGCCGATTGTCCCGTTCCGGACTGTAGCCGGCGTGAACGGAGCGACGACCGAATCGTCGAGCCCCGACGAAGAATTCAGCCATACAAGTTTATTCGGCGACGCAGCGTCCGCAAACGGATCGGTTTCGACCTCGTCGGTTTCGGTTACGTCTATCGCGTGTTCCGCAAGCGGATTTCCGTCGGTGTCGGATACGATTATTTCAAGCCGCCCCGGTTCAAATACCGAAAACCAAAAATTTTTCGTCGCGCCGCCGCGAAGAAATACGGCTTTTCTGAAGGGTTTGCCCGTATAATCGATGCCTTCGCAATTATAACATGTCGCTTTTACTCCCGCGGTCACAACTGAAACCTTTGCGTCGTCGCCGCTTTTCAAACCGATACCGAAAGTCGTGATTCCCTGTTTTTTGATTCGCACATCGTCGGCGCAATCAAAGGTTATAACAGGTTTTTTCTCGCAATTTGCCATACTTTAATTATAAATCACCGGCATATACGAAATAAATCGTTTTTTTATCGTAACCCGCCATTATTTTATTGTCATCGGACGCAAAAGCCCGCCTGCGGATAATCGTTCAACGATTTCCCGCAGGCGGGCTTTGTTTTTTTTAGTTTTCGGTTTATTCGAGTTCAAATACCTTTTCAAGACGCGGTTGCGCACCCGTGACCTTATCGAGCGGCATTATCATCACGTCTTTCATATATTCGTTCCATTTTTTGACGACGGGGCTTTCGGCTTGCGTCTTCGCGGCGAATTCCGCGCCGTATTCGCATTCGTAATATCCGAACAGTTCGTTGCCGCAAACCCATATGGAATAATTTTTTATTCCCGCTCTTTTAAGCGTGTCTTTCATTTCCTGCCAGATTTCGTCGTGTCGTCTGACGTATTCGTCGCGCTTACCATCGATAATTTCCGCTTTCCATGCGTATTTTTCCATTTTAATATCTCCCGTGCCGGTCAGGAATGATACCCGACCCCGCATAAGCGTTGTTTGTCCCGATGTCGTCTAACCGCATACCCGGTCTGCGGATTGTCGTGACGAAATTCTGCAGACTGCTTTTGTCGGTAAGTTCGAGATGAATTTCAAAGTGATTCGATCTGTTTTTAAGAAATATCTCGATTTTCCGGAACAATGCCGGCCCTGCCGGCAACAAACCGAATATAATAAGCGCCAGCGAATAATATCCCATGCCCAAGGCTATCCCGAGGAACGAACAGGCTAAAAGCCCCGCCGAAGTCGTAAGCCCTTTTATCTGGTTTTTCGCACTGAAAAGTACAGATTTTACGCTTGTCGCTATTGCGCACAGCACGCTTGCCAATGACAAAACGAATTAGGTATATGTTTAACGATTCTTACAAATTATCCAGAAATAGGCAGAGTTTTATCTCGTGCTCAGTCCACTGTATTTGAATACTCTATCAAAATGCGTAAAAGATATATGTCGATTTACGGATAAGTAAATACAGTTAATTCATAAAAAAAGCCGAAAGCTGTTCTCTCGGCTAAATATTTTATTAAGCATATAATATGTTGTTGACTATAGAGTCAAACTTCGTTTCCCCAACAATCCCAACTATCAACTTGTCGTCTAGCAAACAACTCAATTTTTGTTGTGTCATGCCCAAACAATCGTTCTATTCGTCGCATAATTTCATCTGGCTTAATAGAGTGTCCAATTCGTGGGTGCATTAAGACTTGTGGCACAGTCTTGTCAACACTTTTAATATGACCGCGCATTGCTAATAAACAAATTTCTGCATTCGCTTTAGTATAACTGCCCATTCCAGATAATGGTTGCCCATCTTTTTTTGTTTTTATCCATGTGAAAGCGCAGGTTTTATATTTGAACCCCCAAGCAGTGATTACTTTGAAAACTTCAGACAAACAAGGCATAGTAACCCAAATAAATAATACACAGTTAGGATTTCTAAGTTTCTTGATGGTTGTCCCCAAAGAGCAAATTTCTTCCGTTGACATTGTTGAATAATGTTTCTCTGGACAAAAGTTTCCACCGGTTTTACCTTTTCCCCACAAATAAGCCCAAGGAGGATCTGCATATATTATGTCATATTTCTTGTTCGTATTAAAAATATCTATCTTCAATCTACACCTCAAAATTTATAGTATTTCTTAACATCACCATGCAATAGCTTTTTGAAAAACATTTTCCCGGCTATTGTCGGATTTAACTGTTGCATTTTATTCAATTTGAATGTTAATACTCCATTAATTTCAACACATTCACTGGCATATATGAAAAATAGAGGTGTGACCTTGTAACCAGAAAGTTTTCTATTGCCTCCACGTTCTCTCCTTTCTTCGAGATTATCTTTGTTTATAGTTACTATATCATCATTTATGGATGCTCCCTTTTGCAGTAAAAATCTTTTCAGCGCAATAGGAGTCCAAACATTATAATGATTTCTGCCCGCAGGACGTATTTCACCTTCAATATCTGCCCAAATTGATGCTTGGTTCGTTGGAATCATCACTAGATTTCCTTTAATATCTTCAGTACAAATTACATCAGCGTATTTCTTTGTTCGAGTATAGCAATTTGATACAGCCATATCAATACTTTCCTTTGAAAAATTATTGATATTATGTCCCATTACATTAAAGAAATTTAATCCTATCTGTTCATCAAGCATGGCTTTGAATTGCGGATAATTTTCCAACCATTTTTCAGTTACTACCAAGAGTCCGTCCTCTTTGTACTTCGGTAAATCCGGTTCACTTGTTTTCGCCCCTGGCTCTTTGAACTCAATTGTATATATAACCAAATCTATAACTGTAATTAAAGCACTGTCGATACCGTCGCAACCACCAGCCTGTATCAGCATACGTCTTTTATCGTTGGTGGAATAAGCGTATCTCGGTACTAGGTGATATGAAGATAACAAGCACAGAATAGATTCTGGAATAAAATTCTTATTCTCAAAACAATTCACAAACAAAAATAATCCCATCATATTAGCGAAAGTTTGAGCGTAAACACATTCGCTAAAAACCGCAGACTGAATATTGTGTCCAGTAAGATAACTTCTTTGAATCTGATGCGCCAGTGCTGGACATTTTTCTTTCAAAGAAACAAAATCAAAATCTTCTACCCTTGAAGTTGCTTTTCTCCATAATTTATTACGTTCTGTTTTATTAAAAACTACTTTTGTCGCAGGGATACAATAAAATTCCTGCATTATCTCTTTTTGCTGCTTTGTTAAAGGAATTATCATATGTTCACCTTCAATGCCATATTTGAATGGATAATATCAAATTCTTTTTCGCTAATATTACATTCAAGAATATTTAACAGTTTTCTATTTATTTTATCTCGATATCTTCTTGGATATTTTATATTCTCTTGCACGCCAATATTATTTTTAGTAACAGTAAACTGGCTTGCTCTTTTTATCATGTTAAGTGTCATATTGTCAAAAAATCGCTTATCTTCATCTGTAAGCTTATCAAAAAATACAGGCAGATTTAGCAATAGCCCTTTAGGATAGGTGATTCCGCCGTCATAATTTCTCCAATACCAATATACAAAAGAAGAGTTAATTAAACAGAATATATAATTATATACATGCTTGTCAGAAAATGATAAGATAATCTGTCCATTACGATTCATTCTCCCACTTGCTGCCGTGGTAAAATACCTACATGTATTAGGCATAGACAGAGTATACTCCCCGTTATCATCTATGTAATATTTTAATGCCCTTGCACTAATTGACATCCATTTATCCCATACACCACGAAGGGATTTGAAACATCTATTATACATCGGATTAGTATCGCTTACTAGTTGATATGAGTCATCAATAAATGACTCCAATACATCATTTTGTAGTAACCTAACACGCTCTTCATTCTTGAAACGAATCAAAGGAGTCATTCTAAAACCTTTCGTGACATTATCATCTTCAACCACGGTAATTGCTGCACGAACTGAATTTGCTATGTTTGTATTGAAAATACCATGTTTTCGACCGCAAAAAATATTGCCAGGGACATTGTCAAAAGATATTACAAAGCCAGTATGGTGATTCAATTCTTTTCGCAAAGATAAAAATTTATTTCCCCCAAGAAAACTGTATGGAGTGATTATTACCGAACATCGACTTTGTTGAATAATCTTTTCCATAAAAATTGCATATAACTCTTTTGTACTACTTGCGACTTTAGAGTTGTTCCACGTTTGCGGTAAATTGCAAACGCCGACATAAGGAGGATTTGATATTACCTTGCAATTTTGTGGTAAAATTAAGTTTTTGCTAAGGAAATCTCCATATACGGCGTGGATTGATGATTCTATCTCTTTCCCATATTTACAAACAAGTATCGTCTTGCAAATTGTTAAAGCAGTTTTGTCATTATCGTAAAGATATACCGAGCCTTTTGCCAATAAACTACGAGCCTTTTCATAGCCGATAATATTCAAATATGTCAAAATTAATTTACCAGTTCCACATGCCACATCACAAATATTCTCACCTTGTAACTTATCAAGCCATTTTGCCATAACAATTGCGACGTCATCTGGAGTATAATACTGCCCACTTTCCTTTTTTGCATATTTATCTTGAAGTGCAAGCCCAATTTCGTATAATTCAGCAAAATTATCAATATTCAAAAATTGATTATGTTTACCATTAAGTGTAACAGAAATGATACCATTCCATGTTTTTTCAAGTCCAATTGTTTCAATATCATCCTTGTATTTTGCAAGATTATATGTTGAAAATTTTTCGCAATCGATACTTTCCGCGATAGGTAAACAAATTTGATAGTTTGGAATAGTGCTAATCACGGGCTCGTCTGTGATCGCATCAAAAATACTTGCCTGCACATAATTATTCATTTTTATCGCTCCTATCCTAATGCACATTAAAACATCCAAATATAAGATTACAACGTTTGAAATTTATTCTTTATACCCTTTCCCATTGTTAAATATACTTTCCATATCCCGAATGGTTGGTTTTCTTTCAATAACGAATTATTAAATTCTTCTACAGAGAAACTCTTAATAACGTAGCTACAGGATTTATCTGAAAAGGTAATAAAATATGCGTAATATTTTTCAATATCTTTTACATTTCTACACTTAAAAACGTATGCTATGCTTTGTGGTAATCTTTTGAAAAATTCTTCATCAATGCCAATGTAGATATCACTTTCTTCTTTATAGTCCAGCGGCATAGATTGATCTGTTGTCCTATTAAAACCGTAACAATTAGTTTTTAATATATGTGCATTTTCATCAGAATAATATACACCGTAAAATTCTATAAACATAGGAAACTTGTAATTATAGTTTTTTACATTAAATTTAATATATGACAAAGTTTTATTTTCTCTATTCGAACCACCCCAGCTTTTAGACATAACAGCCCCAAGCCTTCCCGTTGTATAAAATTCTAATGGTTCAACACTATATGGACGAGCCGTAAAAAAGACTTTTAGATTAGACTCCCTGTCATCAACGTATTGTCTTTGTCGAGTATTAAAAAATACTATCAAACCTAAAAAAGTTGCACCGAGATACGAAATCGTATAAGATATTATGCTGTTCCAACAATCAACAGAGCATAAATTTTCGCATTTCCGAAACCAGCTAGAATAAACAGCAATTGAAAAAAACACACTTAACACAAGTAGACTTACCAAAACAATATGTACCCAAAGGTACTGTTTGCAAAACATTGAATATGTATATTCCCCCTCATCGAAGAAAAACTCGCCATTCTCATATTTGGGTATCTTGTTCTTTAATTTATCTTTTTTCATTTTAATTTTCCATTGACGATATACTTATCATTATGTCCAATATAGCAATATAGTGTAATTATCATATCATAATCCCTCATTTTTTTCAAGCGGTTTTATTCTTATACAAAAAAAAGCCTAAAACAAGCGTCTCAGACTTCATCTATATCATTTAACCACTATTTTATTGAGCTTTTATAAATACTTTGTCTCTATTTGTAAAATCTTATAAATGCGATTTTAATTTTCGTTCATTTGAGCAATCGTACACTCGCTATCTCGCCGGGGTTGCAAACGACCGTTTCATCAGTCGTTTGGTCGGCTCGCCAACTCTAAACTATAGACCTCTCAACGAGCCGACTACCAACCCGTTCCAATCTCCCCAAAACAAAAAAAACAGGAAATACGAACCGCGAGGGTTCGTATTTCCTGCCGTTGGCGGAAGCGAGGGGATTCGAACCCCTGAGCCCGTTAAGACTACACGATTTCCAATCGTGCCCGTTATGACCGCTTCGATACGCTTCCGTATGTTTTTCTTAAACTTGCCAAGTCAGTTTACTATTTTTACGCGAGTTTGTCAACCGTTTTTCGCTTATATAATCCCAATTTTCTTTTTTTTGAAATTTTTCGCCCGAATTGTATTGAAAAATAATTCAAAAGGTGTTACAATATACCCGAAATCTATATATACAGGAGTTCGCGTTATGAAAAAATTCTTTGCGGAATTCAAAAAGTTCATAACCCGCGGCAACGTAATGGACCTTGCCGTCGGCGTTATCATCGGCGGCGCGTTCACGTCAATCGTAAACGCACTTTCAAACAACATTCTTCGCCCCGTCATCAACTGGATAATCGCGGCGATATGCGGTCAGCCGTCGCTTTCGGGCATCTACACCTTCCTTAAAAAAGTAGAAGTCACCGACGCCGCCACGGGCATTACATCGATAGACCTTACCAACTCGATTTACATCGACTGGGGCGCGTTTATAAACGCAATCATCAACTTCCTTATAATCGCGTTCGTACTTTTCGTCATAGTTAAAGCCATCAATAAATTCAACGAAGGCGTCAACGAAATGGTAAACGGCAACGGCGTATTCACCAAACAGGAAATACGCAAACTTCGCCGCGAAGGCAAAACCACCAAAGAAATCCGTGTTCTCGAACAGGAAAAACTCGCAGCGGACAAGAAAGCCGAAGAAGAACGCAAAGCGGAAGAGGCTAAAAACGCTCCACCCACGCAGGAAGAACTGCTTACCGATATTCTCGCCGAATTGAAAGCCAAAAACGGTAAAGCGGAATAAACACTATTAAGGAGTATCCCTTATGTATCCCGATTATCTTATAACCATAGGCGGAAAAGGTTACGTCACTCTGTACGGCATAATGATTGCAATCGGCATTTTATGCTGTTTCATAACCCTGACCGTATATGTCAAGAAGAAAAACGTCGATGAAAAAATCGCCGATTTCGTCTTTTACGTCGCAATTATAGCAATCGCGCTCGGATTTTTATCCGCAACGCTCTTTCAGTCGGTATACAACTATATCGAAGACCCGTCGCACGGTTTCGAGTTCGGCGGTATGACCTTTATAGGCGGACTTATCGGAGGCGTCGGAGTATTCCTCATCATCTATTTTTCCACCAAAAACAACATCCGTAAGAATTACAAAGGCTCGCTTATAGATATAATGCCGGTCGTGCCGTGCTGTATCACGATAGCGCACGGTTTCGGGCGTATAGGCTGTTTCTTCGCGGGGTGTTGTTACGGCAAAGAGACGAGCGGACCGCTCGGAATGAAATTCCCCGACCTTAAAAACCCCGTCTACCCCACCCAACTTTACGAGGCGATTTTCCTGTTCATCTTCTTCGCGGTATTATGTTATCTCGCGTTCAAGGTCAACACTAAAGGCAACCTCAATATGGGTATATACTGTATCGGATACGGAATTTTCAGATTTCTGATAGAATTTCTGCGCGGCGACGACAGAGGTAAACTCTTCAACCTGCTTTCTCCGTCGCAGTTCTGGTCGATAGTGATGATACTCATCGGCGTATTCCTTATCTTCGCCCTGCCTAAAATCGAGGCGGCGATAAAGGCTAAACGCGCTGTCGGTCAGACAGACGACAACGAACAGGCAGAAAAAGAATAAATCCGATAAAAAATCTCAACGAATACGGCGAGCGGAAATTCCCGCTCGCCGTATACTTTAAGTTTATTTTATTTTTTCAGAGCCAAGCCGTCGCGAAACGCCGAACCTGCCCTTTTACCCATAGCGAAATACCCGTTTCCTGCCGGGTCGTAAGATATGGGGCAAAGTTTTGTCGGATCGACCTTACCGTCCGTCAGAATACTTTCGTCAGCCAGAACGTTTACGATTTTGCCGTAGACGCATTCGGCTTTTTCGTCGATATAATCGAGTTCACATTCGAGCGTAAGCGGCAGATCTTCGATTATCGGCGCGTCCACGCGATTGCTTTTACTCAGAACGAAACCGCTCTTTTTCATTTTATCTTTATCGTCGTTTGCCGAAACGATGCCTACATAATCGCACTGCGCGACGTGCTTTTCGTCCGCAACGGCAACGGTAAACGCCTTGCGCTTTTTAATGTTCTTCACGGTTTTATGGCTCGGGCTTAAATAGAGCGCGATACCGTCGAAATCGCATATCGTACCCCATGCGGCATTCATCGCGTCGGGGGTTCCGTCTTCCGAATAACTGCCGATTATAAGCACCGGCATCGGAAAGACATAAGGCTTTGCGCCTAAATCTTTTTTCATTGCAGTTCCTCCGTTTTTATTATATTTTTAACCGAAGACGTTTTTCAGCCTTCGATTTTTTCTGCGTTATCGCCGTCGACCCACAGTCTTTCGAGATGATAGAACAGTCTGGTCTCGTCGTTGAACACATGCAGAATGACGTCGCCGAAGTCGACGACAGCCCATCTGCAATCGTCAAGTCCTTCTTTGCGTATGACCTCGCCGCCCTCTTTTTCGACAGCCTCCATCGCGTATTCGGACAGCGATCTGACCTGCGTGGTGGATTTTCCGCTTGCGATGATAAAGTAGTCGGCAAGCACGGTTTTATCGCGCACGTCGATTTTAAGAACGTCGAACGCCTTTTTCTGTACGAGCGTATTGCAAATAAGTTCCGCTTTGGTTTTAGAATCCATAATTTTATCCTCCGTTACGGCTATATAATCTATTGCCTCTTTGGTTTTATAATAAACGGGTTTACCCGATCGAACGACGAATTCGTAAGATTTTTTTATCGCCGCGACGAAACCTCTTTCAAAATCGTCGTCGGCAATCTTCCTTAAATCGTTCACACCGTCGAAATGCCTGTTTTTTTCGAGCATGTCTGCCGTAAAAATCAATTTGCCGAGATTGCTCATTTCCGCTTTGCCGCTGGTATGATACCTTATGGCGTCAAGCACGTCTTCGTCTTTTACGCCGAGGACGTTTTCGGCTATATACGCGCCGAGATACTGGTGTATTACCGGTTCGGGAACGTCCTGCGGAAGAACAAACCCCGGATAATCTTCGGGCTTTTTATACTTCGCGCAATCGTGCAGCAGAGCGGCAGTAAGTACCTTGTTTTTATCAAGTCCGTAACACCCGGCGTGACCGAGCGCGTATTCCGCGACGCCCGCCGTATGCTCCACCCGCTCCTTTTTCAGATTATCGCGTATAAACGCGAATTTATCGTCGGCTTTATACAATCCGTTTTTCCCGATATATTCAGCCACGGCATCCGGAATAAGTCCGTTTACCGAAAGCGACAGCATAAGTCTTATTTTTATTTCGGTACTTGAAACTTCCACCCCGCCGAACGGCAGAACGGGCGGCTTTATGCCGAACGCGCGTTCAAAATCGGCGACGGTAAAATCGGCGGTTTCTCCGTCGCCTTTGCGGTATGCGAGCAACGGCACGGAAAGTCGCAGTATTTCTTTCGGATTTTTCCATTCCGCGAAAGACTTCATCATATCCGTACCCATAAGAAACAATATCTTTTTATGAGGATATTTTTCTTTCAGGTATCCGATTGTCAGATACGAATAACTCTTCCCTTCCTTTTTTATCTCGTAATCGTCGATTTTTACGCCCGGGACGTCTCCGAAAGCGAGTTCGCACATTTTATATCGATCATCCGCGGCGGCAGCGTAAAGCGTCTGTTTATGCGGCGGCAGAAAAGTCGGCGTAACGAGTATTTCCGCGCCGGGATAAGCCTTCGACGCGGCTATAAGCATTTCGCGGTGTCCGATATGCGGCGGATCGAACGTTCCGCCGAAAAAAATCAGAAAATCGTCCATAAATAAATCCTAGCACATTTCCGTCGATTTTTCAAGTTTATAAATGCGATTTTCGGTCGATAAACGAAATATGAAGAAAAACATATTCGCCGTAATATCCGACGGAGCATTCGTCGTCATATTTTCATACCTTTCGGTTTACGCCGTAACGGCGTATTACCTCGCGAAAATTCCGTCCGCGGTCATAGCGTCGGCGGCAAGCGTCATTGCGTTGTCGGCGTTTTCGATTCTGACAGGAAAGAAAAGACGCTCGGCAGCGGTAACTGCCGAAAACAAAAACTTTGCCGAACTCGTAAAATATTCTCTCGCGTTTATGCCGAAGTCGGAATACGATACCGTCGCAAAACGGCTGAAACCGCTTGCGGACGGCACGAACGCAGTATGCGATTTCGGGCTAAAACCTCTTGACGACGGCTCTGTCGCGTCGGCAATAGCGGTCGGAGGCGGTATACCCGCCACGGTGTTCGCGGTGTCGTTCGACGATTCGGCAAAAAAACTTGCGGACTGTTCGGACGGCAAAATCCGACTGATACCGCTCGGCGAATTTATCTCGGTTTTCGGCAAAGACGACCCGATTTTGTCTTACGGATTCATCCCCGGGAAACCGAAAATAAAACCGTCGGAAATTTTCAGGGCGACACTGAAACCGAAAGTCGCGATAAGGTTCGCTTTTTACGGATTGCTGTTGTTGATTTTAAGCAGATTCGTATTTTACCCTCTGTTATATATAATCGTCGGGTGTATATTCGTTTTATACGCGCTTGCCGCGTTCACTTTCGGCAAAGTCAGCCGAGCAAAGAATACGGAATAGTATCGAATATCCTGTCGGCATACGCCTTGTCTTTCTTCGCGACGAAATCATAAGCCTTCGCCATATAATTTATCCTGCCGAAATGCACGTCCGACGCAACGACGTCGACCAGTTTTTCTTTTATCAGTTTGCGGGCGAACTTATATTCGTCCTTAAACGTTTTGTCCATAAGCGAACGCGCGTTCACCTGAATAAGCGCGCCTCTTTGTTTCAACCTTTCGACAAGCGGAATATCCTGCGTGTAAACAAAGCGTTCTATATGTGCGAGAACAGCCTTATATCCCGCTATTCTGGTATTATACACCAACTCTTCGACGTCTGTCGGGTCGTCGTAAGGCAATTCGATAAGCACACACTTACCGTTACCGAGAGTCATCAGACTTTTGTTTTCCACGTCGCGCGGAGTCCTTACGGCGACTTCTCTGCCGAGGTAAAGTTCTACGCCGACCGCCCTTACGCGCGGATCGGACGCGAATTCGGCGAACGCCGCCCTGACGGCATCGTCCGGTATATTATAACGACCTCTTAAATGCGGCGTAAGAACGACGCGGGTAACGCCCTGCGCCTTTTCTTCTTCGAGCATACTTATCGCGATCTCGTAACTCCCGCAACCGTCGTCGACGCACGGAAGTATATGGGTGTGCAAGTCCGTCATAATACTCCTCCACGAAATATCTTATTCCGTTATGCCTTTTTCGCGGCGAATTTCTTTCACTTTCTTTTCAAAGCCGTGATCGGTCGGAGTATAAAACTTTTCCCCGACAAGCGAGTCCGGCAGATATTGCTGTTCGACGTACCCGCCGTAATCGTGCGGGTATTTATATTGCGCGCTCTTTCTCTTCGCCTGATCGTCGGCGAAAACAGAATTGCGAAGATGCGGCGGCACGGTGTCGTCTTTGACGCTTTCGGCTGCCTTTTTCGCCGCATTCATGGCGATGATCGTCGTATTCGATTTAGGTGCCTCGCAGACGTAAATTATAGCCTCGGACAGCGGAATAAGCCCCTCGGGATACCCTATGTTCTGAAAAGCCGTCAACGCGCTGGTTGCCACGACGAGCGCGTTCGGGTCTGCCATTCCGACGTCTTCGGCGGAATGCACGACAAGCCGCCTTGCGATAAGCAACGGGTCGCAGCCGCCGGAAATCAGCCTGTGCGCGTAATATAGCGCGGCGTCGCTCGAACTGCCCCTTAAAGACTTGCAGAAAGCCGACAACATATCGTAATAAGAATTTTCGTCGTAAGACAACGCCTTTCTCTGTATCGACTGCTCGGCGTCTTTAAGCGTGACGGTGACTTTGCCGTTTTTATCCGCGGGCGTCGTCAGCACGGCGAGTTCGAGAGCGTTGTATGCCGTTCGCATGTCTCCGCCCGCCGTCATTGCTATATGATCGTAAGCCGCCTCTTCGACCTCGAGGTCGAGTTGTCCGTAACCGCGTTTTTCGTCTTTGACGGCGCGTTTAAGCGCGGTCTTTACGGTCTCTTCGTCAAGGCGTCTGAATTCAAATACCCTGCAACGCGAAACTATAGCGGGTGTCATCGACGCATACGGATTTTCGGTGGTCGAGCCTATAAATATAATCGTACCCTGCTCGATGGCGGGCAACAGACTGTCCGACTGAGTCTTACTGAATCTATGACATTCGTCGAGCAGAAGATATGTCTTTTTGCCGTACAGTTTAAGACTTTCGCGAGCCTCGTCCACGGCTTTTTTTACGTCCGCAACGCCGCTCGATACGGCGTTCAACTTTACGAAGTTGCCGCTTGTCGAATTCGCGACGATATTCGCCAGCGTGGTCTTGCCCGTTCCCGGAGGACCCCAGAAAATACAACTGCCGACCTTATCCAGCGAAATGGCGCGGCGGAGCAGACTGCCGTCTTCGAGAATCGCACTCTGCCCTAAAAATTCGCGTATCGACGCGGGGCGCATTCTCTCCGCAAGCGGTTTCGCCGCCTCGGTTTTGTCTTTATTCATAACGTCGAACAAATCGTACATTTTTCACCCGATTTCCGTATTTGCGGGGCTTATCCCGAATACGATTTAGTATGCTGAACAAAATTTTGAAAATCGCAGGTTGTTCGTGCTGCGTGTTTCTGATAGTTTTAATTGCCGCCGGACCCGATATATACCTGAAAAGCGCGGGCGAAGGAATAAAACTGTGGGCGTTGACGGTCGTGCCCTCTCTTCTTCCGTTTTTCTTCCTGTCGTCGCTGTCTTCCGCGCTCGGGTTCACGTCGTTTTTATCGAGGATTCTGCAAAAACCGTTTTCTGCGGTTTTCCGCCTGCCGGGGGTATGCGCTTACGCTTTCGTCGTAAGCATCGTATCCGGATACCCCGCCGGAGCGAAGACCGTCGCCGACTTAAGAGAAAACGGATTTATCACCGATGCCGAGGCTACGAGAGCGGGCGCACTGTGTTCGTCTTCCGGTCCGTTGTTCGTCATAGGTTGCGCAGGCGCGGGCGCGTTCGGCAATTCCTCCGCAGGCTACGTTCTGCTTTTATCGCATATACTGTCCGCAATCATCTGCGGACTTATTTTCAGATTTTACGGCGAATACGAACATAGCCGTAACCGCCTTATAACGTCGGATAAAAAACTCGACAACGTCCTTTACGAATGCGCGTATTCCTCGGTTATATCCATACTCGTGGTAGGCGGATTTATCTGCGTCTTTTACCTGATCGCCGATGCGGCGTCTTCCGTCGGGCTGACATATCCCGCCGAACGCCTGTCGGAACTCATCTTCCGCGACGATAATATCGCTAAAGGAATAGCCGAGGGCATAGTAGAGTGTACGCGCGGTTGCAGACGTATAGCGGCGTCCGGAGTATCGCGTAATGCCGTATCGGCGGCATGCGGAATAATATCGTTCGGCGGCATTTCCGTCATCGCTCAGTCGGCGGCATTTCTCAAAAAAGCGAAAGCGAACGTCGCGATATTCTTTCTGTCGAAAATTTTACAGTCGATAGTCGGATTTTTTATCTGTTATCTGCTTTTCCCTTCGATCGTCGGTTGACGTTACTTCAACAATCCGAGTATTTCTTGCGGAACATAAGCCGAAACGTCGCGGTCGAAAGCAAGAAGTTCTCTTACCGCGGTAGAACTTACCTGCGAAACCTTAGCCGTCGCAGGCACATAGAGCGTGACGAGTTCCGGCATAAGACCTTCGTTGATGTAATTTATGTCGTTTTCGTATTCGTAATCTCTGCCGTTTCTCAGACCTCTTACATAATAAATCGCGTTCTCCTTTTTCATAAGGTCGACCAGAAGTCCATCGTGGTAAACGACTTTGACGTTTTTATATTTCGCGGTTACGGCGTTAAGCATCCCTATACGTTTTTCGACCGGGAACATTGCCGTTTTTTTTACGTTGATCAGCAACCCCACGACAACCTCGTCGAAAAGTTCGCTGCACTTGCGGATTATCTCTTCGTGTCCTTTCGTGACGGGGTCGAATGTCCCCGCGAATACGCACTTTTTCATTGTTCAACCTCATAAAAATCGAAAGTCGCCACGCCGTAACGACGGCTGTCGGTAAGTTTCAACCCGTTCGCCGCGGCTTTCGATTCGCCCGAATGTTCGTAAATTATAAGACCGCCGACGTTAAGCGCGCCGCTTTTGGCAATCGCCCCGATAACGGGCGACGCATCGAATGCGTAAGGCGGATCGAGAAATATATAATCGAATTTTTCGTACGTTCTGCCGATAAACGCCGCCGCGTCGGCTTTCGCGACGGTAACGTCCGCGCCTAAAATCGCCGCGTTTTCTTTGGCTAGCTTAACGCTTTCTTCGGACGCGTCGACAAGCGTGACTCTGCCCGCGCCGCGCGACGCGGCCTCCAGACCTATTGCGCCCGTACCGCAGAACAGGTCGAGAAATCCGTCGCCCGAAATGTTGCCGAGTATATTGAACAAAGCCTCTCTCGCCCTGTCGGAAGTCGGGCGAACGTCGTACCCTTTGAATTCTTTGAGTTTCCGCCCTCTGTATTTTCCCGCGATAATTCTCATTCTTCGTTCTCCGATTTTATGTGAGCGTATTTGGAATATATGCAGCCGCAATAATTCTGACGATAAAGTCCGCTTTTTTCCGACAACTCGCACGAACGCTTAAAACCTCCGCGTTTCTTGAAGTCCGACGGCAAAAACTCGACGCCGTAACGCTCGCCCGCATGCGTACCGATTTCGTTTATAAGTTCCGCGTTTTTGTGCGGAGACACGGTAAGCGTAGTACAAAAATACCGATAACCGCCTTCTTTGGCGATTTTTGCGGTTTCGTTAAGCCGCAACTCAAAGCACGCTTCGCAACGTTTGCCGCCCTCGGGTTCTTTTTCGAGACCCGTAGCCGCGGCAAAAAATTCACGCGCCGAATATCTTCCCTCTATGATTTTCACGGCGTCGCCGTAGGTCTCTTTAAGATAGCGTTTCTGCTCGTTAAGACGTAAATTATACTCTTCGCTTTCGGTGATGTTGGGGTTGAAATAAAATACCGTGACACAGAAATTCTCCATAAGCCTTTCCACGACAGCCGTCGAACACGGCGCGCAGCAACTGTGCAGCAAAAGCGACGGTTTTTCTCCCTCGGCAAAGCCTTTTATCGTCTTTTGCATTGCGAGGTCGTAATTGATTATTTGTCTGACGCTTTCGGTTTTCATTTCTTTTCTATTCTCAGTTTTTTCAACAGTTTGTCGTTACCCAGAAGTATTCCGCCGCCGATAGCCGCAGTCATTTCGGGGTCTTCGAATACGTTTGCCCTTATAGCCATGCGGTCGCGGAAATACCCGTCGAGCCCCGGCATTCTGCTCGTCCCGCCGGAAAAATACACACCCGACCGTCTTATCTCGGCAGACACTTCGGCAGGCAGTTTAGCCATTACCATACCTGCGATTTCAAAAATCTTATCGAAAAACGCCTGCACCGGCAACAATACGTCAGCCGCGGAAACCGACACCGAACGCGGTTTCCCCGTTTCGGCGTCTCTGCCGTTCACGACCGTACGCGTAGCGTCGCCCTCTATGAGACTGGCGATCTGCGTCTTTATCCTTTCGGCGGTAAGCATACCTATTCTCAGACCGAATGTCTCGGCTATACTGTTTATTATCATGGCGTCGACGTTGCGTCCGCCCATATTTACGTTCACGCCAGCGATAACGCCGTCCAGAGACACGGCGGCAATGTTCGTCGTTCCGCCACCGACGTCGATTATAAAGCAGGGGTTACTTTCCGATACGGGTATCCCCAACCCCAACGCGGTAAGTATGGGAGATTCGACGAAGTCTACGTTGAAAACGCCCGCGCCCGAAAGGGTCTTTTCGTATTTCCTTATTTCGGAATTTTCAAGCCCGCACGGAACCGATACGAGAGCGCGCGGTCTTAAACTCAACTTACGCAAAGTGATTTTGTTAAGGAAGTTTTCGCACATGGCGGCGGCGTTTTTTGCGTCGGCGATCTGCCCTTCGACGACGGGGAAAACTATGCGCGTGGTCTCGGCGGTCTTGCCGATAAGTTTTTTTGCCTCCGCGCCGACAGCCCTGATCGAGGGTTTTTCTCCGCCGGATAACGCCACGACACTCGGCTCGGATAACACCACGCCCGAACCGAGTTGATATATTACGGTATTGACCGACCCGAGGTCTATCGCTATCGCATTGTTTCTCATTTCAAAAACTCCTTTAAGTTTTCTTCTATTTCTTTGATCGGCAGACCCATCACGTTGTCGTAATCGCCGTCGTAAGCGGCGACAAGCGGATAACCGTCCTGAATACCGTATGCGCCTGCCTTGCCTTTGTAAAGTCCGCTTTTTATATAACCGTCTGTCGTATCCCGACTTAAATCGTTAAACGTCACGTCGGTTTTTACAAGCCCGCTGAGTCTCATTCCGTCGCATATAAGCGCATATGCCGTTATGACGGTATGCGTTTTGCCCGAAAACGTATTCAGCATTTCTCTCGCCTCGGTTTCGTCTTTGGGTTTACCGTAAATTTTACCGTCGAACGCCACGACCGTATCCGCGCCGAGCACAACGGCTCCGTTGCCTTTCGCATGCGTAGCGTAAACGTCTTCGGTCTTATCAAGCGCACACCGCATCGCGAATTTTTCGGGCGAAACGTTCGCCTTGTTCACGCTTTCTTTGTCGCTGGGGATAATATCGAAAACATAGCCTTCGCGCTCAAGTATTTCTTTTCTCCTAGGCGATCCGCTCGCCAGAATAAGTTTTCGCATAAGTCAGACTTTAATTCGCCCTCTGTATATAATTACTCTGTAACGATTATAAACCAAAAAACGAATTTTGTAAAGGAATAAATCAAAACGCCGTCGTTTTTTTGCGAAAATCGACAAACGTCGGACAAAAACAAACCGTCGGGCAAAACGCCCGACGGGTATCTTCAAGAAATATTAAGTTGTAGTACGGATTTTTATATCTTTATTTGCCGTTCCGGCTTGCCCGTCGTCGCCGCGCGACGCGGAAATCTGTATTACATTAAAGTTTTAATCCGCTTTTTCGTAAGAAATAACATGCTGCATCGGAGTTCTCCTTTTTTAATTCGATTTAAGCGACCTCAAAGTCAAAAGTATTTTCATCTGTACAAATACCTCCTTTTTGAGAATTTCGATAAATTGATTAAATATTCATCGGCCTGCTCCTTTTCCTTTTTTCACCTGTATTGTAACATGCCGACCACGGAAAGTCAATACCCTTTTCCGTTTTTTCACAAAGTGAAAATTTAACGATAAGTATTGACAAAATCAAACTTTAATGATATACTTATCTTGCAAAATTACGGCGGCGGAAGACATCTTTGTCTTCCGCCGCCGCTTTTTACTCTTTATTTCTTTTCTTCTATGCGTTTTTTGCACAGCGCGATGAAATCGTCTATCTTCATCTTTCCGATGTCGCCCTGAGCGCGGTCGCGAACGGCTACCTCGCCTGCGGCAGCCTCCTGTTCGCCTATGACGAGCATGTACGGAATTCTTTCGAGTTGCGCATCGCGGATCTTCTTGCCGATCTTTTCGCTGCGGACGTCTTTGTCGGGTCTTAACCCCGCGTCGAACAACTTCTTGTATACCTCTTCTGCGTAAGCCTCGCTCTTTTCGGATACGTTCATTACTCTCATCTGAACGGGCGACAACCACAGCGGGAATTTACCCTCGTAATGCTCTATCAGTATACCGATAAAACGCTCTATCGAACCGAACACGACGCGGTGTATCATTATAGGTCTGTGCTTTTCACCGTCTTCGCCGACGTATTCCGCCTCGAATCTCTGCGGCAACTGGAAGTCAAGCTGAATAGTTCCGCACTGCCACGTTCTTCCGATCGAGTCGGTCAGATGGAAGTCGATCTTCGGTCCGTAAAATGCGCCGTCGCCTTCGTTGATGACATATTTGAGGTGCAATTCGTCCAGAGCCTCTTTAAGGGCGTTGGTCGCATGTTCCCAATCTTCGTCGCTGCCCATGCTGTTTTCGGGACGGGTCGAAAGTTCGACGTGATATTTGAAACCGAACATGCTGTAAACTTCGTCTATGAGCCTTACTACACCTTTGATTTCGGAAGTTATCTGATCGGGTGTCATGAAGATATGCGCATCGTCCTGAGTAAAGCATCTTACCCTCATAAGACCGTGCAACTGACCCGATTTTTCATGCCTGTGCACGAGACCGAGTTCGCCTATTCTCATGGGAAGATCTTTATAACTGTGCGGTTCGAGTTTATATATAAGCATTCCGCCCGGACAGTTCATCGGCTTTATCGCGCAATCTTCGCCGTCAATCTTGGTGGTGTACATGTTTTCTTTGTAGTGATCCCAGTGACCGGAAGTCTCCCACAGACTGCGGGTAAGAATTATGGGGGTGGAAACCTCTACATAACCCTCTCTGCGGTGAATCTGACGCCAGTAATCGATAAGGGTGTTTCTGAGCGTCATTCCGTTGGGAAGGAAGAACGGGAAACCCTTGCCTTCGTTAAGAAGCGCGAAGAGTTTGAGTTCTTTGCCGAGTTTCGTATGGTCACGCTTTTTCGCCTCTTCGAGCATGGTGAAGTAAGCGTCCATATCCGCCTTTTTGATAAAAGCCGTACCGTAAATACGGGTAAGCATTTTATTCTTTTCGTTGCCCCTCCAGTACGCGCCCGCAAGCGACGTGAGTTTGAACGCCTTTATAAGACCGGTACTCGGAAGGTGCGGTCCTCTGCAGAGGTCGGTGAAATCGCCCTGCTTATAAAAAGATATTACCGAACCTTCGGGCAGATCGTTTATGAGTTCGACTTTATAGGGCTCGTTATACTTGGTCATAAGTTTAACGGCGTCTTCGCGGGAGAGCTCGAAACGCTCTACGGGGAAATTGCCCTTTATTATCTTCTTCATCTCTTCTTCGACCTTGGCAAGATCATCCTGCGTGATGGGGGTCTTGAAGTCGACGTCGTAATAAAATCCGTTTTCTATCGTTGGACCTATCGCGAGCGAACAGGTCGGATAAATGTGTTTGAGAGCCTGCGCCAGAACGTGTGCGCAGGTATGGCGGTAAATCTGCAACCCCTCTGGGTCTTTAAGCGTAATAACCGTAACTTCGGCATCTTCGTTTACGGGATACGACAGATCTACGAGGTGACCGTTGACCTTCCCCGCGACGGCGTTGCGTTTAAGCCCGTCGCTTATCGCACCGGCAACGCCCGCAACGGTAGTTCCTGCGGGAAGTTCGAGTACGCTTCCGTCGGTAAGTTTGATTTTCATGATATATTCTCCTCCGTTTTTTTTACGAATTCGGCGGCGAACGCAGAGCAAATAAAAACGCCCTTGCAAAATAATCGCAAGGACGAAATAGTCTATTCCGCGGTTCCACCTTAATTGTCGCTTACGCGACCGCTTTTACGTCGATCAAAGCCCGACGCACGCTCTGCGCAATAACGAAAAGCGGTTTCGCCGTCCGCCCGTAACCACGGTGTCTTCCAGCCTAAGGACACCCTCTCTCGAAGTCCGTATGCGAACGCTACTTGTCTCTCCGTCGCCGATATCCCGGCTACGCTTGAATTGTATCTTAATTATATCGCTTAAAATTTTTTTGTCAACCGTTTTTATCGTTCTTTCAAAAAAATAAGCGATAAGAGTCAGATCACCCTTACCGCTCATATGCCGGATTATTTAATCGAGCCGAGTTTACGGAGATATATTCTCTCTTTAAGCGAAATTTTGCCGTCGATGGCAACCGCACAGAGACTCAGCGCGAACACGTCGCGGCGCATCTCCTCGTCGAGAGCGGCGAATATCTTTTCCATATGCGACACGCATTCTTTTACGGCTTTCTTGCCCTGCGGTCCCTTAAACGACGCTTTTATAGTGTTATAATCGAAATCGTCGCCGAATATCCGCACCAGCGAAGGATAAATCAGCAGGTATTCGACTTCGTTTACGTTGCCGTCGCATACGACCGATCCGATTAAAAACGAGGCGAGCGCGTCTACCGCGTCGATTCCGTCCACGTTCATATCCTTAAGACCGGCGATGACTTTGACGGATTTTTCGGCAAGCAGCGCGGCGCGTTTAAGCGGAGGCAGTTTCTCGAAATAGTTGCACAGTTTCAAAAAATCAAACATTTTCCTTTCTTCCTTTTTCTTTATGTAAGCCGCGGGCGGCTTGCCGCCCGCAGACAAACGTTTCTCTTTACAGCGGCAAGTCTTTTCTGACGAACTTCCTTGCGCCTACGACGTATCCTACGATACCCGCCACAAGCAATATCGCGAATTTCCAGATGAACGTCGTCGTTCCGTCGATTATCGATACGGAGTCGAACAGCGATATGATCGTGGTATAGTTGAAGTAGTTCAACGCGTCGAGTCTGACGACGGACGGAATGGTCTTTGTACCGAACAGTCCGAGCATCGCGCCGACGAGCGAATAGATACTCAGTCCGCCGCCGATTGCCATGGAACGTTTGCTCCTGTCGAACCAGCAGGACGTAAGGAAACACAATCCCGAAAGGGCGAACAGTACGAGGAACGCTCCGACGTTAAGCAGAACGAGTTCGCCGTAACTCATTATTATCGAGGACGAATCCGCTTTGACGATGGCAAGACAAATGCTGCCCGTTACGGTGGTAAGCGCAAACATCGCGAAGAGCGAACCTATAAGGTACAGAGCCTGAGTGAATACGACCGTCTTTCTCTTGGTGGACGTAGACAGAACGTACGCCATCGAGCCGCTGTCGACCTGACCCGCGATAAGGTTGTTGGACGCCATTATCATATAGATTATCGGAAGAAGAAGCCCCGCGAGTTTGTAGAATATCGAGCCGACGATGAGGCTGTACAGATCGAGTTCGCCGACTTCTTTAAGCGCGTCGGAAACTTCGCTCGGGAGCGAGGAAAGCAGACTGCTTGCAATGTCGCCGTAGAGTTCTGCCACTATGCCCTCTACGCCTGCAGCGTAAGCGGCGTTATATTCTTCCGTGCCTTTCGTAAGACCTTCCGCCGCGAGTTTGTCTTCGAGCTCGGCGGTTTCGTAAGCGTATCTTCCGCGGTAAGTTATCGTGGCGGTACGCGCCATATCGTCGATTCTGGCATAAGTATAACCGAAACCTTCGTATTTCTCGTCTGTTACGCCGTAGTCGCTCAAAGCGTTAAGGAGTTCGCCTTTCGCCTTATCGGTGGACATATTCGCCGCAAGGAACATCGACGAATAAACTTCGGCTCTGTCGCCTATTTCGGTATATCTGCCCGCAAGGTGTTCGTCTAAGTTATCTGCCGCAAGCGAGGTAAGGATACCGGTAACATATTCGGTATCGACGTAACCGGTAAGGTTTGCCTTGTCTTCGTCGGGAATCTGAGCGACTATCGACGCAAGACTTTCGGTGGTGGGATCGACGGCGAACGCGAATACGCCTACCGATTCGGGAATATTGACGTCGGTAAGAGTCGCTTTTTCTTCGTCGGTGAGTTCGTCGAGACTTGCCTTGTTCAAGGATTTAAGATACGCGGCGGTCACGTCGGCGGTGATTTCGTTCTGTGTCGTCGCGAACGCCTTCTGAGCTATCGTCTGAACGTTGTTGCGAACTTCGTTAAGCGCCATACCTGCGGCTACGACCCTGTCGTTGCCAGCAAGAACCGCAGCCTGCAACGCGCTTGTATACGCGTTCTTCGTTTCGTCGGCAAAGTTCTTGTCGTACGACTTCAGATATTTATCTTCGGTCGCGTAATAATTGACGCCGCGGGTTTTGAAAGACGATTCTACTTCTTTCTGTATAATGGTATCCTGAATCGCGTCTTTGGTCTTACCTATGTTGCCGCTGCCGCTTATAAGCATTACGCAGCAGAGCATAAAGCATACGGCGAAAGTTATTATGCCCCACATCGTGCCGTTGGCTTTGCAGGACTGTTTGAACAACGCCTTACTGAAAATCGAATTTTTTTGCGTTTTAGCGTTCATTGTTTTCATTCTCCTTTTTTTCGATTAAAATATTTTTGAAATGTTTTTCCAACGTATACGGAAGTTCGGATATAAACTTCACGTCGTAGCCTTTGAGCGCGCCGAGCAGTTTGCCCGTATCTTCGCTCTTTATTCTTATCGTCGCCTGATTGTACTGTTCCTGCAGACGGGTTATTTCGTACCCCACCCCGACGAATTTATCGTAATCGGCTTTGTTCGTGAATTCTATCTTCATATCTTTCACGGGGCGATGACGAATTTCGTTCATGTCGGCGATGTCGATTATGTGTCCGTCGTTTATAAGAGCAACGCGGTCGCACGTCGTTTCCAGTTCCTCGAAGAGGTGACTGCTCATGAAAATCGTCTTGCCTTTCTCGTGTTCCTTTTTGATGATGTCGAGGAATGTCACCCTCATCAGGGGGTCGAGACCGGTCGTCGGTTCGTCGAGGATGATTATAGGCGAATCGTTCATAAGCGCAGCGACGAGTGCGGTTTTCTGTTTCATACCCTTACTCATACGCTTTAAGTTCGCGCGGGGGTCCAACTGAAGTTTTTCGATGAGTTCGTTTGCGTAACTCATATCTTTAAGCCCGTAGAACTCCGCCTGACATTTCAGAAACGCGATACCGGTCGGCAGATCGGGGAACGCTATTTCGCCGGGAACATACCCGACGGATTTGGCAATCTCGCTCGCGTGTTCCCACGAAGACAACCCGTTTACCTTTACGCTGCCGCTCGTGGGCTTTATGAATCCGAGTATGTTACGGATTGTCGTCGTCTTGCCGCTGCCGTTCGTACCTACGAACCCAACCATTTCGCCCTGCTTTATCGTCAGGCTTTCGTTGAATATCCCCCTGCCGTTACCGTAGTCTTTGGTAAGGTTTTCTATTTCGATTACGTTGTTACTCATTTAAGCGCGCCTCCGAAATCTTTATCTTCTTTATAGAATTTCATGAAATAATCTTCGAGCGTCTCGCGACGGTTGGAGAATTCCGATGCGTTGCAGTCGGACAACAGCGCGATGAATGCGTTAAGATCTTTGTCTTCGAGCGACATTTTAATTCCGCCGTCTTCTTCTTTGCCGATAAGATTGAGCGAGGAAAGTTGCTTGCTTTCGGTTTCAAACTTCTTCTCGTCGGCATCGCTTGCGAATTTTACCGAATAATATTTAAGCGATGCGTGCTTTAAGTCGTCGGCGACGAATTCGGAAACGATTCTGCCGTCCTTTATTATCGCTATGCGGTCGCAGGTCGAGTCGATTTCGGAGAAGATATGGCTGGAAAGCAGTATCGTCTTCCCTCTCGCCTTTTCCTCGTGAATGAAATTTACGAACACTTCCTGCATTACGGGGTCGAGACCGCTTGTCGGTTCGTCGAGAATAAGCACCTCGGGGTCGCTCATAAACGCGGTCACGACCGCGAGTTTACGTTTTACGCCGAGACTCATCCGCTTTGTTTCGCCCCTCAGGGCAATGTCGTCGAGTTCAAAGAGTTTCAGCATTTTATCAAGCATCTCTTCGTTTTTTACGCCTTGCAGATTCTGCATCATACGGATGAATTCCCAGCCGGTAAGACCTTGCGGAAGAGCGATTTCGCCCGGGATATATCCTACTTTGGAAAGTATTTCGTAATACTTGTCGAAAGTGGGTTTCCCGAAGATGTAGGTTTCGCCCTTGTCGGGTTTTGAAAAGCCCATCAAGTGTCTTATGGTCGTCGATTTACCCGCGCCGTTCGGACCTAAGAAACCGAACACCTCGCCCTGTTTTACCGCGAGGTTTACGTCGAACACGCCCCTGCCGGAGCCGTAGTCTTTCGTAAGGTTTTTAACTTCGATAACGTTCATAATAACCTATCCTTTTATCAGTTTGTCAACACGGTTGACATTTTAACGTTGTTGATGTATAATCGTTATGTCGTTTAACGATTATCGACACCGCTATTGTATGACGTTTCAAAATAAAAGTTAAACACAAATATGCCGTCATTGTTGAAATTTCAACAATGTTGTAAAAATTGTTAAAATAGAACTTAAAAAATGCCGCAATACGGGCTTAAAAGAAATAAAAAGGAATGCGATGAAAGCGCAAAATCTTAACAACTCGTCTTTCAAAACGAGAAAACTGATCAGAAAAACTTTCGCCGAGATGCTGTCGGAAAAAAAGGAAATGAGCAAAATTTCCGTAAGCGAACTCGCAAAGCGCGCCGATATTAACCGCGGCACGTTCTATTCGCATTACGACGACATCTACGCCGTTGCCGAAGATTACGAAAACGAACTGCTGGCGGAATTCTTCGACAACGCCACTCTGCTTTCGGCAGACGACTTTCCGAAATTCCTCAACTCGCTGTTCGACTATATCAAAGCAAACAGAAACGAATATATGCTCCTGTGCAAATCCGACGATATAATGTTCGTGGCGAAACGGCTTATCGCTCTGGCATCGAATAAATGTCTGGAAATATGTTACAGCGACAAACGGCTTAAAGACAAATCGTTTTTGTCGACGGAAATAAACATTTTCATCGAAGGACTTATGATGGAATATATAAAGTACTGCCGCGGATTGTCTGCCGTAACGCCCGAAGAATTACACGATTTTACGCTGGAATGGGCAGAAAGATTCGTCGAAAGACGATTTTCGCTATAATAAAATTAAACGAGGCGACTGCCGAAAAGCAGTCGCCTCGTTTAATGCGAGTCGGATTGTAAGCCGCGTTCTGTCATTTAATACGGTTATCTATCTAGATCCGTCGTTGCCGACGGACTCGAGCGACGTTTTGCGGACGACCTTCGCACGGCGCGTTTTTTAAGGTCGCCCCTATCTTGCTCCGGATGGGGTTTACACGGCGCGACGCGTCTCCGTGTCGCCGGTGAGCTCTTACCTCGCCTTTTCATCCTTACCCGTTATAAAACGGGCGGTAATTTTCTGTTGCACTTTCCTTGAAGTCGCCTTCACCGTCCGTTAGGCGGCATCCTGCCGTGAGGAGCGCGGACTTTCCTCGTGGGATTTCTCCCCCGCAACCGTACGTCCGGCTCGCTTTGCCATTTTACTATTTTTTATCGCCGTAGTCAAGGATTTCAAAAAGTTTTCGTTTATTTATTTGACTTTTGTTACATGTGTATAGTATAATGCAACCGAACAACCCGCGCAAGGAGTATAAAATGACTGCAAGCGATAAAAAAATCGACAAACGCACGATAAAGACAAAAAGAGCGATAAAAACGGCGTTCGCGTCGCTGATCACCGAAAAAGAACTGGATCGCATCACCATAAAAGACGTAGCCGAAAAAGCGGGCATTACGCGCAAGACTTTCTATTATTATTATAACGGCATATGGCAGGTCGTGGAAGAATCCGAAAACGAACTGCTTGCCGCGGTCGAAACAAGCCTCGGAGGCATACCCGTAACCGACCCTTCCGACTTCGCGCGGAGAATTTTCGCGAAACTCGGCATGTCGATCGACGAAAACTCGGAATTTTACTACAAACTGTTCCGCTCCTGCAAAAACATCGAATTCTTCGATAAAATCGCCGACCTTGTACGCGGAGAAATCAAAAAGACGGTCGCAAGGCACTTTTCTCTGCCCGCAGACAAGTTGGACATCCTTATAAATTATACCGCGTCGGGTCTTACGGACGCATATCGCCGATGGCTTTTGGACGGCAGAAAAATGCCCGCCGAAAAACTTTACGACTACCTCGAAACACTTCTCCTTTCGGGGCTTAACGGATATTGCAAAGATTAAAAAACTCCGCGAACGCTTTAAGCGATCGCGGAGTTCTCTTCTTCTTCGGTTTCGGGAATTTCTTCCGTAACCGTTTTCTTTACGACTTTCGTATTTTCAAAGTGTCTTGCCATATATCGGTCGTCGAACACTTTATCGATTACCCTTATAAATCCGTTCTTTGCGGGAACGCCGTTATTTCTGCGCTGATAACGCATAACGACGAACGTAGTGAACGCGAGATCGCACGCGCAATAGCAGATCATGACTATAAGCACGATATGATATATCTTCGCACTCGCGGCATCGGCAAGAAACAGCGGTTCTACGACATAATTCATAAGCGGCAGATACACGCCGTACAGCACAAGCAGACTTAAAGCACCCCACACGGCTATCGGCAACAAACCCGTTCTGCCGTTTATGTTGAACTTCATATAATGATAATCCCATGTGCGCGTATGCAGAAGTTTCTCCTCGAAAAACGAAAGAATGTATTCAACGATTCCGCCGAGCAACGCGCCGCTCAGCATTACCGCCCACCAATAATTCGCCAGCCATATGGTGCTTGCACATATCGCGACCGCGCCTATACCGTAAACGAAGTTGAAAGGCGTGGTTATCGAACCGTTTGAAAACACGAATTTATGCCTGCGGAACAGGAACATTATCGTTTCGTATATATTGCCCGCCAACGCGCTGACGAGGTACATAAATATTAAATTGTATCCGCCGTCAAGTTTGTCCATATCATCATTTTAGCATATTAAACCGAATTTTGCACGGATTTTAACGCGCACAAGCCTACGGCTTAATACAGATTGTATACATTTTTATATCCGAATGTGTAATTAATTATTTAATCAGGTCTTTAACGACCTCGCCGGCGATTATAAGCCCGACCACCGACGGAACGAACGCCAGCGACGCGGGTACGTCTTTGCGAGGTTTGCCTTCGGGTGATTTCAGCGTGAAGTCGCCTTTTTTTTCGGCGGGTTCTTCTTCCGAATACACGACTTTAAGGTGCTTGATCCCGCGTTTTTTGCATTCCCTGCGCATGACCTTTGCAAGCGGACATATCGACGTTTTATATATGTCGGCGACTCTGAATTTCGTCGGGTCGGTCTTGTTGCCTGCACCCATCGCGGATATTATCGGCGTCCCCGCTTTCCCTGCGTTTACTGTCAGCGCGAGTTTTCCGCTTACCGTGTCTATGGCGTCGACTATATAATCGTAAAGCATGAAATCGAATATATGTTCGGTTTCGGGCAGATAGAATGTCTTATATTTCGTAACTTTGCAATCGGGGTTTATGGCGAGAATTCGTTTTTCTTCTTCGTCGACCTTAAACGCCCCGACGTTTTCGCTTGTGGCGATTATCTGACGATTGATATTGGTTTCGTCTATCTTGTCGTGGTCGATTATATCTATCGCGCCCACGCCCGAACGCACAAGCCCTTCGACGACGTAACCGCCGACTCCTCCGACGCCGAACACCGCGACGCGCGCCGCGGCGAGTTTCTTCATCGCCTCTTCGCCGAGCATCAGTTCGGTTCTCTGAAAACGTTTATTCATAAATCTATTTACCTGTATTTATACGCTCATATGAGCAGACAAAGCGTTCCGACAATCACCATCAGAAAGCCCATGAACGATTTGAGCGTGAGTTTTTCTTTGAACACGATATACGAAAACACTACCGTAACGACTATCGATAACTTATCTATCGGCGCGACTACGCTCACCTCGCCGAGTTGCAAAGCCTTGTAATAACAAATCCAGCTTGCGCCCGTAAGTATGCCCGAAATTACGATGAATATCAATTCGTTTTTCGGCATCTCTTTGATTTTGCCTGTCTTGCCCGTCGCGAATACCGTGAGCCACGCCATCACCAGTACGACCGCCGTTCT
>ERZ808246.570-NODE-570-length-30174-cov-3.731233_pt1 | contig 30174 bp, 33 predicted proteins | sample MGYA00521083_ERZ808246 | MGnify/ENA primary metagenome ERZ808246 (study PRJEB31516, sample SAMN03275577) | gut metagenome | biome: mammalia-associated habitat; material: feces | host: Papio cynocephalus | place: Kenya | collected 2012-07-07 ...
CGTTTTTTTTCGCCCCGTTTTTCGATACGATACGCGGGGCGAATTAATAGCTCATTTGAATCAGACTTAATTAAAAGAGAATGTGAGTTACCCAAGGCTGAAGCTTTTGGGTTTCTTGTCTTTCGACGGGAATTTTTCCATGTAATGCGGGCTTGCTTATCTGCGGACGCATCCGTTTCGAGTAGAGACCCACAACTCTAACCCCAAGCGGGGAAAGACAAGCTCAAACCGGCACTCCACCGGCGAAAAAAAAACAGCACCCCATACAAGGCGCCAAACAAAAATCATGATACAAGCTCAACAGACGCTCCATCACCCGAAGACGACGAAGAACGCCAATTTAACCAAGAAGGACGAGAAACAACAGACCCACCAGCAAACGACACAAAAATCCAACGCGACAGAACCAGACCTCGCCTGCTCACGCCCAAGCTCACGCCCATCCCAAACCAAACCAGGAAAAGCAAACCCACGAGACGACTGCGAAAACAAAATACGAGTCCCCTCCACCAAAATATTACACGCCGCATTCAAATCACGATCAACCACACAACCACACACCGGACACGAAAACACACGATCAGACAACGCCAGCTTACCCGCGCCACGAAAACGATGACCACACACGTGACACAACTGAGTCGACGGGAAAAACCTGCTCACACGCACAAGATACTTCCCACGCTCCAACAACTTGCGACGCAACATGCCAACGAACGCGCCCCAACCATTATCACACGTAGACTTCCCCAACTTATACCCGCCACGACCCTTACTACGACGAGCAATCTGCTTCATGCTTAAATGCTCAACACACACAAAATCATACGCATCAGCAACCAAAGTCGACAACTTCTCCAAAAAATCACGACGACGATTCGCAACCTCCTCCTTCCTACGAGCAAGAGTAGCCTTCGCACGCCAATAATTCTTCGACTGCACAGGAACACCATCCTTGCTCGCGAAACTGTCCCGCTTGCGGGCGAGTTCGCGTGCGCGTCGGGCGATGAGGCTCTCGTTTTCTCGGTACCAGTGTTTGTAGCGTGGGGTGCCGTTGAGGTTTCCGTTGTGTGCGGCTGCGGCGAGTTCGATGATGAGTTGGTCGGCGGTTCTTCCTTGATTGTCGATGAGTAGGTGTTGGCTTGAGTAGTCGAGGCCGATTCCTTTGAGATTCTTGGTTATCGGGGCAGGAGTGATCCCGCTGATCTCGTAGGAGTAGCACACGCTCACAAACCACTTACCCGAGGCACTCATCGAAAACGTAACATTCTTAATGATAGCCCCAGCCGGCGGGTTGCGATGACGAATCACATGGATTGCCACGATTTTCGGAATACGCAAATGAGACGAATCAAGCCAACGGATGTCTCCTTCTGCGTGTTTTCCTCCGATGTTTGTGTTGCAGAGTCGGAATGATTCTCGTCGGTTTTTGCTGGCGTATTTGGGTGTTCCGTAGCGCCTTGGGTTGTTGGCGTGGTTTTGGTGTGCGCGTTGTAGGTCGACGAATGCTTGTGCGTAGACCTGTTTTGGTACTTCTAGTAGGTATGTTTCGTTCTCGTTTTCTTTGTCGAGGAATGCGGGGTAGTTTGGGGTATTCCAGGTGTATTTGCCTTTTTTGTTGGTTCTGGTTTTGGTGGCGTTGAGCATGCGGTTGTACATGAGTCGTCTGCATCCTGCGGTGCGTCCGAGGATGTTATCCGGGTTGCCGTCTCTGGCGACTCGGTATTTTTCTGATTTCGTGATGGTGATCCGGTAATCGCCGGCGGAGGTGGTGTCTGCCATTTCTCGTTTTTCACCTCCTTGTATTATGATTCGATGGTTTATAATACGACGGTTATTATATCAAACACGATTAGCATTATCAAGCAGAAATCTAATTTTTCTGTATTATTTGAAATTATAATCTTTCTGTATTTTCGCATTGTTTATCATTATGTTAATCGTATTAAATGTTATCGATATGTTATCATAAAGTTAATCGATGCCGTGCTTTCATCCCAAGGTTAAAACCTTGGGTTTTCCCGCACGGAACCTTATAACGTGGTATAATTAAAATAAAACATCTAAAGTTTGGAGCATAACTATATGGAGCAAGATATCATCGCTTGTGGCAATAGCATTGAGAAAATGAAAGAATTACCTGATAATAGCGTTGACCTGATTTTTGCCGATCCTCCGTATTGGATGCGTATAGAAGGAGTTCTCAAGCGTGCCGAGGGAACAGACTTCGACGGTTGTGATGACGAGTGGGATCAGTTCCAGACACTCGACGATTATGAGAGATTCACTCATGAATGGCTTGATGAGTGCTATCGCGTGTTAAAAGACGATGGCTCGTTCTGGGTTATCGGTAGCATGCAGTGTATCTATACGATAGGTGCTATCATGCAGGAAATTGGATTCTGGTTCATTAACGATGTTATTTGGCATAAGAAGAATCCGACACCGAATTTTATGGGGACTCGCCTAAACAACAGCCATGAAACGCTTATCTGGGCGACGAAATCGAAGAAATCAAAGTTCTGTTTTCACTATAAAACAGCAAAAGAACTCAATCATGATAACGTATCAGATGATGAGTTCGCTGCGGGAAAGAGAAAGCAGATGGGCAGCGTTTGGCGTATCGGAATCTGCCAAGGCACCGAACGCATTAAGGATGATGACGGTAACAAGCTACATTCAACGCAAAAGCCAGATGAATTGCTATATCGCATTATTGCTATATCGAGTGATGAGGGAGATTTGGTCCTTGACCCATTTGGCGGGACATTTACGACGGCTGCTATCGCAAAACGTCTTGGACGTCATTATCTTTCATGGGATATGGATGAGAAATATGTCAAATACGGGAAGCGTCGGGTTGAGAGTGAAACATATATTCCTGATGATATATCGACTGCTAAATTTGATATAAAACCAATGAAAGTCAAGATGGAGGATATGATTTCCGATGGATATTTTCATATCGGTGAACGGTTCCTGATGAAGGATAAGAATACAGATGGAATCACGTTGAAATCTAACGGCAAGCTCGACTGCAATGGCGAGGAAATCAATATGCACGTAGCAGCTGCCTGCGTTCGAGGCGTCAAAGCGAATAGGTTAAACGGGTTCGACTATTGGTATGTTGAGCGCGATGGTAAGCTTATATCTATTTCCGATATTAGAGAGAAATATCGAAGTGATAAGAAACAATTGACGGATTAATGCAAGAAATATATTTATGTGCTTTATATGTGGCATTGTATATATAGATGAACAGTGCCACATGCACGTTATAATGCGAGTCAGTTTCAAAGGTACCTGTACCTATTCGATAAGGGATTCAGCAATGACTCGTTTAAGTGACACATCGATGAAGAAAAAGCACAAAACATCGGGAAGCTATGGACGTCTATTCGATGACGACAAAATCGGACTCGTCATATCAGATGTACAATCAACCGCAATTCGTAATGGAAACGAGCTGGAAAAGATTATCGAACGCCGTTCGAATCCGCTTAAAAACAGTGAAGTTCGTGATTTGATTAACGAAATCAAATCACGAACGATTCAAGATGGAATATATCTACTTTCGAAAGATTCATATCGCAATACGGAAATTTCGGTTCAAAATCACGAACCGGACTACATTATTGTACAAGCGAACGAGATGAACGTCAAGATAACCGTTATCGAAATGAAAGACGGTGATGATTTCGATACGAAGAAATCGGATGGTGAACTCGAGACGCTGACAGCGTGCAAAGATTTCATCGAGCAACGTTTCAAAATTAGTACCGATTATGCATTATGCTGCTTCAATCAAAAATCTCATTGCAATATCGTTCAAGGACTGAAGAATAGGTTCGACGAATCACATGTTATGACAGGTGAAGAATTCTGTGAACTCGTTAATATTGATTATAAAGAGATTCTTAATGAACGCGAATCTGATGCGACCGACAACGTTACCGAATTGGTACGTCGTCTTATTGCTTGCGATAAATTCGTCGTCGCATTGGAATCGCTTGGCTATACGAAAATACGCTAACGATTCATCAGAGCTGAAAGTCCTCCACCTGTCGTTTCGCAGGAAGCTTTGAGCTTTCTTGCCTGCATGCAGCTATGATGCTTCTAAAGCTCTGTGCATATAGAATTTAAATAGCAACACGGCATTCGTTTTCGCCCAGTTTATCGTATCGAAAAGCGTGGCGAAAACGTTAGAATTGCTACGTTCCGTGCACGCTATTCTCGTCTGCTCTGTTTTGTGTTCGAATTATGAAATCATATATATCATCTCGTCGGCTAATTCCTATTTTGGTATATTGTGAATTGAACAAGGCGGCGATGATTCACCGCAATTAGAGACGACACCCGATATGCATCGAATCGGGCGGAGAGGAACAGTGAAAACAATGGGAAAGAACAACAACAAAAAGCGTACCCCGCAGCGTCCGAAAGCATATCACTACGCTGCTCGACGCAACCGTAGTCGCGAACTCGATACTGCAGAAATCATGGGATACAACCACGGTGCGTACATGAGCCAATGCGGCGGGAAGATTGCCTACAAGTCAGAGCGATCCGCTATCGCGACGGCACGCGAGTGCGAGAAGGAGCGCGGCGGGAAACTCCGAGTCTACTCATGCCCGATTTGCGGCAACTACCACATCACCCACAAGACCGACACCCGCCACTCGAACTATCGAACCGGTTATGGTTTCTAAAGGCGAAATAAACGACGATATAGGATATGAACAGAAATGCCGTTGACTTGCAACATCGACGAGAACCCGTATTGCGATAGCGTGAATCTCTTCGCATGCGACGAGATATCCATCGACCCCGGCGTCACGATTCTCTGCGGATGCAACGGGGCAGGCAAATCGACACTGCTCGAGCAAATCGCGCGTGGACTCGGCTACATGACTGAAACGGAACGGCACACGGCTGCGCTTGCTAACGCAATCAAGCAGACGCACGTCCCAAGCAAGGAAGACGATTCCGACGACACGTGCAACGGGGCGAACGACGAGAAGAAGGACGGGAAGAAACCTGACCCGACGGTAATCCTATGGAACGCCGTCAAGGGACGCGACGGATTCATCAAGAAGGCGTTTGAGGCGTTCGACATCGATGACATCTCATACGGATTCGAAATCAGCGAATCGAGCGAGGGTGAGGGAACGATGATGGCACTCGGTCGCCTCGGGCGTAATATCGCCTCCGAGACCTCCGGGAGCGAAAGCGGTGCGCCGATCGTTCTGCTGCTCGATGCAATTGACTCAGGACTCGATGAGGCGAATATGCAGGAGTTCAGGAGCTTCATGGGATTCGTCAGCGAGAAGACGAACGAGAAGGGGCACGACTTCTACCTTGTCATCACAACTAACTCGTGGCCGATGACTCAGGAATGGAAAGCCGACGCTGGTATCGAGCCGCGCTGTGTTCTCGTCCCGTCGCTCGAGCCGTTCGATCCGAGCGACTACCAGTCTTGGAGGAAGACGATGCTCTCCTCGGCGAAACGGAAGCAGAAGAGGGACGGGAAGTTACATCGATGACCGACACGCCGGGTAATCTGATAGAGCAGGCTTAATCTTTAACGCGCGGTCGATTCCATAGTGAATCGGTCGCGAATCATCATGTATGGCGATTTCCGATTCCACGGTGCCTCCACCAAACTAATAGGGGCGTCCGTTTATCGATGCGCTCGATTTGCGGGCAATATAGAAACAAAAAAAATCCCGCTTATTCGAAACGGAGCCGTTATTCGATGATGAAATCAAGCAAACAACGCACATCCAATCAGCCCGCGTTCCGCCGCCCCGCCGTCCTTCCTGTAATCCTCGGGCTATCGCTTCTCGGTTCCGCCCCGCTCCTCGTGTCGTACATCTTCCCGATTGAAGCTGGAGCCCTCACAGGCGTAGTCGATGAGGAGAGCGGAGAGACGACGACGATACACCTGTCCGACATGCCGGATGATTGTTTCTCTGGGCGCAAAATCATCAACAAGGAAACCGGCGATACGGAGTACTTGATGACGAGCAACTATGACAAGTCGTTCGTCTCTTATCGCTTCGACGTCAAGAGGAGCGGGACGTACGACATATCGCTCGAGACGAGAAGCACGGAGGATAACAAGAAGAGGAACTACGTGTTCGTCGACGGCAAGCAGCAGCTCGACATGATGTACACGGATGGAACCGACTACCAATGGAAGACATACTCGTGCTTCCTTGAGGCGGGTTCCCATGAGATCAAGGTGACGCCGGACTGGGGATGGACGTTCTTTCGAGACATGACAATCAAATGCACAGGATTGAAGAAGACGACGACCGACACGCTCGCGGAATGCGATGCCACGACAGATGGGGCGACGAACACATACAGGCATGCCGACGATAAAGAGCTTCTCATAAACCCGGGGAAGGGGCTGACGGTTCTCGGTGACGCGAACAACACCGATGGAGGCTACCTTTCCATGCTTTCCGTCGACTACACGAGATGGTGCTGGGCGGACGTCGAGCCGAAGGAAGGTGAGTACAACTGGTCGTTCATCGACGCGTATATCGAGCGGGCAGCGCTGAGAGGACACAAAGCGGCATTTGGCATCATGTCGTTTTGCACGACGGGATACATACAGAACGCGACGCCCCGATGGGTTTTCGACGAGGACGGAGCCGACGGGAGATGGATACACTACGGTGGAGACGAATCGACGCCAGCGCTGTTCTGCCCGAACTGGGACGACCCGATTTATCAAGAGAAAGTAGCCGACTTCGCGAAGGCTCTTGCAGCTAAATACGACGGCGACCCACGCATCGCGTACATTGACATGAGGGCATGGGGCAACTGGGGCGAGCAGCATATCTACTCGCTCGACGAGGGCGTAGGCGGCTATCCGTGGATATCGTCTGACACCCTCATCAACAAGTACATGAAGCCATATCGCGAGGCGTTCAAGAAGACGCTGCTCGTCAACTGCTGCAACGGGGACAAGTACCCGGAGGCGTACGAATGGGCGGTAGCGAACGGCATGGCACTGCGACGCGACGGAATCATGGTATCGTCGAACGGACGGGAATTCAGACGCTTCAAGTCAGGTGACAACACGCCTAACATCTACGAGTACCACATGACGTACCAGGACACGATGAACCACCACAAATGGACGAACAATAAGCAATTCACAGATGAGCTTGAGTTCGAGATACGCAACGGCGCCGCATCGTATCTGCAGATGAACTACGACATGTACAAGGCGATGGAATCCGACTACCGTTACTTCGGGAACCTCGTCGGTTACTGGTGGAGGATGCCGGAAAGCACGATAACCTCATCGGTCAACGCAGGCGATGCCGTCAAGGCAACATACAAGGTGAGGAACGACGGCGTGGCACGCTCATACGATTCCTCATCGAAGGTCATAGCTCGCGTATGCGACTCCGAGGGGAACGTCGTCAAGACAATTACTGACGCCGATGCGAAACCGTCGACATGGCTCTCAGGATATCTCACCGACGACAAGACGTGGATCCCTCCGAAAGAATATGACGAGGGGTTCGACATCGACACTACAGGGCTGGACACCGGGCGCTACTACGTGTCAATCGGCGTATTCAGCGGGCAGGACGACAGCACGCGCCCCGACACATCATTCGGCTCGATTGGGCGTGACGTCGACAAATGGGAATCAATCGGCATGTTCGAGATCAAGCAACCGCAGCAACAGCTGACGCAACCCGATGACGCAAACGACGGAGCTAACGGCGGGCAGCAAGGCGGGCAGACGTCAGCGGTAAGCAGCAACGACAAGAATGACGGGACGAAGAACGAGAAGAACGACAAGAAGCTGAACGGTAAGAATGGCGGGAAGAACATCGGCAACGATGGTACGTCGAATGGGAGTACGTGGAAAATGCCAAAGGACGCCAGTAAGCGAGGAGCATTAGTCAAGACGGGCTTGATGGCTGGCGGACTTACCGCAGGCGCCATAGGAACGGGAATCGTGATGATGATTGTTCAAGCAATAAAGCGACGCAAGCAGTGATGATAACAAGATAGAAGAAATGGGCGGTATGCAATTAATTGTGCATATCGCCCATTTTGTATTAGTACTCGTATTATCGCCTATGCGAGCTTGACTACGCGTTCTGCGCTCTTGCTTGGAAGACGGTCTAGCTCCGCATAGTAATGTCCATCGAAGCGATAGACGGGACCGATGTCGCTAACTTTCGTGCGCTTGTAACCTTGGCGAGACTTGATGATTCCGATGACCTTGTCTGGGGAGATTGAAGTCATGTGATAGCTCTTGATGGAACGAAGCTGCGACTTGGACATCATACGCTGATGGCGGACAGCTTCCACACGGTGCGCTTCTTCTTCATCATCGACATAGAATGTATCTTCTCGGGATGAATAGCGGCAATTGCTCACCGCATAGAACTTGCGGCTCGTTAGTTCCTCACCATCATGATTCCACAGGACTGAGGCGGAATGCCCGCTACTGAAATCATATCCCTTATAGATACGCGTCTCGAGGATGACGGTATTGTCGACAGGACCAGACACATTCTCTTCGAAGATACGGATGCGAACGGTATTGCCGTCCTTCGCCAAATCGACTTTGAGATTGTCGCCCTGTGAGCCAGCCATCGTGCCGATATTCATGATATAGCCGTCGTTGACGTAATCGTTGATGATATTAGTGGCGATACTCGCGATATCCTTCATAACGTAGTAGGTGACGTTACCAGTCTTCGAGGTCTTCATTATCGATACCTTTCTATTAGCCGCTCTTTTTTTGTCAGCTATATATTATGTCATTAGCAGTCAGAGCTATTCATGAAAATGTAATTCATATATACAACACAAATCTAAATTCCTGTTGTACTGGTTTCATCAGAACCGGACTTATTAGCGTTATTTATGCGTATAGACGATCGAAGCGACAAGCACGACAATGATAGCTAATTATGCGCCATTCGCACCAGATAAAAATAACCATAAACTTTTTGGTATATTGATTCATAAGAGCGATAAGGAAATTGGGTATTATGCCAACATTTAGCGGGTATGTTAAGTAAGTGGTTGGATTTTGTATATATTTTTAATAAAGCAGCAGGTAATTAAGTTGCTATCAATAATTTCCAACCAGAAATTTTACATACCCGAAAATTATTTTCAAACGTTTTTCGGATTGGATTAGAGACGAACTGCGGATATCGAAACGATACGAGAATCGCCCAGTCACTCGACAAGAGTAACTGGGCGATTCTTTTGATTTGGCTGAACGAGAAAAGCAGATAGAGAAGATACTAGATGCAACCACCGCAGCAACCTTGACGAACGTTCTGGTTGACGACGTACTCGATTTCATGTCGAATCCCCTCGTATTCCTCGGGGACATCGACGGACCAAGCACCGTTGCTTACTGTCGGGTTATAGTCAGCGTCAAACGTCACGTAGCCGCCAGGATGCATGCAGTACTCTGGAAACGTGACGGTCTCACCGTTGATACGGAGCTTCAACGTGCCTGAACAGAGGTTCGGGTACTTCCCGTCGTATGAGACGAATTCGACAGTAGACATGATGGGGATACCTCGCAGAGACTAATCAAAATGTTTACCGAAAAGCATGACGTTACTTCTGAAAAGCAGTCGCAACAGCAAACGCGAGCACAGCGATGAGCGGGGCGCAGATTGCACCGAGAGCAACAAGAGTGACTGCGGATTCGACGATAGACATGATTGACTCCAATCGGTTATCTTGCATTTTCTATTGATACCTATATTATATCCATATAATCGTATATATAACTCTAAATAATCTTCGATACACAAAAGAAACACAAATAGGAGCAGTGCGACGATTATTAGTATGAATCATGTGCGGCTATTTCTTAGTCAACAGGTCAATCATGGTTAAAACCATGGGGTTTTCCCACACGGATTCCGTAAAATTAGCCGCAACGGCATCCCGCTCAACTGGTTCGAGGACTACCGAATCTTTAACGAGTTGGATATCTAAAATCAAGCGAATATTGCAAACGATGTAAATCTCCCCGTTCTTGCTTGTCGGATAGCTGGGAGATTCGCATTTCGGTTGATATACATAGCTCAAATCGAATTAGGTTCCATCAATATGACGCAACTGCTAACCGGTGCTTTGCGCTCGTTCTATGAACTGACAAATTTGTATATATAACTTGTCTCAATTGGTTATTATGTAGTCGTCAAGAGAAACAAGGTCGAAAGGAAACGACAATGACCAAGCAGAGTACCTCCGCATTCGTCAATCCCGAGATCCAGCTCGGCACAGTCCTCGTTGCGAACCACGGATACACGATGATTCTTCCCGTGTTCTACCGTGTCGTTCGTCGCACTGCAAAGACGATGTGGGTAACGGAAATCAAGAGCGTCGACGTTCCCGATGATGAGCACGGTTTCACTGGCTATTCCTATGCCGACCTCTCTGATGATTCCTGGATGATTGCGCCAAAGTCCTCCTGCTCGTCTGTGCGCCTTAACGGCAGCTACATCAAGATTACTGGGCATTACGCAAAGGTCTGGGACGGAAACCGCTGCCGCTTCGACCACCTTGACTAGTGATTTAATCACGCGATTCTGGCATATCGAACTTTCGTTCTGCCTATCGAGTTGGTAGGCAGAACGATTCTCGTTACATCAAGATACCGATGGAATGCCCGTGTGAGCGGCTGAGAAGCGATTTAAGGGCATTTAATCGATTTCTCCAATGCCCGTAGGAGAAGCGAGATTTGTTCGATAGAAAAGGCAATAAATGAATTGATGACGGAATAACGGAAAGACAGCGAAATGCACGATGCGGACGGCGGGATTGCTATTCGCCATAGCTCCAGATTGTATGATGCGATGGACTGGGCGAAAACGCATTTATAGGTTGACAATATAGATTCCTAAAACAAGCACACTAAAAGATAAGGCGGACGGATAATTAGGCGATATACGGGCATATACGATATGAAGCAGCAACGGCAAGCGGCGACTTTAGTAATGACAATCGTATCGATATTCGTTTTTCTGTCGATGATATGCATCGTCAGGAAACTGGTCGGTAACACAAATATCTCAATGCTAGTCGGCGCGTTCACCGCAATCGGAATCATCGTGTACATATCATTCCGTATTCGTATAGATATCGATGAGATTGAACGGCATGAAGCAAGGAACAGGCAACTCAAATACGAGAACGATATACTTCGCGCTCGTCTTGAAGCGGAACGCCGACGATAACAAGATGAAATTCGAGATTTGTGTTCGTTCTATGAATTGCTCATATTCGTATATATAACCTTGCTCGATAGGCTATTATGTAGTCGTCAAGAAGAAAGCAACAGACAATCCGAAAGGACAACGACAATGACTACGAAGCACGCAAGCAAAGCCGAGTTCATCCGCAATCTTTCAGCCAACGGCGTCCGCTGGTGCTATGTGTGGTGCGGCGAAGTCAATCGCTACGATATCGAATTCGTTGCCGACACGCTCAACGAGAGGATTGAGAATGCCCGTCGGGAAAACCTTGTTCTCGATACCCGATCCTACAAGCACACGAGCGGGTATCGAGTCGTCTCCAATACTGGGTCCATTCTCAATCTCACCAAGCACGAGCGCGTCAACGAGTTCGAGAACGGCTACATCGTCGAGAACGACTACAGCCGATGGGCATATGTCCGCGCCGCATAAGGCGATAAGCAAAAACATGCGAATATGAACGCAAAGTGAGAACGGTTCGCAAAGTCGGGAAGAAACGACGAAGCGAACCGTCTTTGCTATTAAGCATCAATCAAATAGGAAACAAATAGAGAACCGCCTCGTTCTATCCTATCGATGTACGGGGCGGATCTCGGATTATTCGATACGTAGGTAGCGTATCGTTCTACCTGCAATTATATGATCATGTGCTGGACGTTTTATCATTCGTCATCTTTTCTGCTATCGATGTATTCATGGGCGATTTCCGGATTGACACGCAGATATATATCGCAATACGTGTTATCGAACGAATCATCGATTTTCTCGATAAATGCTGTGCTCTGGGAGATGATTCCATTTTGATTGTAATATGCCCAGTTCGGTCCGCCGATGCGGGCATGGACGCATAGAATGTCGTCCCGTCCAGCGTATCGATTGAACGTGTCGAACGTATAACGTACGTGCTTCTCCGCATTATGCATCGCAAGCTTCATGCTTCGACGATGCTTTCCGTGGATTAAGTCCCAACGGATACCGATGACGTTCCCATCGTGATCATAGTGAAGGAACTTCTTGCATGCTTTATCGGTTTCATAGCAATAGCTATGGAGACATGCATTATTTTTCCATTTAGGATGAGCGCGAATTAGCTGCTCGGCAGCGTAGAGCTGCTCGCTACGAATCGCCTCATCGATGTCCTGCTCAGATAGCGGTATCTCCTCAAGCATGAGGCGAAGGCCTCGGAGGCGTGGGATATCAACTCCAGTCGACTTAAGAACATCGTTGAGATTGTCGATGTGGGAATATGCGTAGAGATCCATACTAGTTCTTTCTAATGGGGCGACTTATTTGGTAGATATTAATATTGTATATTAACATCGTATATTTCGATTGATAGCTAACGATTCTCCAACATATCTGCACAAGATTGCGATTCATTTGTTCCCGAATCGGTATCGTCAACGCTGTCATTTGAATCGTCTGAATCCGACTTTTCAATAGTCAGCATACCGCACGATTTGCCCCCAAGCGTTCCGCTCATATCATATAGTCCCCGTTCTATACGGGTTATCACCGTATCGCTCACCGGGCACTTCCCGTCTATCGACGCGGTACACGTACCGTGCGACGGGCAGTCACCGCATTCGCCGCCGCGCTTGAACGCATAGATGAGCGCGGAGACGAACGAGAAAACGATGAGTGCCAATATAATAATATCAATCGGTGCCATATCGATGCATCCCTCGAAGCCTCAGAAGTTAGCTGTATCATACATCAACCAATTGCTTCCGCAAATTCAGAGACAAGTGACCGCTTCGAAGTGCTACCGATGATGCGATGGGTCTCGATTCCGTCCTTAAAAATGACGAGAGTCGGAATCGACATGACGTTATATTCAAGTGCCGCCTCCCTGTTCTCCTCGACGTCTATCTTGGCGAATGTCGCCTTATCGTCCATCTCCTCGCTTATCTCGTCGATTATCGGGGTGAGTACTCGGCATGGTCCGCACCACGGGGCCCAGAAATCGATAACAATCGGTTTCCCGCTGCTTCTCGTGGAATCGATTGCATCGGCGATGCCATCATATGAGAGTTCCTTGATCATCTTAACCTCCAAAGGCGATACCTTCCTATTCATTCGATTATGCCCTATACAATCGGTATATATACCTTATCCCCGTCATTCCATGGAAAACACGTATATGCATATATCCATATATGATATTTCTATGTGTCCATCATGTTGTCAACGTTCATCTAACTGTGACGATATATCATATATATGAAATGAAAGATGGCATTTGTTGGAGCAAAACGATGGGAACCTATTATCATGTGACAGATGTCAGGAACCTCGATTCGATTTTCCAAGACGGACTCGTCCCGCAAATCGGTTCGCTATCCAAACAGTTAGGCGATACGGGCGAAGCTGTTTCTGCAATCTTCCTATTCACGAGCGACGAGGCATGCATTGATGCGATGGGCAGCTGGCTCGGCGAGGCATTCGACGAGCTCGACGAGGAGAAAGGCGAGGAGAGCCACCACGCCGTGCTTCGAGTCGAGCTTGACGACTATGATGATGCTGACGATGACGGAATCTTCTACGAGAAAGCCGTGTATAAGCGAATTATTCCTCCCGATCGGATTTCTATCTGTCGGGGAATCGCATGCGACTTCGACTACGACGAGAAGTGGTTCTTCGATCGATACGGGAAATACGTGCGTTAAGTGAAGCGATGAGACGGAGATAGATGATATGTGCGGGTTCTACATAGAGGTGCCTGCGGAATACCCAGAATGCCATATAGCGAGGACGCTCCACGGGATTCCGGAGTCAGATGGCGACGAGGAACGACTGATCGAGTGCTCCACGTTCGCTGCCGACCGAATCGAACACTCATTCGCAAGGAGAATCTGTGGTGATGGCGATCCGATGTTACAAGAAATCAACGAGTATGCATTCAATATGGGAGTCGAATGCCGATACGACCCGTATGGCGGACCGGATGGACGAGGGGCGATCCTGCTTGGCGTCAAGTAGGGACGAAACGAATATGGATATGCCCAAGTCGGTTTTGAGACCGACCGGGGCATATCTCTAAGCCATCCCAGAAAGCGCTTTATCGTATTATTGGAAATCAGATATTCATCAGAATCGGCTTGAGCAATGGATTGATTTAGTGAATCTATCTGAAACGAATGAAAAGTTGATTCGTTCGCTATTGATTGAGTAACACCTTCGCTATCGCCCTTCCCGCTGCCTCCGCGAGCCCGCACGGAACGGCATTGCCGATTTGCCGATACCTTTTCGATTTCGCTCCGCTGAACTCGTAGTCGGGCGGGAAGGTCTGTATCGCAGCAGCTTCTTTAAGAGTTAATCTTCGTATTCTCGGAGTTGGTATTTTTTCCATAAGTGGTGTCGTCGTGCCATCGATAAGACGTTGCCGATATCCCGCAAACCAATCGGAAGTTGCTCGATTCCATAGCCAATCATCGTCAAGGTATGGAGTCTGATTACCTCCCATCGAGGCGGGTAATGTAGGCGCGTAACCGTCCAGATTAATCGGATGCCCGCATCCGTTCGTAAGCATCCCGCTATAGCATGTAGGTCTTAATATAGGATTTTTCGTGAGTGTGATAACACCTGTACATGTCTGGGGGTTCTCATCGCTTCCGTATCTTCCGCACAATTTGAGGACGTCGCGCAGAAGCGGCGGTTCGTTTTTTCTTGCGTCCATTGCCTCGTCGATCATATCGAGTACATTGTCACCGGTCATTCCGATTGATGAAGCAAAATCTCGTCTGACCCCGATGAAGAACACCCGTTCGCGTCGCTGCGGTACTCCATAATCTATGGCTATATGAATTTTGTATCTCATATCGTAACCAGCTGAATAGAAACCGTCAGCGATATCTGCCCGCGCCTGCTCAAAGCGTTTGCTTGTCGCAAGATTCTTGACGTTTTCCATTAAGAATATCTTCGGTTGCACGATACGTACAGCATCGATAAATCGAAAGACCATCGCTCCTCGTAGGTCGTTTGGGTCCATCTTTCCTGCGACTGACCATGACTGGCAAGGCGGACCGCCGAACAGCACGTCAACCGATCCGCGCAACGATTCCAACTCATAGAGCAATGAGGAGATATCCCCTTCATGCATGGCGTCTGCATCATCGCTGCGGTTGATTCGCCATGTCTTTGCTGCATCCTTATCGAACTCGTTCGCCCATATGCATTTGAATCCTGCACGTTCGAATCCGATGTCAAGCCCTCCTGCACCTGAGAACAATGATACAGATGTCATCGCCTGTTTCATTGCGTTATCTGATATTTGTGTTTGCTCGCTTCTCATATCGTTTATCAGTTTTTTTTGATTGTTTATCTTCAGTTTCTCCAGATATATAATAGAATAGCTTATTTTTTTAAAATATCTAAATACAGCGGTGTGACAAAGACAATCGCCCCGTCTATCGATGAGACAAACGGGACGATGAGTCGCTGGGCTATCCGGTTAATCGTTACTCGTCGAACTCGATATTGTAGTAGTCGATAACTTCCTGCGCACGGCTGACGGTAAGCGGGTAGCGGCTCTTATCGATGAGCGTGCGGAGAAGCTCGCGACGGATGTTCGCGAAGTAGGCCTCGTCGTCGGTCTTATAGCAGCGGGTCTCAATCATGTGACTGATGATATCGACGGTTTCCATGAATGCGTCATCGTTCGCATAGTAGCTGGAGATGCCTTCGTTGAGCAGGTCGGCGGCTTCCTTGATGGACTTCTTCGCGGTGTTCTTCATGGTCGTCATTTCGGGATCCCTTCTTTTCGCTTTCCCTTTGACGACTACATAATAGCCGATTTCTCGAAGTTATATATATATATATATATATAGATTAGGCAATTCATAAAATGCCCATAAACGAGTATGACGAGATGAATTTGTGAAATACACACGATTGAAGTTGTGTGCTTCTGGTGTTTGACTAGTTAGCGTGCTTTTGCTTGTCGTGTTTGTTGGTGCGTATGGTCCACGAGGGAAATTCCATACACACCCGAGTTACCGGAGGATGCAATCAGAGGAAAAACAAACAAAAACTACCTCACAAGCTTGCTCTGACGAGTGAGCTACCCAAGTGATTCCAGATATCGCTATGTGATATTCGTGCTGCTGCTTCCAGCTTCTCTCCCTGCTTTTCTTCCTGTTATTCGTATCGTTCCTTCTCACCAGATTGCTTGCTTGAGCAATACGTGGAACGAGTAGACGTGGCACCCATTATATTTCGTATCGATGTTATGCGAAGCGAAGTCGTCTCGCTTTGTGGTGTGAGACTACTTCGCTTCACGTATCTTTTTAGCTTTGTGCTCTAAATCATATCGAGCCAGAAGTCAGGTTTGTTCGCCATGTTGACGTTTGCTTCGGCTGGTTTGCAGAGCTTATCGTATCGTTCCTCGTCCGATAGGTATGTCATCATGTAGGGAATTAGGCATTTGACGTATCCGCGCTCATCGGTACAGATGATTTGCTTCTCGATGAGTCTTCGCCGATATATGTTCGCATATTGAGGCGTCTCATTCATGCGTTTCGCCACGTTCCCCATTCTTGACGTCGGCTTATCTTTTGCATCCTTCGCCATCGCTCTGAGGAAGCTTTGCTCGACGGGAGTGAGTGATTTGAGAGTCGGCTTTACGAGTGACATGAAGATCGTCGGAAGGGATGATTTGAAAGATTGTAGGCAGTCCTCTGGAGTTATCTCCACATTCACATTCCCATTCTTCCAAGCTTGTTTTTTCGCATTTTCATATGCGCCGTATGCGAATACCTGAGCGATATACGGGGAGCCATCTGATGCTCGAACGATATAGTCGAGAGCGTTCTTTGTGATTTCTATATCGTGGTCTGTGCACGTTGTCCGGATTGCATCCCCAAGCTCACGGAAGTCGATTGTGCCAATTTCCTGCGGTTCCATTCGCCTAACGAAGCTAATCGATGAATCCTGCTGTATTTCGTCGATGTATTCTGGAAGTCCAGCTCCGATGAAGCTAACTGGAAGCTTCTCAGATACAAGCGATTGCATCGTAGAGGCAATTCGCTGGATATCCTCGATATATCCGTAGTTAATCTCATCGATGGCCACGGCAACTCCATTGATTCGCTTCGATTTGAGCATGCAGCGAACAAGCGAATCCAAGCTCTTATCGACATGCGTTTTCTCGACGGTATGCGTGACAGATAGTCCATGCACCGATGCAGTCGTTCCAGTGCTACTATTGCTAATATCAATGGAAGGAGCAATTGTAAACGTCGTGGACACGTCGATGTCTTCGGCTTTCTCCCTCATGTTCTTCATTAGATTGTCGTACATTCCGCGAGTTGCGGATATGTAGAACGTCGCATATCCGTGGTTCTTAGCAATTTCGAGCAACTCTCGAAGAAGCACAGTTTTCCCATAGCTTCGCATTCCCCTGATTAACGGATGCTTCTTCTGACTTCTCCCATTCGACGTGATGATATCTGCGTACTCGTTAATGATATCGGAGCGGCCTGCGACGATATATGGAATCTCACCGAATCCAGGAGTGAACGGATTTTCCTGTATGTCTCGTCCCATATTGATATCTCCCATGTTAAATATTCGAATCGCTTTATAAAAGATTATAAACGATTATAAAAATAAAAGCAATTATAAAAATAAAAGCGATTATAAAAAATTATAAAAATATATAAAATTGCAGTTAAAACAACATACTACAGCCCTCCCCGCCTTCCTACACGACGAATCATGGTGCCGTTCCGATGCTCATATCATGGAACCGAAACGAAGCTATAACCTGAACAAAAGGCGATACGAACCAGAAAGAAAAAAAACTCCCCGTCCGTCGCATAGGTGAACGGGGAGCAAGGTGATATTGGATCAAGCGGCTAGTGAGTTTAGTCAATCTGATAGGAATCGAAATCGACATCGGAACTCTCGAAAGCCGTCTGGAGATTTTCGCGCCAGTCGATGAGATCGCAGCTCGCCTCATTGAAATCGGCACAGCACTCGTCGCACCAGTTTGCAAGGATGGTAGATACGGCGGAGGGGTCGTTCTCGTCGATTGCGTTCACGTCAATGTACTCGCTACGGAGCGAATCGCGGTCGAGGGCACTTACGATATAGGTATCGCTGGCCTCGGCATAGGTGAAAGCGTCCGGCTCGATGATCCAATGCTGATGACCGTTTTCGTCTGTGACGGAGATAGGATTGGCGGCACGGAACTCGACCTGCTCGATGATGTCATCAACGTCGATGCCGTTGGTGGTGCAGTAGTCGGTGAGCGCGTCCTTGAGGAACTGCTTATATGCCGTGTTCATTTTAGATTCGACCCTTCTTGTCGTCTTTTCCATTTCCTTGACAACATTATAGGCGATAAATTATATATATAGTTCGGTGCGCTCATATTCATATAATCAACACATTTTGGGCTGATATCTATATGGCGACGTACAGAAGTATGCCGTCCAGTCTTTCGTGCCGGTCGGCGGGACGGCATACGTGTAGATGATGATTAACTGATTTTAGTCATCGATTTCGATGAGCAGCTCATCCGGGTCGAGAATCATTGCGCGCTCGGCGAAGTCGTCACCCATGAGGTCGATATCGGCTACGGCATGGAGTCGTGCGGCGCGTGCGGTTGCCTCACCGAGCACCTTCTCGATATCGTCATCATCGTCGAGCTTCTCGGAAATCGTGTCGAGGATACTCCCGACGAACATCGCGGCGTCGTCGAAGTACAAATCGAGGTACCAATCGGCGAGCGGGGCTGAGGCACGGGGAGTGTCGAACGGGTTCATCTTCTCGTCGGCGATATGGGCGAGTTCCCCCTTTGCGATATCGTAGACGTTATTGATGTCGAGGTCATCGATGGTGATGTCAATTGTTTGCTTGATGTTTCTCATGATGTTTTTCCTTTCTTCTGCTTTTTCGGTTGTTCGTTTCGCATCTGGTGAGTTTTATAATGCTGACCTTTGCTGCTAAATGCTAATCGAACGAGTGAGTGTACTTCACAGGTTAAATATATCATTTCGTGATGTCGAGATAAGTACGAACATTCGAATACATATTTTCTTCATATACATACGATGTGGTTGGATGCTCGATTTGTGTCGATTATATGGATAAATTAATTTGTTGATATGGACGTCTTATCAATACGGTATATTTAAATCAGAAACGATGACGTGATGCAAAAAAGATATCACGCATGCGACCTCAAGAAAGGGGAACGATAGATATGAAGTACGTAGATTTTAATGGGCACTCGAGCATGATTCTTGATGCCGCCTACGACATGAAGACCAGTCAGCTCTTCCTCGGCTACGAGAGCGGCAACTATCGCTACAAGGGCGTGAAACCGCACGTGTTCCGCAACATCGTTAATACCTACGAGAACGGCGATTCCATCGGACGTCTCATTCACAAGACCGTCGACCTCTACGACGGAGAGTACATCGGGAGCGGAGATCTCGAAACTGCCGTCAAGGGGTATGTCAATTAATTAACAGGCGATATCCCAGGTATCCCGACAAGAGCGGCTTCCCGTTCATCCTACACGATGGGCGGGAAGCCGCTTTCTTGACTCACTACTTTCTTGACTCACTATTTTCTATTTTATTCGATGTATCAAGATATATATGAATATACAATTGCCATCTAATCCTAACTTAAACTTTTTAATATACCGATATGTTCATTTCTGATTCGTTTAGGCGGTGAGGACAAAATCTATACGAAAGTGAAAAGCACCTGTATAGCGCCTGCCCACTGCCGAGCGAACGTCTCCGGTGGGCAGGCTGCTTTATTTCTCGCACAGCTTCCCGTTAATCCGATGAGGTTAAACTGATCGACGACGTAAACTTCCCGCCCGGCTTGTCGTCTTGACTTCGTGCCGGACGGGAAGATTGCGTTTTTATAAGGTTACTATTTTTCTATCTAATTTGTTGCTCTTTGATTAAGCAATATGTCACTTTAGCTACGCTTTCTAATAGTAGATACGATAAGTGCTATTGCTCCAGCGATTGCAGCACCGATAATAGCTGCGATTGAAATTGTGACGCCTGTTTGCTGGAGATCCGAAGCGATGCCATTCGTCTCGTCCTTCTTAGCGTTTGCTGCGCCGTTAGTCTGTCCCGTGAGATTGTCATCAGGCGATGTCGAACCGGTTCCCGTTCTTGTCGTCGAATCGGTATTCGCTGAACCGTTTGCGTTTCCGCTAGTATTCGAACCTGTGTTCGTGCTGGCACCAGTGTTGGTGTTATTACCGGTATTCGTGTTTTCACCCCCACCTGCTATGTTTTTGCTCCAGTGAGCGTAGACAGCCATGCTGTTCTTGATGACTGATACGCCTTGCGTGAGCCTGTTGCCTCCGTCTTTTGCGTCATACCAGCCAAGGAATGTGTAACCTTCTCGTGTCGGTGTCGGTAAATCGATGACCGAGTTGCGCTTGACTGTTGTAGCTTGGTATGTCTCGTTCCCGCCGTTGGAATCATAAGTTATAGTGCAGTCGTCGTCGACGGCATCCATCGCCCAATGGGCATAGAGAACCATGTCCCTGGTGACGACGCTGCTGCCTGCTATCTCGTTGCCGCCGTCCTTCGAGTCGTACCATCCGAGGAATTTATACCCGTCTCTTGTTGGAGATTCAGGGAATTGAATCTTAGCACCTTCCTGGATACTTACCGAGCTGTAATGCTCGTTTCCTCCGTTCGTGTCGTAGGAAACCGTATATGACGGTATGATTCGCTCCCAATGGGCGTATAGGGTGATATCGCTGTTTACGATTGTATCATCAGTGATTGCGTTTCCGTTGTCTTTTGCATCGAACCATCCAAGGAACTTATAACCGGTACGAGTAGGGTTGCTATTCGGTAATATGATTTTATCGCCATCCTGCACGGTTTTCGAGGCGATCGTCGTATCGCCTCCGTTTGTATCATATGTGATGGTTCGATTAATAATGATCTTTTCCCAGCGAGCGTAGAGCGTGATATCGGAGGTCGCCTTGGTTCCAGCCGATATTTTGTTGCCGCCGTCCTTTGAGTCGTACCACCCGAGGAATCTATAGCCGTCTCGTATCGGATCAGCTGGAAGGTTGATCTCATCACCTTCATCGACTGTTGAATCTGCGATAGTCTCGTTAGTCCCCGTATCGTATCTCACGGTGTAGGTCTTCTTCGGTTCGGGGGCCGGAGAGTCAGGTTCAGAGTGCGTGCGGAGTGTAGCCATGTCATCGCTTATCGTCAGGCAGTAATCGTTGCCGTCGTAATGGGAGACATTCGAAGCGGCGGTAATCGAGGATGCCACCTGCTCTCCGGATTTCTCCCATGTCTCCCCGTCCGTCGAACGATAGACGATAGCCGTCATAACGCCGTTTTCCTGCCGAGTGATAGTTATAGCAAAACCATTCGAATCAGATACGAGTGTTGCCTGATCGTTTTTCTGGAAGAAATCCGTATCGACTTTAGTGAGCTTTCCGTCGGCAAGCGTGTAAATCGTCGGTTGACCTCCGAGATTGCTGCTGTTCACGGCGACGAGCGTCTTAGCGTCATATGTGCCGCTTGTCGCGTTGCGCGGTGAGTTGACGATTGATGATTTCTTCTCCCAATCGTCATTCGAGTTGAGCTTATAGACTGTCGTCTCGTTCGTGCTGAAATCAGTTGTGATGAGTGTATCGTTATCGACGGTCAACGCATCTACCATCGATGCCCCAGTCACATCGAGCTGCCTATTCTCCGTATCTATCCACCGCGTCTCATCGCTGAAAGCATATGAGCGAGCCATCGTTCCGTCTTGGTCGACGCAAGTTAGGAAGAGCTTCCAATTATTCGATGACATATGAACCGATTGTATCGGATACTCGCCGATATCGCTCATAGCGTTGTTATTGCCATCAATGAATTGCTCTACGTGAATATAGTTGTTTGAATCGATTCCTGCGATAACGAGCCTGCTTCCATCAGATGCCATGGAGGCGTCACTCATCGCAAAATCATTGACGAACGTCCACTTATTGCCTTTGAGTTCATAGATTCTTGTGATGTTATATCCTGTGGACATGGCATATATGCGATTTCCAGCGACCGCTGTCTGCACCGACGTCATTCCATCTGATACGAACGTCGCCTTTCCGTCAATCGCCGCGTTCCATAATCCGAGGGACGAATAGTCGGGTTTCTCGATTTGGATTTTCGCCGCGCCGTCTCCTGCCGACACGACTTTGAGCACGATTCCGGAGTTCGTGCCGTCAGAATAGCACAACGCACCGTCGGCGATTCCTTTCGTCATATCAGCCGTCCCAATTGACTTGCCTGCGGCAAGGTTCGCTGATTCGATATTCCCGAGTGAATCGCCACCCGCATGGTTCTTCGATGTATCGTTTGGGCGGAAGATATAGATATAGTCGTTTACGGTATTCCCCGTTCCGTCTCCTCCTCGGTTCAACGCGCCGTATCTCGAGTCGACTCTATAGACGATGACGCCGTCCTTCGATTTGCTCGTGTCGAACCCGCCCTTGTTCCCGATGCGCTTGTCAGCGACGTACCCGTTCGACGCCGTCAAATCGCCTTGACGGTATTCTGCGACGAAGTACTCGTTGTCGTTAAGTGGAGACTTGAACGCTACGGCATGATTCGACTGCCCGTACGTCCCTAACGTCACATCACCGGAATCAACGGTATCAATCGTCTCGAAGCCCATGTCTTGGCTCGTTACGGCAAGCGGCAAGAGGGTCTGGGAGGCGGATGCCATGATATCCCAATATGTTGCTGGTTTCTCGGTGGATGCGGCGGTCCCCTTGCGATAGAGATCCGTTGCGTCATAGGAGTGCAGATACTCATGTGCCGGAACTGCATCGAGCGAACCCATCAGCCCGCCGACACGCCCGCTCGGAATAACCTCGTATGAGCCGATTGACACTCCATTGAGCTTGTAGCTGCCAGCGGATGCGCCGCTTCCCTGATGGGACGTGAATGAGTCGGCGGAATCAGTTTGCATGACGATCATGACGTTATCGATCGTCGAGGAATCCGTATCGATATTCGCCTTCGATATGTCATACGAACCGTATTTTGCCGCGAATGCTTTCGAAATCGACTCGAACAGCTGCGTGTCAGTCGAGGCGCCTTTATAGTCGGATTCGCTCATATCGATATCGAGATAATCAAGCGTTCCGTTATTGTCCTGCGGAAATACGGAGTCTACACTCACTTTCCCATTCGAAGCGGCATTGATGTAGCGTTTGAACTCGCCTGTAGAGTCATCTGCGTTGAATGCATTCGTGAGCGATTGCCAATACGTCTTGCTAGGCGTAAGAGACGTCGCATTGTAGGTATCTCCCGTATCGCCCTTGAACCGACATACGAGCACAAGATTCGCCGTGTTACCAGCAGGTTTAAGAGGCAACGCCGATGCGGCATTCGGAGCGGCAAGTAAAGTAGCAAGAGCTGCTGCGGACATGAATGTCCAGCCAAGTACAACGTATGAACGACGGGAGGTGGTGGAATGGGACTTCTTCTGTCTCATTGATTGGCTCTCCTTCAAGAAAATGAAAAACACTAGTTAAAACAAGTGTATCAGTTGAACGAGAAATCACTAATCGAGCAGATGTTCGTACGTTATTTAACTATTTTTATATCTTGCAGATTTTTGTTATATCTATTTTTAATCTTTATATCTTTGACATTTTTGTTTAATCTTGGTATGTTTTTTTATATCTTTAAATTATAAGGTTTCGTGAGGGAAAACCCAAGGTTTTAACCTTGGGATGATAATAGGGGTCTATCGTAAACGTCTCATGCAAGAAGGAATATTAACAGCAACAAATGCTCAATACGGGAAAATTTGCTTCGCTTTCCCATATATTCCTCAATATGTACAAGACAATATCGACGAAATTGATTGTGCTATCGAAAAAGGTACAGCTCATCCGATGAGATAGATATTCTAAACTCCGATATAGGAGCAGATACATGCGATATTTAAAGGTCGTGTCATCATGAGAATCGACGCCATCGTAGAAGCAACCGTAACGGATACGTGCAGCTCCGTGTCCATCGTATCGCTCAGCGATAAGAGATACCGTATCGAGTTTTGGCTCCTTGACGTGACCCCACGCCCATCAGTTAATCTTGATGAAGAACGACTTCGTCTCGTATTGCAGAACATCGATAGCGACCGCTCATCATATATTCCAACGACTGATACACAACCACGCATATACGTCAAGCCTGACGGGAAGCTCATAGAGATCGCCGCTGAGATAAACGACGATAACTGCCCGACCGATTGGATAGACGCGACGGTCAAGCGGGAAGAGCTGCGAAACGCGATAAAGGACGTTCTGAATCTATCATAGAACAACGTGATAATGTTTTAACTTTCCGTTATTGTCATCAGCCTTATCAGCCGTATCGGATTCAATCGTCATATCGTCATCATCAGATATAGGATTCGTTATCTTCGGTGCACATGCTGTAAGTAAAATCGAGGCTGCGGCAAGCAGAACGATAAGGGCAACGAAACGCAAGAACGAGACGCTTCCGTTCGAATCGCTCATGCCATCATGTCGTCTGCACATAGTGATCCCCGCATAGAAACGAAAACAGAAAGACGGAAAGCAGCCGCTCCGATTTGCCTATTAACAATCGGAACGGCTAATCATATATCAGTTTGCTTTAATTTTTGAGAGCTGTCTATTGATTGCGTCCAGTCGTTCTTCCCGTCTACTGCTGGCAGGAAGGCAACATGCGATACCGATGTGCCGCGATTTAATCGTTCCCGATTTCTTCGACGAGATTTGCAAGCTCTGCGGGGGCAAGCTCCATCAGGTACTTGCTCTCATCATCATCCTTATCATAGACGTAGCATTTCACGCATGTATTGTTGAGGATGTACAGCGCCCGCTTCTTATCACAAAGAACCTCACGCTCCCCGCCGGCGCGGCTGAGAACGCTATACGGGTGATCGAGGTTCGTGAGGACGACGGTGTCATGGAGCTTGCTCTCGTAATAGAGAATCGGATTGTCGACGACCATCCATGCCTTCCCGGCATTCCAATCGGACAGGATTTTCTTCGCCGTATCGACTGTGCGTACCTTCTCATTGCCCATGACGTGCTTCCTTTCGAATTAGCTGCTTTTCTTGATTATATTGTATATCCGATTGATTGGAACATACCTATTGAACGCGCGAAATTCATATATATGACACAAAACAGCTACCGTTAAGGTTAAGCTGATATAGAAAACATATTCTGCAGAATCCGATGAGTCGCTTCAATACCGATGTCATGATACATGCCGTCATCGTATGACAGGAACACCACATCGGCAATATCGCCATCATTGAGAGCCCGCATAGCAGTCAGAACTGTAACCGTTGCAATCGACCCGCGTCCGAGCCATGCGTTCCCAAGCAATCCGTGGGAATCGTGTTGCATTGCTGCCAAATCCGTCGGGAAGTCGGTTAGGACGAGAACTATATCGCCGGATAGCTGCCTGCCTGTTGCAGCATATACGAATTTGCAAACGCCGTCGTTGATGGCTTCTCGGATAAGCGATACGGTGTCGGGATGCCGGCTTCTCCCGTTTTCATCGTTCATCGGCTCGCCTCATTCACGATGTATGAACCGTCGGGAACGTCATCAGGAGTTAAGCAGATAATGCCATCGGTAAGGAACTCCTCCGTATCATGGTTGTAATAGGCAAGGCTAATCTCATCGAGGAACGCGAAATTAACGGTATCGACATCATAGAGCTTACATACGATACGCCCATCAGGCGAGACGAAATCAGTGTCGAAACAATCGATATCAGCATATTCTACGAGCACGCGATCGCCGATTTTATAGAACCCGGTGATGAACACACTCTCCGCCACGTTGTCATCATAGACCGTCTGATCGATGAACTTCTTATCCTGCTCATACGGCGTGAACATCTTCTTGATATGCCACATGCGCATGACCTTACCGTAATACTTGTCGGCTAGAGAGGGAAGACCGTCATCATGGACAATTGCGCGCGCGATGGCATTCTTTGCAGGATTATTCATATCAAAACCTTCCAAAATAAGTTATTGCTAATCGGTAATAATATAACATTAAGCGTATGAACATACGATGAACTCATTAAAAACACATATATGAAACAGGTTAAATCGAAAGGAAGCACCTGATAGTAGGATTGGAAAGTCCATTGCCGTTTTGCCATCCGATGACAAGACGCATGACATCATTAACGATAATAGACGAACCGTTGATACAAACAGATGAACGAGACGCCAAATTAGAGAGCTTTCTTTTATCAATAACTCTACATGCTCCTGTGTGATGATTGCAGATAGCAATCAAATCTGGAATTCCCTTATAGCGTTTATTAGATGTTTTCTTTTTATTAAGAAAATCGTTAAAAATCGTATCAATAAGATTCCGATGAACAATCTCTGCACCAACATAATCAATGTATTTTGCTCGAATCGTTTTCTCGATATGCTCAATTTCGGCATATTCATTTTTCATGTTATGACGAATGATATGAGATTCCTCATGCGTGAATGGCGAGTTAAATACGATATTCGCTTTCATAGACGGAATGATTTTTGCGAGCTGATCATAATATCCATGATTAATAAGGAAATCGTGATATGGAATGATTCCGAACCCATTGAGGTAGGTAATCGACGTGTTATGATACGTACCGCTTCCGCTGTTCACATATTTGAGTTCGATTGACATGTTTCCATTAGAAATATCGCCAAGAGCAGCAACGGTATTGCGAGCACAGTAGAACCAATTCAAATCTGAAAAATCAACGATGTTATTGAGAAGCTTTTGCCATGTTATTTGCATCGTATTGAACGCAAGCTATTTCATCATCAGCGAATTGATATTGAATTTTAAAATTACCGGTGTTGATATCAAGTTCGTTACACAACGATACTTCGAATAATTCCCCAAAGTATTGATTGGTGCTTTTTGTCCACGTATTTTTCATTGCTAATATCTCCTTAAAAATCGCTATATTTGCTATAATTAATATAGATGATTAAAAACGATTGGAATATGTGAAATGGCTAAAAACAATATATTCGATAAATTTTACACAAATGATGATATTGCAGAAACATGTTTTTTAGATGTTATCAATATGATTGAACACGCTGACGCTGCACCTCTTGTGGAACCGTCAGCAGGAGGCGGTGCGTTTCTTCGTGCATTTAAAAAGAATGGGTTCAGTACATTCGATGCATACGATATTGCACCGGAAGCTGATGGAATCACAAAGCAGGATTTTCTAGCACTCGATAGAGCATATGACGGAAGCGTTTGTGTCGGGAATCCGCCGTTTGGGCATCGTTCGAAGCTGGCAATCAAATTTTTCAACAAATGTACGTCGTTTGCAGATTGCATTGCATTCGTCATTCCCGTGACGTTCGATAAATGGAGCGTTCAATCAAAACTGGACAATAATTTCAAGCTGATTCTATCGAAACGACTCCCTGATGAGAGCTTTAACGAGAACGGACAGACATATTCGATTAGATGCTTATTTCAAATATGGGTGAGAAACAATTCAAAGCTTGATTCCGGATATGATGATTTACGTTTAAAGCAATCACCACCTACTGCACTCCCAAACGAATTCAAAATATGGCAGTACAATGCTACTAACGAGAGCCGTCGATATGTCGATGAGGATTGGGAATGGGCATTCTACCGTCAAGGATATAAAGACTATTCGAAGCGCTTCGTCAATCCAGACGATTACGATGAGGTACGTCATATCGTATATGACACGAACATCCAATTATTCTTCGTCAAACCTTTGACTAATCACGCACGCAAAGTCATCCAAGCAATGAATCTCGACGAACTAGCAAAAACGAATCTCTCAACGCCTGGTTTCGGGAAACGTGACTTCGTGTGGTACTATCAGATGACCGAGAAGAAAATGATGAAATCTGATTCCGAAAAGTAATCTCGTGCGGCGAATTAGATAACGATGACTCGGCTCCCGACAGTCACATTATCGTAGATATACTTCGCATTCTCCTGATAGAGGCGCGTGCAGCCGTGCGTTATTATGCCTGTCGTACCGTCGAACCCGTCGTGGAATCCTTGCCCATCGTCCTCACCGTTATCTCCCCACCAGGGAACGACGCAGCTCCACCAGCAATTTCCCTCTGCCGTGCTCGAGGACTTATGATCGATGACGTGATTACCGGCTTGCGTGCTGCTATGCCCATCGCTCTGTATGGAACCAACGGCACAATCGAATCTCTGCACGCATACCCAAGCACCCTTGAAGCTCCTGAACACACATGTCCGGCTGTTGGCGGTATCGGTTACGATCGCCCAGTCGCTAATGGATCCGGCATCGGCGACCTTCTTCGCCAATCCGGATATGTATTCCGCATCGTCGCCCCAATCGGCTTTTATCGTCCTGCTTCCAAGCTTCGCAGTCTTCTTGACCAAATCAGATATCTCGTTATCTGTATTCTGTTCCTGCTTCTCGACACCGCTCGCAGCTTTGCTCGCCGCTTTGCTTATCGTCGTGTCCATCAAGCGCGACGATATCGACGATAAGATCCCCGAGTCGACGATAACGTTATCAGTAGATTGCGCTGCAGAGGCATGCGGAATTGCTGACATCATGGAAACGAACGATATAACTGTCATTGCAGGTATTGCAGCTATCTGTGCTCTGTTCATATTAAAATACCCGTTCGATGCGCTATTGAATTATCGAAAGCGCAGGTCGATAAGTCAATTACATATAGGACGGGTATCATTATATTCATTTATGCATAACGGATTTCGTGCCTTTTGGGAAGCTTTCAGAGTCGTGCTTGCTTAAATCAATAGAGCACGAACCCGTCGTAGTCGATATGCGAACAAGTGATTGACTTGCTCGTATCATCAACTGCACCAATCTTGATGAAGAAGTAGCCGCGCAAACTCGGTATTTTAGCGCCGAGCAAGCGGCTTCATTCAGCTTCCCGTATCACGGAACACACCGCATCTGCGCCATCGACCTCGGCGTGAACACGGATGCCACGTGCTGCATCATGGAACCAGACGGTACTATCGTAGCCAGAAGATTCATCAACTTCGGCGCTGAAAAAGACCGCATCCTAAATGCACACAAGCGAATCCGCGAAGCCCAATCAAACGGCGCACACAAATTAAAGAAGATGTGGAGGAAGGTCAACCGTCTCAATAACGGTAAGCGTCGGAAGTCGAAGGGTAAGAAGGGCAAGCGTAGCTGGCAGTTGAACTTGTGGTGTTATCGTGATGTTTATTGTCGGTTGTGTGTTTTTGGCTCATAAGTGGGGTTTGCGTGTTCATCAGGTTTGCGCGTGGGGAACGTCGCAGCTTGCTTTTGATGGGTCGGGGCGCGTGAGTCGTGGTAAGTATATTGTTGGTGATGATGGTGTGTCGTTGGGTTTGCCTTATTCTGTTGTTCGTTTTTCGTCTGGTAAGTTTTATAATGCTGATTTGAATGCTGCGTATAATATTGGTGCGCGGTATTATATTCGTTTGTTGTTGGATTTCCTGAAGGCTCGTTTGTCTTCTGAGGTTTTTGGGGCATTGTCGGCTAAAGTTCCGCGGTGTTCCGCTCGAAGTGGCTGTGTTTTGTCGGACTTAATTAATCTTTGGAGAGTGGCTTGTTCGTCAGAGCTTGCTCGTGAGGCGGTTTAATGGGCTCTTTTGTCTTTTTTGCTTGTTTCTTTGCCTTTCCTTTAATCGTATCCTCCGGTAATTCGGGTTCGTATGGGATTTCCCTAGTGGACTGTACGCGCCATCAACACGACAAGCAAGAAGTGTGCAAACTGGTCAAGCACCAGAAGCACACGACTTCAGTCGTGTGTACTTCACATCACGTCCGCAATCGCATGTGAACGTGCAGCCGATACGCGGTTTTGTATG
>ERZ808246.573-NODE-573-length-30135-cov-8.778856_pt1 | contig 30135 bp, 18 predicted proteins | sample MGYA00521083_ERZ808246 | MGnify/ENA primary metagenome ERZ808246 (study PRJEB31516, sample SAMN03275577) | gut metagenome | biome: mammalia-associated habitat; material: feces | host: Papio cynocephalus | place: Kenya | collected 2012-07-07 ...
CGGCAATTTCTTTCCATAATTGTCCGTCAGCACAAGCTCCCCGCTCTGAAGTTCCCTGAAACCGGTCTTGAGACAGAAATTCTGCCGTACGACCGTCTCGCCGAGCACTGCGCTGAAGCCGTTGGAGTAGAGGTTCAGCACCATGAAGCTGTCCGTGGGCGCGAGAATGGCCGAGACGCACTTGAGCATATCGTTCAGACACTCGTCCAGCTTCCATTTCTCGCCGTCCGGCCCGTGCCCGTAGGCGGGAGGGTCGAGTATGATTCCCTGATAGACATTTCCTCTCCTGGCCTCGCGGCGGGCGAACTTGAGCGCGTCCTCGACCACCCACCGGATGTTATCCAGGCCGCTGTTCTCCATGTTTCCCTTGGCCCAGGTCACGACCTGCCGCACCGAGTCGAGGTGCGTCACGTCAGCCCCTGCAGCCTTTGCCGCGAGCGAGGCGGCGCCGGTGTAGGCGAACAGGTTCAGCACCTTGGGGGTCGGCCGGCCTTCAGCCCTTGCCTTCTCCACAAGGAACTTCGTATGCGTGTAGATGTATTCCCAATTGGGCGCCTGCTCGGGGAAGACCCCCACGTGCTTGAACGACGTGAGCCCCAGACGCAGCCGGAATGACGGACCGCTCGGCAGGACATCGGTTGCCGTCCGTGCATCGTCCTCGATGGAATCGCCCGCTTCAGCACGTGAGCCCGCATCGGCAACCTCCGCCACCATGCCTGCGCAGTTCTCCGCCCCGTAGCCGCCGTAACCGATGAACCACTGGTCGTCCATCCGCTTGAGCCGCTTCCAGGTGCCGCTGTCCTCCTTCCCGGCCTTCCCGAATCCTGCTCCCGGGGCGAACCTCGTGTGCATTAGGCGGTTCCATTCCTCGTCCGAAAGCGACTTGTCCCATATAGCCTTGGGTTCGGGACGCGCCATCACGATTTTTCCGAATCTTTCGAGTTTCTCAAAGTTTCCGCAGTCGATGAGCTGATAATCCTTCCACAGCGGACTTGGGCTTTCAATTGTCATTTCTTTGTGCTTCAGATAGGAAACCTTCAAAAATAACTTGCATCATCTTTCTCAAGTTTCTAAGCCGCAAAGTTAACACTAAAAATTGGTATTAAAAATCCAATTGGGCTCGCAGGCGCGCGAGAAATTCCGGTGGGAGTTTGCCGAGGCCTTCAAGGTCCGCCAAAGCCGCCTGCGGGTCAAACGCCGAGAGATAAGCCGGAGCGCCATGAGGGTCTTCCGTTATGAAGCTGCCGCACTGGAGAATCGCCAGAAAAGAATCGGGCATCTTGCAGATGCGGTCCACATGATAGCCGAACGCCATCTTCGCCTCCTGGGCGAATTTCCTCATCCTGTCAATCCGTCCTTTCGCGCCGTCGAGGAGCGCGAGCTGTTCAGGGGAAAATTCCGGGAAACTGCAATCGACCGTGAGACGTTCGTTGACATCGGTTTCGGGAAGATATATCTTCACGCTGAGGGTCGCCCCGTCGTAGGTCCACAGAGCCTCGGCAGAGGCCTCGTTGCCGGAGGATTCACGCTCGGCGAAGCGAGAATAGCGGACCGGGGAGCCGTTGAAGAGTACTTCCGTCGGCGCGTATGAGTTGGCGAGTTCAATTATGACGCGGCGGGACGTGGCGGCGGAGGGGAACTGACCCGTGCGCGGGGAGACTTCGATGTGTGTGCCGTGGATGTCGGAATGCTTACTGATTGCCGTTGTGGCGTACTCTGAGACATATGCCTGCGTCCCGCCGTCGTCCTCATAGACCTTTGCCGTGCTGCTGCCGTGGCCGGGGGCGACGAACAGCCGCAGAGTGTTGTCCGCACTCTGGAGGGAAGTGATTTTCTCAGATGCCATCGGGATGACGGCCCCGGCTCTGACATACCACGGATTCTCGTTTATGGTGTAGCTCATGGTGTCAACCGAGCCGCCCTTCAGCATCTTTCCCGAAGCAACGTCGAACCAGTCGTTTCCTTCCGGAAGCCAAAGGGTGCGCGAAGCAAGTCCCGTGAGGCTGTCTGCCGGCTCACAGACGACCGTCGCGAGGATGTCGTCCCCGAACATGTACTCCTGCGTGAAGGAGTATGCCCGTGGGTCTTCCGGATAGTCGTAGTAGAGCGGACGGCAGATGGAAATCCCCGTGTCGAATGCCTCGCGGGCGGCGGTGTAGATATACGGGGAAAGGCTGTAGCGCAGGCGGATTGCGTCACGCATGGCCGGGAAATAGTCCGGGAACTTCCAGAAATGCTTTTCAATCACGGGATCCTTTGTGGAGTGCGTCTTGAAGATAGGGGTGAACACGCCGTACTGAAACCAGCGCGTGAAGAGCTCTGGATTGGTGGCCTTCATCCCCTCATATTTCTTGAATCCTCCGATGTCATGACCCCAGTAGCCGTACGCCACGTTCGAGGCCGTGGCTGTGAAATTCGGAAGGTAGCCGAGCACTTTCCAGGTGGCGTAGGTGTCGCCGGAGAAGCCGACGGGGTAGCGGTGGCTGCCTATGCCGCCCCAGCGATGGTATATCATCGGTCTCGGTGCCTGAATCCCCATGTGGGAAGTGCGCCGCACCTTGTCGTTGAAAAAGCACCAGTTCACCCAGAAAGTGTTGCTTAGGCCGGGGACATAGCGGCTGTACTTCCACTGCTGCCAGTCCTGCCACCAAAAATCAACTCCTTGTTTTTCAATGGGATGTATGACTGAATTGAAATATGCGTCGGCCCATTCCATCTGGCTCATCCTGTGCGGGACCGGAGCCGGCTGCCCGGCCTTTCCATCTCCCGCAGGCTTCTTCACTCCCGCATAATGGTAGGGCTCCGTGCCATAGACATAGTCTTTCGGCCCGTCATAGTCGGAAGTTCGCGAAAGATAGTCCTTGACAAAGCGATCGTAGGGTTCTTCAAACGGCTGTATTCCCTCATTGAAGTGCAGGTTCAGCGCTGTCTTGACGCCGAGTCCGTGGAGTTCGGCTAGGCAGTTCTCCGGCGACGGGAAAAGCTGCTTCTGCCATGTGTAGCCGGTCCAGCCTTCGGACTCGCCGAGGTCGTCCTTAGGACATCCGGAGCCCATCTTGAGCCCGAACACCTCATGCCAGTCCATGTCGATTATCATCACGTCAATCGGAATCCCGTAGGAGCGTATCTCGCTGCAGAGCTCGACCAACTCATAGTCCGAATACTGCCAGTAGCGGCTCCACCAGTAGCCGAAAGCCCATTTCGGCGGCAGCGGAACCTTGCCCGAAATCTTCGTGAAGTCCGAGACGGCAGCCTTGTAGTCATGACCGTAGGCAAAGAGATACCAGTCAATGCGTTCTCCGTCCCCGCGCTTCGCCACCCAGCTCTTCCAGTCCTCATCGACAGGCTTCAGCAGATGCCGCTCCGACTCGTCAATCACCGCCCAGCCGTCGCGGGAGACCACGCCCTTGTCGAACGGGTCTATGGTCTTCTCCCCGTCGCAGCTGTCAAGGGTGCGGCAGGTGCCGAGCAGGTTGCCGCCCTCGTCCATTCCCGGATGCCATGCTGCCCTGCGCGAACCTCCGCCCGCCTTGGGCATGTTGAACGCCACTGAAAGATTGGACGAGTCGAACTTTCCTTTTCCCGAATAGACAAGTCTCAGGCTGTCCGTCTCTATGACCGTCTTGTTGCCGAACCCTCTTCTGACCTTGAACTTAGGCACGTCAAGCCGGCGGTTCACCACTCCGAGCGTGGCATTGTCCTCGAAACGGCCGTCCTCCGACCATTCCAGACGCAGCAGGCGAGGGGTGAGGACCGTGAAGCGCGCATTGCCAACGACCACCACGGCTTCCGGGGCGGCCACAGGATCGTCGCCGAAAGGTGCGCCGTCCGTCCGGGCATTGGCGACGGCAAATGGCAGAAGGAGAAATAACGCGGTGACGAAAAGGCGGCTATGGTTGTGTCTCATACGGGTTGGGATATGTTGTCTTGCAGATATGATTACTTGTGTTTTTTAGGGGCTTCGCTATTTCATAAGCGTAGCGTTGATGTAGTTCTGGTCAACCTTGCAGTTGGAGAACTTGCATTGTTCGAGGAACGACTGCATGGCGTTCTTCGCGACTCCCTGGTCGGGTCGGGCGCGGCGGATGGCCTGATAGGAACTGCGGTCTGCCTCGGAGAAGGCGACTACGCTGTCCCAGCCGGCTGCGGGGGTGAAATTGACGAAGGAACCGCCTGTCTTCATCTTCTTGTACGGCCAGTAGGTGTAGCCCATGTTGTTGGCGATGAAATACTTGCTCATCGCGAGCTGCTGCTCCATCGTGAAATGGCCCGTCTCGCCGACATACATCGGGATTCCTGTCCTGTCGCGGAACTCCACGAGATATTTCACGCTTTTCTCCGGAGCCTCCTTGAAATAGCAGTGGCAGGTGTACATCAGGTTCGAGTCGAACTTCCAGTCTGTGAACATGGTGAAGTCGATGTTGCCCCTCGCACCGCCGAGGATGATGATGTGGTTCTTGTCGACGGCGCGGATTGCGGCCGTGAGCCTCTTGTAGAGCGGTTCGAGCTTAGGATAGTAGAGGACGTCCCATGAGTCGGTCGCCGGGCGGTGCTCGATTGGCTCGTTCAGCAGCTCATAGCCGAGCACGAGCGGGTTGTCGGCATAGCGCTCCGCGATGCTCACCCAGATTTTCTCCAGTTCGTCCTGGCACTCCGAGTCCTCGAAAAGCCACGGGTAGCCGAAGCTGTCATCGACGTTTCCGCCGCCCTGTCCGCCCGGCGCGCAGTGCATGTCAAGAATGAGGTAGAGCCCGAATTCGTTGCACCAGCCCAGCACATCATCGATTCTCTTGAAACCGTCCTGCTCCGAGGTGAGTCCCATATAGTCCTCGTCCGTGAAGAGACGGTAGTGCAGCGGAAGGCGAATGGTGTTCGCTCCCGTGCTCTTGATGAAGCGGATGTCCTCGCGGGTTATGTAGTTGTCCTTGTACTTCTTCCAGAACGACGCCGTGTATTCCTCGCCCACGAGTTCCTTGAACATGCGGTCGATCATCGACGCTGAATTGGTGTTCGTGAATCCGAACATATATCCCTCCGGATTCAGCCAGTTTCCGAGATTCGTTCCCTTGATGAAGAACTTCGACCCGTCGGGCTTCACGATGTCCTTCCCCTTGACTTTGAGGAAGTTGTTCTGCGCATACGCCGCGTTTGAGGATATTCCCGCAATCACCGCGATTGTGGCGAAAATTGCCAAAAGTGTTTTTTTCATTCTGTTCTGCAAATATATTGTCAAACACTGCTCAGGCTTCGCAAGTGCGAAACCGGAAACTATTTCTTCCATGATTGCGTGAAACCGGCGGCGCTCATGACCTGCCCGTTGGCGCGGCATCCGGACAGTCCGCACGCCTGCGGAAAGGCAGCCACCGCCCCTGCGGCCGCTTTGACGTCAAAGTTGCCTGCGGCGTGCAGGTCGTCGAAGGTCACGCGCCTTAATCCCGCAAACCTCGTCACGATTTTCCAGTTCTCTACCGGGCCGAAGGACAGCAGGGCGCCGGAGGATTCGTAGCCCTTGTACGGCGTGAACGCATAGCCGACATTCTCGGCTTCCATTGAGGCACGTCCGCTGTCCGACACGGGGCCTACCGCAGTCAGGAGCAGGGGAAGTCCGGTGGAGTATTCGCGGAAACGGACAAAGGTGTCGAGGGCCGAGGCGAAGTCACCGGAACCGTCATAGTGGGCGGCGTAGAGGATGTTGTCGTCAAATTCGTAGTCGCTGAAACAGCTGAAGTCCCGTCCGCCCCGGATGCCGTCGAGGATTATGACATGATTCTTGTCGGCTGCGCGGATGGCCTTGGCGGTCTTGCGGCAGAGCGGCTCGACCTTGGACAGGAGGTCGTCGAACTTCGCGTCGGAATGGAGCGGAGAGTCCATAATCTCATACCCCAGGAGGAACTTTTCCCCCTTGTACCTCTTGGCGACCTCGCCCCAGATTCTCGTGAACTCGGTCTGCTGAGCCTTGCCGGAGAGCAGCCACGGGTAGCCGCAGCCGTTGTCGCTCCAGTCGCCGGTCTGACCGCCCGGAGCGGCCTGCATGGCGAGGATGACATAGAGCCCCGCCTCGTGGCACCATTCCATGAGGTTGTCGAGTCTCGCGAAGCCGTCCTGTCCGGAACTCAGTCCCATGAAGTCCTCGTCCTCGGAAAAAAGACGCCAGTCAAACGGCACACGGACAGTGTTTGCCCCGCATTCCGCGATGAAGCGGATGTCTTCCCGCGTCACGAAGCCGTCCTTGAAGGCCTTCCAGAAGGCTGCCGTGCGTCTCGGGCCGGTCACCTGACACAGCATGAGGCTTATGTCCCGTTCGGCGCGGACATTATTTAGACCGAGCAGCTCACCGTCCGGGCTGAGCCATCCGGCGAGGTTCACGCCCTTCATTTGAAAGACGGTCTTGTCCGGTTTCAGAAGGGAACGTCCCTGCACATAAATGAACTCCGAAGGGCTCGTCTTTTCCGGCCTGTCGGGAACCCTCTGTTCCTGCGGGGTCTTGTCGCAGGAGGCAGCAGCGGAGGCGACAAGTAGTGCCAAAGCCGCGATTCCCAGAATGCGTTTACTGTCCATAGTCTGTTTGTTTTCAAAAATAATCCCGCCGTCCCGCACGGCGATTCGCGCACAGGACGGCAGGGTCGTTCAATTTATTTGCTCCAAGTGCAGCCGGTCACCGTCGGCTGAACCTTGCTGCCGGTGTTGCAGATGTAGTTCCCGAAGTTGTCGGCGGTGAGTTCGAGGTCCGCCCCGTCGATGTTGGCGGTGCAGCCGAATGACGCGCCGTCAATCGTGGCGTCTTTCTGTACATTTCCGAACGCGAGTCCCCATAGCATTGGGATTTTCTTGTTTGGCTGAACCAGTTTGAACTTTGTATCACAACTACTGGCACCTTTAACGGATACTCCCGTAAAGGCAAATCCGACGAATCCTCCTGCAGCGCCTACGCAAGTGTTTTCTTCGGTTGAAATCGTCCCGTCTGAACGGCATCCGTTCATTTCCACATTCTTTGCGCAGCCGGCTATACCGCCAAGAACAGTGGCGCTTGCCCCTTGCCAACCTCCGGTTATTATCCCGCTATTACAGCAATTCTCGATTTTGGATATGTCATTGTCTTTTCCAAAGAATGCACCGACAATTCCTCCGACATTGTCAAACCGCGCTCCGTTTTTTTCTGAAGTCGCCCAGTCTTGATGACGGCACTTGCTGAGTAATTTGCCGGAATTGCTGCATTGGGAAAGAGAAACCTTGTAGCTTTTATTGACATTGATGTAAATTTGGCCATTTGTGTGGGTCCATGTCGGTGCCCATGTTCCTGCACAGCGCCCGAGTATTCCACCGACGCAGGAAGATGCATCTTTGGAACCCTCTCCGTCGGAAATGCGCGAAATCGCTCCGGCGTTTTTGCAGCCATTGAAGACGACCCCATCAAACTCGACGATTCCGCATATACCGCCGTAAGTTGATACGCCCAGCACTTTTAACTGACCGTCACCATTTCCTGCACCGGTGACACTGATGTTTCCGGTATTCACACAACTGAGGAACTTGCCGGGACGGCAGCCTTCACCAGTCATGTATAATCCAGACTCCTTGTGGAGTGACGCAACTGTATGCCCGTAAGCCGCGATTCCTCCTCCAAAGTTGGCAATAGCAACTTCGTCTGTTGCCATTTTCTCTGTTATTGTGATTGTCAGTTTGACATCTCCGTCGTTTGTGCAGTTCTGCAAAGTTCCGCCGTTCTGCGCCACAATACTTCCGAACAGACACGGCTCGTCAGTCAGTTCAAGGCTTACCGGGCAGTTCACCGTGACGTTGGAAACGGTTCCGAGATTGACTTTAGCAAGAGCGGCGTTGCCATATTCGTATGGCTTTTCAAAGCTTGCGAACGCGCCCGCGAGCGTGAGGTTCGTGACCTCGGCATTCTCTCCGAGGGTTTCGAAAAGCGGACGGGTGTTAGCGGTCTGAGTGATTTTGTGGCCGTTGCCGGCGACCTTGCCGTTGAACGTGCCGGTGGCAATAGGAAGGTTTTCCGCAGTGATGTCGTTGATGAGACTTACGACCTTGCCGGTGTAGTCATTGCCGCCTTTGACAGCGGCGGCAAATGCTTCCCAATCGGCCACTGTCTTGATTTCGTCCGCGATTTCCTTGGCGTTGTCAAGGTTGAGGGTGTAGCGCGTCACGCTTGCCCTCTTGTAGTCATAGCCTGAAACGTATGAGTAGGTGTGCGTCTCCTCGGTCGGCTCACCCTCTTCGGCAGCGACGGGGGCAGTCGTCGTGACGGTGAAGGTTCCGGTGTATGAACCCGGGATGACCGTCATGAACACGGACGCGCCCTCGGCTGAAACCTCAACCGGAGTCTCAAGCGTTACCGTCACTGTCTCGGACGAGCCGGCATACTCGGCAAGCGCTTCGGTTTCTGTGACCTTCGTAATGTCAAAAGAGAACTCGCCGGCCACCTTTCCTCCGTCCTTCGCTGCAAATGACACAGAAGTGATTTTTTCTCCGGCATGCTTCGTCGCGTCACCATTTATCTTCAGCTCCACCATGGCTCCGAGATGTCTGAACTTGAGCGGCTCCTCAATGGCTGTGCCCGGAGCCGGAAGTGCGACCGGAACGGCTACCATCGGGTTATAGCTTCCGTTGAATCCGTCCTTCTGAGCCTGCGCGGCAGGAATTTCCAATTTGACTGCGGTTGCGGCCACGGTTTCTCCCTCGGCTGCGGCTGCATACGGATAGTAGGCGTAGAGCATGTCTTCCTCAGCATATTCGGAAACCTTGGAAAGGAAATATGCCTTGCCGCTTTCAGACCTTGTAAGCCCGGCCTCGGCATTGGCTGTCTTGTCAGCGATGAAGAGGCCGACCTTGTCGTCGTCCTGCCATATCACGCTGTAGTCCTCGGCAGCAGGGTCGGTGAATGTTGTCTTTGAGTCCGGATTTCCGGCAACGATACGAAGTTCAACTTTTTCAGACGAAGCCTCGACCGGTTCCTCCACTATCTGTTCCTTGTTGCAGGACGCGATGCACAGTCCCGCAAGTGCAAATGCCGCAGCGGCATAATTATTCATTTTCATAATCGTAACAGTTTTTAGGGTTAAACTAAAGGCCGATGTAGGCACCGTTTGTCGTGACATCTTCCGTACCTTCGGAATCACTGAATCCGGATGTCGCGAATCCATGTTCCGTTCTCACTTCGCTGCACCACACTTGGGGTTGGCAGTAAAATTTAGTGTTTTCCATGATTTTTGTTGTTTTTAGTTTTTTCTTTCTGCCCCTCATTTCTTGTCTGAGATGAGGGGAGTGACATATCATACATTGCTTATTTTGTCCATTTGCAGCCGGTCACCGTCGGCTGAACCTTGCTGCCGGTGTTGCAGATGTAGTCCCCGAAGTTGTCGGCGGTGAGTTCGAGCTCCGCGCCGTCGATGTTCGCGGTGCAGCCGAATGACGCGCCGTCAATCGTGGCGTCCGTCTGGACGTTTCCGAACGCGAGCCCCCAGAGCATGACCAGATTCTCATTGAGCTTAGACAGTTTGAACGTCGCCCCGCAGCTGCTTGCTCCGCTCACGCTCACGCCCTTGAACACGAATCCGGCAAAGCCTCCTGCCGCACCGACACAGGTGTTCTCAAGCGCGGACAACGCTCCGTTTGAACTGCAGTCCGCCATCGCGACGTTCTGCGCGAGACCGACCATGCCGCCGAGAACCGTAGTGTTTACGGAAGTCGCCCAGCCTCCAGTCACCGTGCCCGTGTTGGTGCAGCCGTCGAGGGTCACCTTGCTGTCGTCCCTGCCGACTGCGGCTCCCACTATGCCTCCGACATTGTCAAGGCGGGCAGCTGACTTCCCGTTATCGACACATCCGCTGTGGCGGCATTTGCTGAGCAGCGTGCCGGAATTTTCACATCCCTTGACCGTCACGGAGTAGCCCTTGCCGCCGTTGATGCAAATCTGTGCGCCGTTGTCCTTCCAGTCGTTCACGAATGTTCCCGCGCAGCGTCCGAGTATTCCTCCGATACTGGTCGAGCCGCTGCTTGAGCCTTCACCGTCGGAAACTCGTGAAATCGCCCCGGTGTTGCGGCATTTCTCGAATACGACTCCGTCAAGCTCGACGATTCCGCAGATTCCGCCGTAGGTCGAAATTCCAAGAGCCCTTGAGCCAGAAGTCGCCTTTACGCTTATGCTTCCGTTGTTCACGCAGCCGATGAACTTGCCGGCCTTGCACTCCGCATCCGCGAAATAGAGACCGGTGTTGGCGTCAAGTCCGGCAATCGTGTGCCCATAAGCGGCGAGCCCGCCTCCGAAGTTGGCGCAGGCGACGTCTTTGTCGCCGCTTCCTTTGCCGGTGGCGACTTCAAGCGATATGTTCCCGTCGTTGGTGCAGTTCTCCATCACGCCTCCATTCTGTGCGACGATGGCTCCGAACAGGGATGGCTCACCGCCGAGCTTCAGATTGACGGAACAGTTGGCTGACACTTTAGTTATAGTTCCGAGGTTAATCTGAGCAAGGGCGGCGTTGCCATATTCATAAGGTTTGTCAAGTGAAGAAAATTCGCCCGTCAGCGAAAGGCTCGTGACTTCGGAGTCAGCGCCGAGTTCGCGGAACAGAGGCCTTGTTGCGGCCGAGCGGCTTATGCTCTTCCCGTTGCCGTCGAGCTTGCCGTTGAACACGCCGTCGGCAAACGTGAGGTTGTCCGAGGAGATGTTGGCGGTGAGCTTGAACGTCCTTCCGTCGTACTTCTCTCCACCGCTGATTTTTGCCGCGAACCTGTTCCAGATTTCGGCATTCGGTATCTCTCCCAAGTCGAGCATGCTCTTAGGCTTATACTCGAACTTCTCCGAGTAGGTCTCGCCGGCCTTGGCCACAAATTCGCCGTCTGAAGGGAAAGTTATGTTCTGGAAACTTCCGTCCATGTCGTAAATCTCAAGCTTCAGCCCCTTGGTGTATGTCTTTGCCGGAATGGCGAAGAGAATGGGCGAGCCGAGTTCCGCTCCCTTAGCACCGCAGCTGACGGTTATTGTGCTCCCGTCCTGTTTCGTGTTTTCAAGTAAGATCCCCTCTTCCGAAAACTTTGCGGTGAACTTGCCGCTGACGGCATATCCTTCCGGGTCGCTGACCTTTACTGACGAGACAGGGAATGTGGATTCAACTTTATTCGGAGTGATGCATATATACGCCATCGCGTCCGAAATCTCTACCTTTCCGAGCTCATCGCTGTAGCCGAGCATCAGCTTCGTCTCCGGGTTTATCGTCTTCCCGTCCGAGGTCTGCTCCGACGGAATTACCACCTTGGCCGTCCTATCCTCCTTCGACCACGAGTCGTACATCGACACCGGATAGACTGCGCAGTGGGGAACCTCCACGCCGACATTGAATGAAAACGCGGCACGAGTGTCGTCCTCTATGTCAAGTTCGGTCAGGGACGATTTCATCCCGTTCATGACAATCCTGGCATCCTCTCCCCAGACGAAGCCCACCGGGGCCTCGACCGTCACCGTCTTTGCCTTTTCATGTTCTGTTATATGCACGTCCGGCGTTTTCTGGCAGGCAAGTAGAAGCGTCGCCGCCAATGCCGCGGACATCAAAAAAATCTTTCTCATGGTTCTGTGTTATTTATTGTCTTTTATGAAGTTACGTATATATTCCACTTCTTTCTCACTCCACGGCGTTCCGTCCGGACGGAATATGTCGTGGAACCAGATCTCAGGCTCCTCCGTCCATGGAATCGAGTTTCCCTCGGCGTCGAGCTTGTTCCAGTCGTAGTGGAAGTTGCACTTGCCGGCGACGAGTCCGAAGTTTATCGCGCCGACGTTGTATTCCCGGAATATCGGGTAGGAACCCTCGAAGGTCGAGTCCATTTTCCCCCTTGCGAGGAATTCCGTGCATACCAGCGGACGGCGATAGGGCAGGAGCTGCTTTATGTAGCGTTCGAGCGATGCGGGGGTGTCGTAGGCGTGGAACGTGATGACGTCGCTGTTCTCCAGCATGAAGGAAACCTCAGGAAGCGAGGTTATGCTGTTGCCCACCCATGACCACAGCGGTGAGGTCAGCGGCTGCGATGGATTCACCTCACGGGCCCAGCGGAAGGTCGCCTCAAGCAGGGGCACGGAATCCGTGACTCCCCGGCGGTGGTGCTCAGGCTCGTTGTAGAGGCACCACATGAGCACGCGGCTGTCCTTTCCGTAGCTGCGCAGGATGTCCTTTACCATTTTCTCAAGCTTCGGCCATGTCGACGGGTCGTTCACCCATTCCGCTCCCGGAACCATGCACCATCCGGAGTTGTGCACCCCAGGGACACTTTCCGGCTGCTTCCCGAGGTGAGGGTTCACGCATTTTCCTCCGTTGGTCCAAAAAGAGACGATAACCCGTATGCCGTGGCTCTCGCAGATGTCGAGGAAGCGGCTGAAACGGGACTTGAAGCCCTTGGGGTCGTCGAGATAGACAAGATGTGAGAGAAATACGCGGACGGTGTTGAATCCCAGCCCTTCGGCATATCCGAGCTCGCGGTCTATCGTCTGCGGGTCGAAGGTGCTCTCCTGCCACATCTCAATCTGGTTTATCGCCGTTGACGGGACATAGTTGCATCCAACAATCCATCCCTGCTCAGCATACCAAGCGTCTGCCTTCTCTCGGCTCCATCTGCCTTCCCCTTTTCTTGCCGAAAGGGGAAGGGCGGCCAACACAAAAATTAATGAAACAATATATACAACTTTTCTCATTCTCATTTATCGGAATTATCCTCAATTCGAGGCGTTCTTATTTCATGTTTTCGAGACTTCTAATATCCCGCATTCTGCTTGAGGTTAGGGTTCTTGTCAATCTCGCCCTGCGGAATCGGAAGAAGCAGGTCTGTCTGCTCGAACGGCCGGCGGGTCTGCCAGTAGGAATCCTCCTCCGGCATCGCGTCGTGTATGGCCTTCACCTTCTCCCATCCGTAGCGGGCCACGTCGAAGAAGCGGAAGCCCTCGAAGGCGAGCTCCAGGCGGCGCTCGTCGAGGATGAGCCCGAGCATCGTGTCGTAGTTCGAAGGCGTGTCAATCTTCTTCAGGTGCACACGCTCGCGAACCTTGTTCACATATCCGGTCGCGCCCTCTAAGTCTCCCTGCGCGGCAAGAGCCTCGGCGTGAAGAAGATAGATTTCGCCAAGGCGCATGAATATGATGCTGCTCGCCCTTGTGCGGACCTTGTATGCGAAAGGATAATTGCTTGAGGGATAGTACAGAGACCAAGTACACTGGTCGTACTTTACCGAAGAGTTCAAGCGTTCAGTGTCTCCGGCCTTCTCGAACGCGGCGAGCAGGCTGCGGGAAGGGGTGAGGTATTTTGCCCAACCGAAGTTCGTGCGGTTGCTGTACTGGTCGTAGTAGTACATGTAGGCAAGACGGTCACCGTTGCTTTTGTTGCTCTGAAGTTCAAAGACGGTTTCCGGGTTGTTCTTAAAGGCTTCGGTCTCGTTGAATCCCCAGAGGTCGTCGTATTTCGGAGAGAGCGTGTAGCCGCACTTCTCCAGTTCCTCGCAGTGCTCAGCGACTTTGCTCCAGTCGCGGAGTTCGGTGTCGCGGGCATAGAGGCGCGCCAGAAGTCCGTGCGCGAAGGCCTTGGAGTAGACAGCCTTGTTCGCCGGGTCGGTGTCCGGGGCATACTGGCAGGCAAACTCCAGGTCGGTGATAATCCTGCGGTAGACGTCAAGGACGGGAGTTGCCTCAGGATAGTAGAGAGGATAGACTTCTTCCACATTCTCGGTCGTGATTGACGGCGGTACCACGGTGGTCATCGGGATGTCTCCCCAGAGGGAAGTAGCCTGAAGCCACAGCCAGCTGCGGAAGCAGTATGCCTCGGCCTGCCAGCGGTTCTTCTCCTGCTCGTCGTTCCATGACTCGTCCTTCACGAACACGGAGTCCGCATAGTTGATGAGAGTGTTGGCGTTGCTCACCTGCTGGAAATATCGGGTCCATGTAACGGCCACGTCCTCGTTGGAAGGGCTTATCTTGTTGGCCTCGATGTCGAGCAGTTTGGCGTTGTTCGTGCCGTTGTAGGAATTGTCGAGACGGCATTCTGACATCACCTGGTAGTAGAGCGTCCCGACGAAGGTGATGGTCGGCACCCAGCTGTTGTACATGGTGTTGCGGAGCCCCTCTATGTCGGCGCGAAGCTCGTATGGATTCTCGCTGCCGCCGTTCTCGTTCTTTTCCGTTCCGTATTCTGTGATCGGCATCAGGTCGAGCTGGCAGGAAAGCGTCAGCAGTGCGGCGGCCGCGAAGACGGAAATTCGATATATATTTTTCATGATTGTTCTTTCTCCGTTTTTTTAGAATTCCACATTCAGTCCGAAAATGAATGTCTTGACATTCGGATATGAGCCCCAATCGACTCCCATCTTCGTCGCGGCCGTGTATTCGCTGACCTCAGGGTCATAGCCGCTGTACTTGGTGAGAGTCAGCACGTTGCCGCAGGTTACGTATGGCCTTATGCTGGAGATGTGAGCCTTGCGCAGGGCAGGGTGGCGTATGTCGTATGAAAGGGTTATGTTCTTGAGCTTCACATACGAGCCGTCCTCCACGAAGCGGGATGAAACCTTGAGGTTGTCTGTTCCTCCGGCCTTCGGCATGTCGGTGACATCGCCCGGGCTGCGCCAGCGCCTGAGGACATCGGTAATCTGGTTGTAGCCGTTGTTCATGCTGACGAGCTCGACGCGGGAGGCGTTGTAGATGTCGTTGCCGACGGAGCCCGTGATGAGGAACGAGAGGCTGAGCCCCTTCCATGAAAGGGTGTTCGTGAGTCCGAAGGTGAAGTCCGGGTTCGCGTCGCCTATCCATGTCTTGTCGGCGTCGGTGATGCGGCCGTCGTTGTTCCGGTCCTCATAGACGATGTTTCCCGTCTGCGGGTCAACTCCCTTGGACACATAGCCGTAGAACTGCGAGAGAGGGTGTCCCTCTTCCATTCTGATGACGGATTCCTTGCCCTGCTGGTCTGAGGTTCCGGCGAAATAGTATATCTTCTGGAGACGGAGGCTTTCAAGCCTGTTGCGGTTCATCGAAATGTTGAAGTCCGTGTTCCAGCGGAAATCATTCTTGTCTATGTTTACGGAATTCAGGGAGAACTCCACACCCCAGTTGGACATTTCACCCTCGTTGCGGTAGATGCTGCCGACTTTCGACGTGGAAGGAAGCGGCACGTTGAGAAGAAGGTCGGTGGTGTATTTGTAGTAGCCGTCCATCGTGAGGTTCAGACGGCCTCCGAACATCGAGAAGTCAATACCGACATTAGCCTGATTGGTGGTCTCCCATGTCAGGTCAGTGTTGCCCATCGCGCTGAGGTTTCCGAGGGTTGGAACCGCACTCGCGTATTCCGGTTTTGTGTAGTCGTAGTAGGTGATTGAATATTTCTCCACCCATGCGTAGTCCGCGAGGCCCGCCTGGTTTCCGAGCTGTCCCCATCCCGCACGAAGCTTCAGGTCATCAATCCATGACGCGTCCTTCATCCATGATTCCCCGCTTATGCGCCATGCGGCGGAAACGGACGGGAAAAAGCCCCACTTGTGCCCGGGCGCGAGCTTGCTGGAACCGTCCGCACGGAAGTTTGCGGTGAGGTAGTAGCGGCTGCCGTAGTTGTAGGAGATTCGTCCGAGATAGGACATTATCGACCACTTTGACCAGCTCTGCGCAACGTCCTTAGGCTTGTTTCCGGCGTTGAGGCCGAAGACGCTGTGGTCGGACATGAGGTAGGTTTTGCCGGCTGTGAGTCCCTGATAATCGGAGGTGGTTGCGGAGGTTCCGGCCATGACTTCAAGGCTGTGCCCGCCCCAGAGACCGTTGTAGGTCAGGATGTTGTCGTAAATCATCCTCTTGTCGTCGTTGCGGGTGTCGGTCACCGAGCCGTTCGCCTTGCGGCCGAAAACTGTGCTGACGGGGTCGAGGTAGGTGTAGCCATGACCCCAGCGGCGGTCCATTGAGACGGTTGATTTGAAGCGGAGACCCTTGACGATGTCAACTGTCAGCGCTCCCGATGCGATGAGACGGTCGTAGGAAGAGAAGTTCTCCTGCGTCCTCGCGATGTTCTCGACAGGGGAGTTGAGTCCGCTCAGTCCGTAGAACTTTTCCCAATAGTGTTCCGGATTGTCGTCGTCCCATATCTTTGCGTAGGTCGGCGTACAGAGGGCGGAAATGACCACGCCTCCGTTGTTCGCGCCCATTCCGGTGTTCACACCGTTGGAGCGTCCGTTTGAGTAGGCCAGGTCCGTGCCGAAGCGGAGCCAGTCAAAGAGCTTCCACTCGGTGTTGACCTTCATGTTGAAACGGCGGCTGTAGGTGGAGCGGATGACGCCCGTCTCGTCGCTGTAGCCGGCGCTGGCATAGTATTTTGCCTTGTCGGTTGCGTTGGAGACTGAAAGCTGGTAGTTCTGCGCGAGACCGTTCCTGTATGTTTCCTTCTGCCAGTCGGTCTCGTCCTTGAGCCCGTACGGCATTTCCTCAACTATCGACTGGAGTCCCTCGTCAACGAGGAGTTCCTTGTACTGCTCATGGTTCAGGACTTCGAAGGTCCGCGCCACGGTCGTGAGTCCGACGTAGGAACTGAACGAAATCTGCGTTCCCTTGCCGGCCTTTCCTGCCTTTGTGGTAATCAGCACGACTCCGTTGGCCGCACGCGAACCGTAGATGGCAGCGGATGACGCGTCCTTGAGAATCTGCATGGACTCGATGTCCGAGGGTGAGAGGTAGGCAATCGCGTAGCTTCCCTCGCCGACAGGCACGCCGTCAACGACATAGAGAGGGTCGTTGCTGGAGGCAATTGAGGAGGCTCCGCGCACGCGGATGGTCATTCCGCTGCCCGGAAGTCCGCTTGTCTGCTGTGCCGTGACTCCGGCGACCTTTCCCTGGATGAAGCCTGCCGCATCGGTAATCGGCCGCGTCTTCATGTCCTCGGTAGAGACGGTGGAGATGGCCGTGGTGAGGTCGCGCTTCTTCGCGGTTCCGTAACCGATGGCCACGACGGCGTCAAGGGCGATGGCCTCAATCTCGGCGGTGATGTCAATGACTGCACGTCCTGCAACCTTTTCAGTGACAATCTTGTAGCCCATGGCCTCATACCTCAGCGACGGGTCTTTCCCAGTCAGGGTAATCGTGTATTTTCCGTCGGCGTCGGTCATCGTGCCGTTCTGAGTCCCTTCCTCAAGGACACTCATCGCTATCACCGGAATCCCGTCCGAATCCACGACCGTTCCGCTGACAGTCCTTACCTGAGCCTTAGGAGTTCCGTTGCTCTGCTGGGGTGGGGTAAGTACTACAAGTTTCGGATTCTTGATTTCATACGAAATCGCCGTTCCTGAAAAAAGTGCGTCGAGAACGGCCTTCAACGGCTTGTCCTTGACATCGATGCTGACCCTCCTGTCCAGGTCAGGAAGCGCGCTGCTGTAGAAGAACTTGAAATCGCCCTGTTTTTCAACTATGGGAAGAACCTCTGAAAGAGGGCTGTCCTTCACGGAGACAGTAATCTGCTGCCCCCACGACGGCACTGCGAATGCCATCGCGACGAGTATTGCCAATACCCATTTCATCAATCTGTGGTGCATTGCTTTGTTTGGTTATTATTTGTTGTATGTATGTCGGGCTTCCCGGAATGCTACCGGTCACGTCCCGAAAATTCCACTGTGTTTCCCTCCATTGTCCAGGACACGGGAGACGTCTCCGTGATCAGGTCGAGCATGGCCTTGAGCGACGAGTTCGGAATAACGCCTGTGTAGCGCAGGTTTCGTATGTCCCCGTCCGCAAAGACGACGCGGACATTGTAGAGGCGTTCCATCTCGGTGGCCACCGCAGTCAGACTGTCATCGCTGAACGCCACCTCGTTGCACAGCCAAGGGACTTCGGAGGTGACGCCCGTCGGCCTCGGCTGTCCGAGCGTTCCCGACGCCCTGTCGAAAGAGACGCACTGATGTGGAAGTAGCACTGCCTCGCTCGCGCCCGCCGTCGTGAGAACCTTGCCTTCCACGAGCGTCACGGTCTCGTTGCCGTCCCCGTAGGAACGGACATTGAACTTCGTTCCGAGAGCCTCCACGCTGATGTTTCCGGTGCTGACTACAAACGGAAGTTCAGCGTTCTTCGCGACTTCAAAGAACGCTTCGCCCTCAAGGGATATGTCCCTGTTCGTCTTTCCGTATTCGGTCGAGTAGGAGACGCGGCTGGCGGAGTTCAGCCTGATGCGGCTGCCGTCCGGAAGAAGCACGTCGCTCCTCTGCCCGCAGTCCGCGACAATCTCGAACTGTCCTTCCGCCGTTTCCGGAGCGGAGAGGTGCATCCCGGCGAAGACTCCCAGCGCGGCGACCGCAGCCGCAGCCGAAACAGCCGCCACGACGCGCCACAGCCCGGCCCTGCGCCGTCCGGACTCTTTATCCATCCGTGCGGCAAGTTCCATCCGCGCGGCAAGCCTCTTCGTCTTCACGAAAGCCTCGTCTGTCTCTTCCTTTGTGACAGACGAGCCGTCAATCGCGTCCCAATCGATGAAAATATGCTTCATATTTCTCATATCGTATTTCATGCCAGACTTTTTCCGCAAACCTCGCTTGTTGCAGAAAACTCACTTAACGAATGAGTGTGAAAATCGTCTCCGCACCCATCGGAATTTCCGATTTTTTGAAAATATTTTCCGGTGGGTATGGGTATATACAATTGTATGGATATGTGAATGCTGGTTAAATGAAGAATATCATCAGGCACAGGACGCGACGGATGTCCTTGAGAGCCGCGTTCATCAGATTTTCGACCGTCTTTTTCTTTATCCCGAGAATCGCCGCAATCTCGTCGTTCGACTTTCCCTCGTCGCGGCTGAGCGTAAACACGCGCCGGCGCCGCTCCGGCATGTTTCCGACAACCTCACGGATTCTCGCGGCCTTGTCGGCGGCGGTCAGATGGGAATCAATGGTCTGCTCAACGGCGAGGTCGAACTCTTCAATGGTAACGGACGGACGGCGCTTTTTCAGGTGAAGCAGCGCGGAATTGCGCGTCATGGCGTAGAGATAGGATCCGAATGAACGGATTTCCGGGAGGGTGCCCCTCAGCAGCCATATTCTGGCGAACACGTCCTGGGCGATGTCCTCGGAGGTTGTCCTGTCCTTGAGAATTTCGGTCAGAAAGACAAGAACTTTCGGGTAGTAGTACGAGAAGACTTCGCGGAATGCGCTTTCGCTGCCATCCGTGACCGATTTCAGTAGCTCCTTCTCGTTTTCCAGCATAGTCCCGACATCTTTATTCCTGCAAATTTATATCTATTTGCCAAACTTTTCCAAATTTGATTAGCATAAAAATTGCTATATTTGCGGTCTGCCTTGTGCAAAACGGGCGATGTCGCTGATAATATCAGAGAATACGATATTTTATATAATAAGTTATGCAACAGAACATTTCAACTTACGATTTCGCAGGCAAGAAAGCCATCGTGCGCGTGGATTTCAATGTCCCGCTCAACGAAAAATTCGAAATCACAGACGACACACGTATGCGTGCCGCAATCCCTACCCTCAAGAAAGTGCTTGAGAAGGGCGGCTCACTCATCATCATGTCTCACCTCGGCCGTCCGAAGGGCGTTACGGAGAAGTTCTCCCTCAAGCACATCCTTCCGCACCTTGAGGAACTTCTCGGAAGACCGGTGAAATTCGCCGACGACTGTATGAAGGCTGACGCGCAGGCCGCTGCCCTCAAGCCGGGCGAGGTTCTCCTCCTTGAAAACCTCCGTTTCTACGCCGAGGAGGAAGGCAAGCCGAGAGGACTTGCTGAGGACGCCACAGACGAGGAGAAGAAGGCTGCAAAGGCCGCTCTCAAGGAAAGCCAGAAGAAGTTCGTCGAGAAACTCGCGTCATACGCCGACTGCTACATCAACGATGCGTTCGGAACGGCTCACCGCGCACATGCATCGACGGCCCTCATCGCCGACTATTTCCCTAACGACAAGATGTTCGGCTATGTGATGGAAGGCGAGATCAAGGCGATTGACCGCGTCCTCAAGACCCCTGAGCACCCTGTGACAGCAATCATCGGCGGCGCGAAGGTCTCTTCAAAGATCGGCATCATCGAGCACCTCTTCGACATCGTCGATAACATGATTATCGGCGGCGGCATGGTCTATACCTTCAAGAAGGCCCAGGGCGGCCACATCGGCAACTCCCTCTGTGAGGACGACCAGATGGAGCTCGCTCTCAACATCCTCAAGAAGGCCGAGGAGAAGGGCGTGAAGCTCTATCTTTCCGACGAGGTCGTAATCGCCGACGCATTCTCCAACGACGCGCACACGAAGATTTGCCGCAACACCGAGATTCCTGACGGATGGGAGGGCGTTGACGCGGCTCCGAGCACGCTTGCAACTTGGGAGAATGTCATCATGAAGTCAAAGACCATCCTCTGGAACGGTCCTGTCGGAGTGTTCGAGATTCCTGCGTTCGCAAAGGGCACGATGAAGGTGGCCGAGATGCTTGCAAAGGCAACGGAGAACGGCGCGTTCACTCTCGTGGGCGGAGGCGATTCAGTCGCTGCCGTGACGCAGATGGGCTTCGCGAACAAGGTAAGCTATGTTTCAACAGGCGGCGGCGCGATGCTTGAATATCTTGAGGGTATAGAATTGCCTGGAATAGCTGCGATTCGTAAATAACATACTTTCAGCACATATTTTAAGAAAAACACCCCGGAGGGAATGGCCTTCGGGGTGTCTTTTTGTTGCGTTGAATGAAAAAATGCTGCGAAATGTCCAACCCGCCCCGTTATCCGTGGATGCATCGCCAGATGTGAATGCCCAAGTGTTGACATAAAGCGGAACTGGGGTGTTGATGCTGTCGGTTGCCGGTTCCTTGTCGCAACCTGTCCCGAGCGTGAGAATCGCTCCGAGGGCGAGAAGATAGGTTAATCTCTTCATTGATGCTTATTTTTAAGGGTTTATAATTTATAAGGCTCTTCTACTTTGCAAATGTGAGTAAATTATTTTGTAACTTCGCGAAATTTTGGCGCTCAGCATTTGCCGTTGCGACAATTTGTGAATTTTGATAAAAGAGATAAGCTTAATATTCGCAATGGGCTCGAATACTTGCGAAGTTTGAATAGTTTATGGTATGGAGAGGATATTCATTTCGATATATCGTTATTTCAAGGGACACCGATGGCTTATGTGGCTGCTGATGCTCGGTTCGGCCGTCGTTTTCGCAGTCTTTGGATTTCAGCTGCACTATGAGGAGAACATCATAAAGCTTCTTCCGAAAACAGATAATTCTGCATCGTATGATTTGGTTTTCAGCAATCTGAAGGTAAAGGACAAGGTCTTCATCCAGATTGCTCCAAAGGGATTTTCGGTGGAAAAGGTGGGGACTGAGCCGACGCTTGACGTGGAGACGCTGTCCGAATGCTGCGACGAGTTCATTGATTCTCTGACTGTCCGCGACGGCGGGAAATACATCGCGAGCGTGCTCTCCTGTCTCGACGACGACATGATGATGAGCGCGATGGACTATGCCATTGCCGAGTTTCCGACTTTCGTCGCTCCGGAGTGCTACGCCGCCTTTGACAGTCTGCTGACATGGGAGAGCATTCGCGCGCAGATGTCGAGAAATGCAGAAATGCTTGAGAATGACGAGGATGGCAATATGTCCATGCTCGTTGGATATGACCCTGCGGGGCTTCGCTATGGAATGCTCACTTCTCTGAAAAAGGCGATTGGCGGAACGGCGGCCGGTGATGTGGCTGCGGATGAAGCCGGCGGGGCTGAAGGTGCCGTTGCCGGAGGAATGGTCGGAAGTACCGGTGCTTCGGGGAATGTCGGGACGGGAATGACCCTTAGGAACCGTCATCTCTTCACCAAGGACGGGAATGTGGTGATGGCGTTTGTGGCTCCGGGATTCGATTATATGGATTCGCAGGCGTCGGCGGATTTCGTGGATATGATAGAGAAGGAAATCGAGTCATTTGAGACGCGGCATCCGGAAGTTGATGTGTTTATGCATGGAGCTCCGGCTATGAGCGCGAACAACTCCCGTCGCATCAAGGCGGACCTTGTGATGACCGTAGGCATATCCCTTCTTCTCATCATTCTTCTGATTTCATTGTTTTTCAAGAACAAGTCGTCGCTGCTCCTGTTGCTTTCGCCGGTGGCTTACGGCACGCTCGCTGCGCTTGCGATGATGTATTGGATAAAGGGAAGCATGTCGTTGATGGCCATAGGGATAGGAGCGGTAGTGCTCGGGGTGGCGTTAAGCTATTGCCTGCACGTGCTGACGCACTACAAATATGTCGACGACCCCGAGCGGGTGCTCCGCGACGAATCGAAGCCTGTTTTCCTCGGCTGCCTCACCACCATCGGCGCGTTTGCCGGGCTGCTCTTCACCAGCAGCGAGCTTCTGCGGGACTTCGGACTGTTCGCGTCATTCGCGATGAACGGAACAACTCTGTTCGCGCTGGTTTTCCTCCCTCAGTTCTTCCGTCCGGAACGCAACCGCAAGTCCGAGAAGGCGTTCGCGCTCTTTGACAGGATAAACTCGCTGCCGCTTGACAGCAATCCGTGGATTCTCGGCACGATAGGCGTGATTGCCGTTGTCTGCCTCTTCCTTCCGTCCCCCGAATTTGACAGCAACCTCCGCGACATCAACTACATGAGTCCAAAGGTGCGCGAGTCTCTGAACATCTACAACGCCGAGAACAACGGCGGCTGGTCCTCGCAGTATTATGCCGCGACCGGCTCCACCCTCGACTCTGCGATTCTTTGCAGCCGCCGGCTGTCCTCCGCCCTTGATTCGCTTCAGCGTGAGGGCATCGTCAAGCGTCACAGCGACATGAGCGCGTTCCTCGTTCCCGAGACGGAACAGCAGGAACGCATCTATGACTGGGCGACCTACTGGAACTATCCTGTCGGAGGCGGCAGGACACGCCTTCAGGTCACGCAGTCTCGTATCGAAAGGGCGGCCCGTGAGCAGGGGCTGAATCCGGGGCTCTTCACTCCGTTCACGGCTCTCTGCGAGGCCGACTATGCACCGGAGTCTCTCTATGACTCGGGTGCGCTCCCCGAATCCATAACCTCGAACTTCATCGAGCGCAGCAAGGACGGAACCTACATGATTTTCACATCAGCGCTCATGTCCGAGCAGGAAAAGATGCGCGTGAACAAGGCCGTGGCCGAGGTTGACGGCTCGCTCGTGGTGGATCCTTTTTTCTATACGGGCAATATGGTGGAAATCATCCACGGCGACTTCAACACCATCCTGTGGATTTCGATGGCCTTCGTATTCATAGTCCTTCTCCTGTCGTTCCGTAACTTTGCCGTCAGTCTCATCGCTTTCCTCCCGATGACCCTAAGCTGGTATGTCGTTCAGGGCATAATGTGGCTCTTCGGCCTGAAGTTCAATCTCATCAACATCATCATCTCCTCCTTCATCTTCGGCATCGGCGTGGATTACAGCATCTTCGTGATGCAGGGCCTTCTCGCCGCCGCCTCGGGCAAGGGAACCGAGATGCTGAACTACCACAAGACCGCCATAGGCCTCTCCGCGATGATTCTCATCGTCGTGACCGGCTCGCTCCTCTTCGCGGTCCATCCTGCCATCCGCTCAATAGGCATCAGCTCCATCATCGGAATGTCCGCCTCAATCCTCCTTTCCTACTCGATTGAGCCGTTCCTCTTCCGCATGATTCTGAAGATTCCGTTCTACCGGAAGAGGCTGACGGGGAAATGACGCCTTGAGGAATATTTTTTGCGGATATGTCCCGACTCAAATTTTTTGAACAAATTCGTTCAGTTGTTTGAGGAAACGATTTTTTTATGATTGAGGTCTCGTCGCTTCGGGGTTTCAATTGCTGTGTTATGCGTAAAATAATTGTTATGAAGAAGATAGTTTCCCTTTTTGCCGCTCTCCTCTGTGTCACGGCGCTTTCGGCCCAGGTCAAGGGACTTGAGGCAAGTTTCACCCACACCAAGACTGCGGCGGGTGTCACAGAGAAGGATTCCGGCAAGATTTACTACGCCGCTCCCGGCAGCCTTTCGCTCCACTACGCCGCTCCCTCGACCAACCTCGTCGTCATCGACGGCACCTCCGTCTTCATCCGTCAGGCCGGACGAGAGCGCCGCTTCGACACCACGAAGAACGCCCCGATGCGCGGCATGAGCGCGACGCTGCTCAACTGCGTGAAGGGAGACACGCAGAAAGTCGCCGATGAGAACGACGCCGACATTCAGGTTCAGAACTTCGCCCGCTCGACCGACGTCACCATCACTGCCCGCAGGAAGGCAGTCCGGGGCTACTCCCGCATCGAGCTCAGCTACCGCAAGTCCGACGGCCTCCTCCAGTACATGAAGCTGACCGAGTTCAACGGCAACGTCAACGAGTACAAAATGACCAATTTCGTCCAGTCCGCCACTCTTCCCGCCGACGCCTTCACCATCCCGGCCAAGTCCTCCCGTACCGAATAACTCGGAATAATTGACTATATTTTCCGATAATGCATTGACTTCGGTCGGTAATTTTATTCGATACCACCGAATAAAATCCGCAATTTTTATTTTATACCAGCTAATAAAATATGCGAAATTTATTTTGTATCGTCGAATAAATCTTCTATATTTGCGGCAAAACGAGCAAGATGGACAAAGAACTTTTTCGCGTTATCATATCTGAGAATCAGGAGTATATAGGCAATATCCCATTGATTGAACGTCCTTTGATTTTGGAGGAGTCGGGAAATTATGTTTTTGTCGGGGTGAGGCAAGCGGGAAAGTCATATCTGCTCTATCAGCGCGTCCGGCAGATGCTGAAACAAGGTACGAGGCTGGAGGACATAGTGTATATAAATTTTGATGATGAGCGTTTGCTTGGGATGACATCTGATGATTTTGACCTTATTCTTCAGGCATATCACAGTATGTATGACGGCAATCCCGTTTTTTTCTTTGATGAAATCCAGAATGTTGACGGATGGGCAAACTTCGCCCGGCGTCTTGCAAACAGAAAGTATCGGGTCTATGTGACAGGCAGCAATGCGAAGATGCTTGGACGGGATGTGGAGACTGTTCTTGGCGGACGTTACCTCGATATGAAGGTGTTTCCGTACTCTTTCCGCGAGTTCTTGAGCGCTTCCGGTGAAAAGATCACCTCGGGCTGGCAATATGGACGAAAGGCGGACGACTTGCAACGCCTGTTCCGAACCTATTTCGAGTGGGGCGGATTTCCGGAACTGGTAAATTTCCGCGAGAAACGTGTGTGGCTGAACAGCTTATATAATCGTATATTTCTTAATGATTTGGTCGTCAGACATAAGATAAAGAACGACGATGCTTTGCGTCTTTGCGTGCGGCGTCTGGCAGAAAGTGTCATGCATCCGTGTTCGCTGAACCGTCTGTGCAATCTTGTGAAATCGACGGGCGTATCCAGCAGTGTTTCGTCCGTTATGGAGTATGTGCGCTATCTTCAGGAGTCGTGTCTGCTGTTTTCCGTGAATAATTATGCGTCGAAACTCGTCGAGAGGGAGACCGTCAAGAAGCACTATTTTGTTGATAACGGCCTTCTTCATCTGTTCCTGAACAATCCTGAAACTGCTCTGCTGGAGAATCTGTGCGCCCTGACTTTGTTCAAGAAATATGGGAACGGGCTTTTCTATTACAGCAGGAATGTTGAGGTCGATTTTTATGTACCGGAGGAAAGTCTTGCCGTCCAGTCCTGCTATCGGATGAGCGATGGCACAACCGTTGAACGCGAGGTCAAGGCCTTGGTCGCATTGAACTCACTCTATCCTCTGAACAAGGCCATGATAATGACCTATGAGGATGAGGACAGCATTGAAAAGGACGGCCTGCACATTGACGTGGTTCCCGTCTGGAAATGGCTCGTCGAATGCGGGGTCGCAGACTGATTTGTCCATTAAGATGATCATTCATGATGAAGAAATGGATGTTTTGGCGACGAACTGAGAGCAATTGGGACTCCGGTCAGAACTCGTAGTCGAGGCAGGAGCGGAGGGCGGTGTAGGGGCGGACCTTGGTGTTGGCCACGGCGAGGTGAGCCGGGTGGACGGCGTAGGCCTTGAGGGCTTCGGGAGATTCGAGGGTGCAGTCGAGCATCACGTCGGCAGTGGAACTCGGAAGACGGCCTTCCGTGCTGACCATCACCTCAATAAGTCCCGGGACGACTCCGACAAGCGATTCAAGTCCTTCCTTGATTCCGGCCTTGACGGCAGTCTTCTCCTCCTCGGACAGCTCTTCCTTGAGCGTCCACAAAATTATATGCTTTACCATATTGTAACTATTTTTCCTAATCAAGAAATCTTAGAAGCTGTTTTAATTTTTCTCACATTTATTTTTATGTGTTCGTATTTCATACGCCACTTTTCTGCGCTCGGCAAAGCAAACTTGTTTGTTTTGCCGAACGCAGAAAAGTGGCGCGAAGCGAAAAATCTGACTCAAAAATACATCTCAAAATAACTGAACAAAAAATTCAAACATCTTCTTAATCTTTTGAGAAATTTTCCAAGATAACCGGGGTGGAAAAAGTCGAAGAATGAGGCAGATGCAAGGCGCACGAAGCATTCGAACCGCAGCAACCTGATGGTTGTGAGGATTCAAATGCTGAGCGCAACGCCGCAGATGCCCCGTTATTCGGCTTTTTCCGTGGCTTTTTCTGCGAATCGACGAGCCTGTTCCTCGATTAAGGAAGAATCGTCGAAATAATTGATTCTCATGGCATCTCTAACCTCATGGAGAGTCTGTGCGGCGACGGCGCGGGCCTTCTCTGTGCCCTGACGGAGAATCTCGTAAATTGCCGGAATGTCCTTTTCGAGCTCGGCGCGGCGGGCGCGGATAGGGGAGAGCTCCTCTTCGAGGACGGCGCCGAGGAATTTCTTGACCTTCATGTCACCGAGACCTCCGCGGCGGTAGTGGTCCTTGAGTGCGTCGAGGTTCTCATATTCAGGGAGGTAGCGGCCGAAATGCTCGGGGCGGCAGAATGCGTCGAGGTAGGTGAAGACAGTGTTGCCCTCCACCTTGCCCGGGTCTGTGACCTTGAGGTGGTTCGGGTCGGTGAACATTCCCTTGACCTTCTTCCAGACTTCGTCGGCCGAGTCGGAGAGGTAGATGCAGTTGCCGAGGGACTTGCTCATCTTGGCGCGGCCGTCGGTGCCCGGGAGGCGCAGGCAGGCCGCGTTGTCGGGAAGCAGAATCTCCGGTTCCACGAGCACGTCGCAGTTGTAGGTTCCGTTGAACTTGCGGACAATCTCGCGGGCCTGCTCAATCATCGGCTCCTGGTCCTCGCCGGCCGGGACAATCGTGGCCTTGAATGCCGTGATGTCCGCAGTCTGGCTCACCGGATAGGTGAAGAACCCGGCAGGGATGCTCTCGCCCTCGAACTTGCGCATCTCAATTTCGCTCTTCACGGTCGGGTTGCGCTGGAGACGCGCGATGGTGACGAGGTTCATGTAGTAGAACGTCAGCTCGCAGAGCTCCGGGATGAGCGACTGGATGAAGATTGTAACCTTTGACGGGTCGAGACCCACGGAAAGATAGTCCAAGGCCACCTCAATAATGTTCTGGCGCACCTTCTCGGGATTGTCTGCGTTGTCCGTAAGCGCCTGTGCGTCGGCGATGAAGACGAACATGTCGTCATATCCTCCCTTGTTCTGGAGTTCCACCCTCCTGCGGAGAGAACCTACATAGTGCCCGATGTGAAGCCTGCCGGTAGGACGGTCGCCTGTCAAAATAACCTTTGCCATATTCTGTAATCTGTTTTTACATTTTTATGGAATGGGGAATGACTTCCCATATCCTTACGATACAAAACCGCGAATTTACACAAATTACGGAACTTACACAATATCACCGGCGGAGCGTAGTCTTGAAAACTTCATGCAATTTTCCAATCGTCTATGCATCGCTTGGCGGTGGAGAAGTTTACTCCGATTCTGAAAATCTTTCTCGGGTCATCTGCGAAGGGACGTGCGTAACCTTTCCCGTCAATCTGGGCGAGGGCCTCGTCGGCGGATTTGTCTGTCTTTATTTCAATTATGTAGATGAATTCCTTTGTCTTGACGAGCAGGTCGATGCGACCGTCGCTTGTGTGCCGTTCCGCTTCCACGTGTTCGCCGAGAAGTTCCAGAATTATGTACATCGCATATTGGAAATCCTTCTCCGCGTCGCCCTGAATCTGGTAGGTAGTGTCGGCAAAGAGCGAGGACAGGGTTTTCATGAACTCCTCCGGCTTGCCGGCTTTCAGAGCACGTGAGAGTGTCGAAATCCTCGTGTTACCGCTCGCGGGATTCACGGGAACATAGTAGCTGTAGATGAAGTTGAGGAAACCGTCCTTGACTTCTTCGTTCGGGAAGCCGAGACGGTATTCCCTGTACTCCTTGTCATAGTCCTTGATTGTAAGGTAGCCGGTCTGGTAGAACAGCGGAACGGGATTGTTGACGATGTCCAGATTTCCGTTCAGTGCCGATGCTGACACTACTAAATTGTCGGAGAGTGTCGTGATGTCGAACTCCGTCCGCTTCGCGACATTCACGAGAAGCGTCGGCGTGCCCGTTTCAAACCAGTATGCGTTGAAATCCTTGTCCATCAGCGCGTTGAGCAGACTGAACGGGTTGTATGTGCCGATGGCATTCTGACAGAAATGATATCCGTCATACATCTTTCTCAGCTTGTCGTAGCATTCCTGTTTCGACAGTTCGTTCACTTTCGCCATTTCCTGAATGCCGGCATCGAAATATGCCACAAGCTCCTGTTCCGTTATTCCGCAGATGTCTGCATATTCCGGCATCATGGAGATGTCTTTCAGGTTGTTGAGACTGCTGAACACGCTCATCTTGCCAATCTTTGAGACCCCGGTGATGAATCCGAAGCGTATGAATCCGTCCTTTGCCTTCATTACGCTGTAGAAGCCCTGAAGCACCGTCTTGTAGTAGTCCGCCAGTTCATCGTTGCCGAGATTGTCAACAATCGGTTTATCATACTCATCAATTAGAATGACGGCTTTCTGCCCGGTCTTCTCATAGGCTTTTTCTATGATATTCCCAAACCGAACTCCCAAGACTTCATCTTTCGGCGTGTCGCGTCCATAAAGTTTCTCGTATTTGGACAGAAATGCATTCAGGTTGGAATCCAGGGCCTTTTTTTCATTATATGCGACCCCCGTGAAGTCCAGATGTAGCACAGGATATTCCGCCCAATCTTTCTCAAACCGCGAAATCTCAAGCCCCTCGAACAGTTCCTTTTTCCCGAGAAAATAGGACTCCATCGTCGAAACAAGAAGGCTCTTGCCGAACCTGCGCGGGCGGCTGAGGAAATAGTATTTGCCGGAGGATGCAAGACTGAAGATAAGTCTTGTCTTGTCCACATAGACAAAATTTCCCTTACGTATGTCTTCGAAATTCTGAATTCCAATCGGGTACAGCATGGCCATAAAGTTTTGTTCCGCCTGCAAATATATGCTTTTTTGTTGAGGGTGCAACCTTGGACGGAACAAATTATTTTTATGCGGAGAGGGGCATCAGAATGCGCATACGAACACTACTCCTGCTCCATAGTTCCCTACTCGCTTGACAGAGTTGGTTATATAATATCCATTCCCATTCAGATGATAGGCCTCATCGAACACATCATAATCCCTGTGTCTGGTTTCTGTGGAGGACCAAGGATATGGAAAAAACTCAAACGGCGGGCGTATTCCGAGAGCTGAATATGAACTGTTGAGAATGTCTGAGGTTTCAGACCCGTTCATGAGCTTGTGGAGATCCTTGTTCATGTAGTAGATGTTGTCGAGATCCTTGTTCATGTACATATAGAGTTCTTTGGCCGACGGGATGTACCATCCGGTGCTGCCCTCCGGAGCCGGGTTTGCGGCCGCAAATTCCGTGAGCTTGTCGGCAATCCCGACGAGCGTTCCCTTGCCGCTTGCCCTGTGCCAGTCGTTGTATGCCAGCAGCACTTGGGTGTTCTGGTAGCCGAGCACTCTGTTGAGGTCGTCTTCGGCATTGTTGAGCGGCGCGATGGGGACGAAATCAGATTTGTCGGCTCTTGAGAAATTGCCGCTGTTCTGGAAGTTCAGCACAAAATCGTCGGCAGTCCAATCGGCGTGGTCGTTTTGCCAAGGCGCTTTAACCGGCGTTTGGGTGGATATCGCAAGCCCGTGCGTGCAATGGGGGAAATCCCT
>ERZ808246.574-NODE-574-length-30111-cov-3.041423_pt1 | contig 30111 bp, 29 predicted proteins | sample MGYA00521083_ERZ808246 | MGnify/ENA primary metagenome ERZ808246 (study PRJEB31516, sample SAMN03275577) | gut metagenome | biome: mammalia-associated habitat; material: feces | host: Papio cynocephalus | place: Kenya | collected 2012-07-07 ...
GACAGGTATAAACTCGTCGTTCTCGACGAGGTGCAGGACGTCGGTACGACCGAATATTCGATAGTCGAAAAGTTCTTTCCGTCCGCGGTCGTAATGCTTTGCGGCGATGAAAATCAGACGATTTACGGTTGGAGGGGGTCCGACCCGAAGAAGATAATCGCCGACTTTAAGGCGAAGTATGCGCCCGTCGAAATAAGATTGACGCAAAACCGACGTTCCACCGAAGTTTTGCGCGTCGCGGCAGACGGGTTTCTTAAAAACGCGTTCGGCGGCGGCGTTACCGTGACGACCGAGCCCGACGGCGAAAAGATAGAGGTCTGCGGTTGCTCGTCTCAGGAAGACGAGGCGAAAAAGATATTTTCGATTATCGGTAACTACGGCGGCGACAGAACCGACATATGCGTGATGACCCGATCGAACCGCTATGCCGCCAATCTGTATAAAAGCCTTACGCGCCTTAATTCGTCGTTGCCGAAAGCCGAACGAATTCCGTTTTTCACCGCCGACGCAGATCACAGGCTTTACAAAAGACCGATAGTCAAAGATTTTACGGCGTTTATGCGGCTTGTCGTCAACCCGTCGGACGTCGGCGCGCTCGACAGAATTTGTCGCAGATTTATAAAATCCGTAAAGACCGACCTTGTCGCCGCGATCGAAAGTTACGGCGCGGCGGGCGTGTCTTTGGGCGATTTTATGCGCGACGATACCTATCTTCACGGCGACGGATTTTATTCGCTGATCGATGCGTACGAACACGGAAGACTTATAGTGTACGATCTCGAAACCACCGGCGCGGATACCGCCGTCGACGAACCCGTTCAGATTTCCGCGGTTAAATTCGGCGCGGGCAGAGAAGAGCAATTCAATGTCTTCGTTCTGCCCGAAAGGGAAATATCCGCAGGCGCGCTGGCGACGCACGGCTATGATGAAAAATACATCGAAACTCACGGCGGAATTAAATTAAACGAGGCTATAAGGCGTTTTGCCGATTTTTCAAGCGGTTGCGTGCTGGTCGGACATAATTCGTCGGCGTTCGACGACGTAATAATAAAAAGACTTGCCGAACGTGAGAATATTCCGCTTTCCGTCGTCGGCTGTTACGATACGCTTGTCATCGCGAAGACGTTTTTCAGACATGAAAAAAATTATAAACTGTCGACGCTGTGCGAAAAGTTCGGCGTGGTAAACGACAGGGCGCACGATGCGTTTTCCGACGTAACGGCAACCAAGGCGTGCCTTATCTCTGTTTTGCAGGGGTATATCATCCCCGCGACGAGCGTACGCAAAACCGTACTCGCATCCAACGCGTCGGCGTTTGCTGGTCTGCACGAAAACCTTAAACGCTTTTCGGTCGAAACCGAAAGCGGGGATGCTTTCGCGCTCATAAAGGATATATCGGCAACATATTCGATTATAGATTCGTCCACTCCGCAAGCCGACAGAGAGGCGGCAAACGACCTTTATACGGCGATTAAAGACATAGGCGAGGCTCCGTCGCCGATAAACGCGTTGGGCGAAATTTTATCCGATGCGGCTTTAAGCGGCAGTAAACTCGATTCGATGATAAAGAAGTCGAAAAAGACGCCGATAATAACCATACATCAGTCCAAGGGTTGCGAGTTCTCGACGGTAATACTGGCGGGCGCGGGCGAAGACGAAATTCCGTCGTTCCCGTCGAAATTGTCGGGTAACGAGGAAGAAGAAAAAAGAGTTTTTTACGTCGCCCTTACGAGAGCGAAGAAAAAACTCGTGATAACGTATAAAGATAAAAAGGCGTTCGGGTCGAGCGAATATCCGTCGGCGCCGTCGCCGTATATAGGGTTGATACCGAAAATCTGCGTGAAATCCGACGACGGTATATCGTAAATTTAGCTGTAAATTTCAAGCACGACGAAAGTTTTGCCCTTGCGGCTTTCGCCGTCGTCGCGTATAAACGCGAATTTGCCGTGCCCTCTTACGGACACCGTGTCGCCGTATTTCAATTTTTTGCTGCCGTCCGGGAATTCCTTTCCGTTTACCGAAACGCAGGACTTGCGGAACAGCGACGAACTCTCCTCGCGTGAAAGATTGAACGCACCGCCAACGATCGCATCAGCTCTTATCGCCGCGACGGATACGCGTTTTTCTTCTCTCCCGGGGCGGAAAGTCTCCGGCACGCAATCGACTTCGGTAACTTCGACGGGATTTCTTCCGACTCTTTTAAGTTCGCTTAAAATAAGCGGACTTATTTTTTCGTCGGCAATTATATACGCCTCTTTGCCGACTGCGAAAATATCGCCGACTTTATCTCTTTCGACGCCCAGATTAAGGGTAGCCCCGAGGACGTCGCGGTGGGTTATGTCTTCGGCGAATTTTATGCCGGACGGCGAAATTTTAAGTATGCGTATCGAATAGTCGGGCGGGTAGCCGAGGTCTTTTTCTCTGCCGAAACAGGCTTTTTTACGCTCGGCGAAATCGCACCCGCCGAAAAACCCGACGGCGTTTTCGTTTACGGCAGACAAAACTTCCGCCTGTTCGGCGGAAGTCAGGAAATCGGTATAGGTAAATATATTGCGGGAAAAACTCCTTTCGAGAAGTTCGTTCGCTCTCTCTTTAATCGTCATAATTATATCTCGACGTCTTTAAGCATCTGTTCGTCGTTTTCGCGAAGTTCCTTCGGTACGACGATATTGTCGTAATCGATGAAGTATTTGCGTGTGTGAATGACGTAATAGTCGACCGTCTTCATTCCGCATACGAACATCGTCGAAAGGGGAATAAGGAAGATTGTGCCGACGCCGAAAGTGAACAAAAACGATGTGGCAAACAGGTAATAAACCACTATATTTATAAGCGAATACGACGCATACATTTTAAGGAAATAACCTTTTTGCGGACGGAACCCCTCTTTCAGCGAGAGTCCGAGGCTCTTTTTTTCGATTAAAACCTTAGCCATAAACTGGCTTGTCATCGTATTGTACATGCCCTGGCAGGCGAATACGAAAAACAAAAGAGTGAACGGCAACAGTATAGGGGCAAGCGAAAGCATTAAAAGCGCAAGACCGTAAGTCGCCGCCGCAACCGCCGCGCCGAATACGCACGCGAACAGAACTTCGACCAGAAGGTATCTGACTATCGGACCGAGATTCTCGAATAACGTCGCGAAGAACGGCTTTTTGATAAGGCTTGCCATATAGCCGTCGAGGGTTATCATGATTACGCAGTCGCACGCCTCGCTTACGAAACGATAAAGGAATACGATAATCAGCAGAATAACTCCGGTTACGACTATATCGCCTACGCTGGTCGAAAGGTATTTGACGAAGGCGTCTACGCTCGCGCTGAACTTTTCCGCGAGTTCGCCCGTGTCGGCGGATGCGAACAACGCCTTGATTATCGCGTAGCCGTCTTTGACGACGGGGAATAATTTTTCATACAGACCGCGCATGCGGACCTGTAAAATCAACCCCGAAAGCAATGCGAACACCGCGAATACAACCAGTTTATATGCGAATGTTTTGAAAAACAGTATATAGTTGCGCGTAACTATTCCGAATACGTTTCTTACCCTCATAAAACACCTTAAAACGAGTATGAATACATTATATAATAAAATCGCGGATAAAGCAAGGAAATCGAGCAAGAAAGTCTTGTCGCGCCGAAGACGGGTCGGCGCGGTATGTCGGATAAGAATAAAACGAGCCGTGGTCTGACGGCTGATTTTTTTAATACACTTTACGAAACTATTCGATTGTATTCGGCGGATTTCGACACTACTTTATATTTTAAGATACAACTTTTTCAAAATAAGATTTAATTAAATAATTTTGATTAAATCCGATTTACATTCTCGTAAGGAAGGTGTATCATATGGGTGTAAATTGAAAGTGCTTGATGAAAGTAGTTCGGTTTACTTGAAAGTGCTCATCATTTTCCCCCTTATCATATATTTTTCAAACAGCAGTTCGCGGAGAGTTTCGCGGACTGCTGTTTGAGTTTACGGCGTTTTGTTTTGCTGTATTTCCGTCGGGCGTCAGAATACGTTTTCAAATCTTATAAGATAGCCTTTCGGAATCTGTTCGGTAAGTTCTATCGCGACTTCGAGTTTGTCGAGAGCCTCACCGTAATTTTTCTGTTTGACGTAATTTAACGATTCGGCTATCCACATGTCGAATTCCTTTATGTCGTTGTGGGACACGAAAACATGCAGCGATTTTTTGTGCTTCATCCATTCGTCCTGCACGGCTTTGACGTCTGCGGGGGTTACGGTTTCGTTTTCGGTCTTTTCGTAAACGGTTTCCAGCCGCCCGCGGAAATCCCCGAACGTTCTGCTTAAATAAACCTGTTCGTATACGCCTCCGCCGATGAAAATCAGGGCGGAAATCAGTACGGTTATAATCGATTTTACCATTTTACGTTCCTCCCGAGTTCTGTCGCGAAGGTCTTGTATTTTTCGTTTTCCTTCTGCAGATAAACTTTTCCGTTTCCGTCTACCGTCATCACTCCGACGCTCTTGATTCGTTTTATGCCGTTTTTACGCAATAATTCTTCGAGCCACGGTTTGTCTCTTCCGATAATCGACAGGTTTTTACATATGAGTTTGCCTTCGCCGATTAAAAGTACGGGCAGGGAAGTTTTTCTTTTGTCGTAATCGACCTTTTCTTTTGCCGACAGTTTGCCGTTGGACTCGAATATGGCGTAGTCGAGGTCGTCAAGCGAATAATAACCGGCGGAACGCATCGATTCTATCAGGTCTTCGACGTCCATATTGTTGCGTCTGAGTTCCGTGAAGTCTACGCCGTTTTTATTTAAGACGAGCGACGGTTTGCCGCTTATGATACGCTTTGCGGTCTGACTTGTCTGTTCGATTACGGACAGCAACTGGTGCAGTATAAACACGGCGAGTATCGCCGCTATGCCGTAAACGAGCGGTACGGAAATATCCGCCATAGGTATGCACGCCAGTTCGGCGATGAGCAGAGTTATAACAAGTTCAAAAGGTTGCATTTCGCCTATCTGACGCTTGCCCATAAGCCGCATTACGACAAGAAGAACGATAAAAGTCGTAAGCGAGCGTATAAAAATAATTACCATATCGATAATATGGTACTTTTTGAAAAATATATGCCGTCGCCGCTTGACTTTCGCGCCTTATGCGTGTTATGATAGCCGATGTAAAAAGCAGAGTAGCACAAAAAGCGTTAAGTGCCGTGTAACGGGATGTTGAACACGGACGAAAAGGGAATTCCCTTGCGGTTTTTTGGCGCATCCAATGCAGAAAATTTTTTATTCTACCTTGGCGCTCTCTCTTTTTGTGAGGAGTGTTTTTTTATGTCCGGAAAATTTGCGGTTGCAAAGAGGCTTGCGTTTGACGCGGCGTTCGTCGCGCTTTACTTCGTTTTGTCGAATTATCTGTCGTTGCCGATAGGTTGGAAGATAAAACTTACTTTCGACGGTCTGCCGATAATTCTGTGCACGTTGTTTCTCGGTTTGCCCGACGGCTTGACCGTCGCCGCCGTCGGTTCGTTTTTGTCGCAGGCGACGACTTACGGAATTTCCGCCACGACTCCGCTGTGGATGCTTGCGGCGATCGGCAGGGCGGCGTTCGTCGGTATAACGGTTATAATTACCGAGAAGATCAAAGGCGATAAAATCGGGAAGGTCGGGATTGTCCTGACGGTTATTTTCAGTTCGCTTTTCGTTACGGCGATAAATACCGTCGTGCAGTACGTCGATTCGTGTATTATATTCAATTACGGATCGCTGTCACAGGTGTTCGGTTGGCTTTTGGTTGCCAGAATTTTAAGCGGAGTTTTAAGCGCGGTCGCTTACTCTCTTGTCATTATTCCTTCGTACAACGTTTTGTCTGAGTTTTTCGGAAAAATCCGTCATCCCGAAAACCGCGAAAAGGGCGAATTGAAAGACTCCGACGACCGCGATGCAGAAAATGAGCGCGACGGCGAAGGGCAGACGGTTAAAGAGTAAGTTTTTAAGGAACAGCCCGAGCGCGGAAGACGGCGCGATAAATATTACCGAAGTCGCTATATAGGACAGAATACGCGGTTTTACGGGTGAAACGCGGCGCAATAAAATAAGGTTAAGACCGCACGATACGACGTAACTTACCGCCATGCCGACTATAAGCGCGTTTACACCCAGGTACTCAGGCAAAAAGTAAATACATAACAGCATGGGCGACGCTCCGATAAGGTAATACAGGAGCGTCGTTTTTTCTTTGCCGAGAGAGTTGAGCATGCTGGTCGTTATGATCGTAAGGCTCAGCGGTAACATCATGGCGGCGGCTTTCACGACGTATGTTCCCGCGGTTTCGTCGTCGTATAAAAATACGCCGATTTCTCTGCCGAGACTTAAAAACACGGGTATGGCGAGGCACGCCACGAATACCGAGAATTTTACGGCTTTTTCTATATTGTTGCGCAGAGTCGCGTATTTTGCGGAATAGTAGTTCGATGACAGTTCGGGTACGAGTACGACCGCGAGCGAACCTATCAGCGTAGACGGCATCGATACGAGGGGAAAAGCCATTCCGTAAATCTTGCCGAATTCGCCGACGGCGGCTGAAGACCCCATTCCGTAATAGACCAATCTGGCGGGCAGTACCACCGCTATGAGCGTTCCGACAAGCGAAGTCGCCGTTCTCATCGCGGTTACGGGTACGGAAGATCTGAAAAGCGGTTTCAGCGTTTTTTTCGGCGATTTTATTCTTCCCCCGCGTATCAGAAACATCGCCGATGCGGCGATAAACGAAAATATGTACGATACCAGTACCGCGACGCCGGCGTACTCCGCGCCTTTCATCATATCCGCCGCCGAATTTACGAGTATTATGCCGGCGACCGTCATGACAGCCTCTTCGGCAAATTCTATCACGCTGTAAGTCAGAAAGCGCGAGTTGCCCCAGAACGAGCCTCGCAGTACCGCGTAAACCGAAGTGAATATAAGCCCGGGTATCATAATGCGCAGAATGCTTATGCAACGGGCGTCCGAAAACAGAATGTCGAGCGCCCCGCTGCAGAAAAGAGTTATAAGCGTAAGCGGCACGCTTACGGCAATGGTAAGCAGAATGCCTGCGGTAACGGATTCCGAAGTGACGTCTTTGTTTTTTTCGGCTCTGGTTTTGGTTATTACGCGCGAAACGGTTATCGGGATCCCCGCGGAAGTCATTGTCATAAACAACCCGAGCACGGAAAGCGAAATCTGGTAAATGCCCAAGCCCTCCGCGCCGAGTTTTCTCGACAGAAATATGCGGTAGACAAAGCCGAGGAATCTCTCTGCGAAAGAAAATGCCGTAACGTAAGCGACGGTTTTGAAAATGCTTTTTATAATATCACCTCTCGGGACGGAAACGCCGTCGTCGGTCATATTTAATGTTTATTAAAAATATAAATCTACTATGAATAAAAAGATAAAAATTATCGACCCGATCGGGGAATCGGGTTTTACGATTTATAAATTTGCCGCGGGCGACGATCTGAGTTCCGTCGCCGACAGATTTCATACGAGCGCGCACGTTATCGTTGCGGCGAACAACCTTACGGAATATCCCGTCGTCGGCGAATATCTGCTGATTGAAAAAACCGACGGTGAAAAGCGGGTGGTTATGCCTAAAGACACGTTTGAAAGCCTTTGCGGATACGACGAAAAGAAGATAGCCGAAGTCAAACGAAAAAACCGCGCCGAGTATCTGTACGTCGGTCAGCGGATTTTCGTATAAAAATACGCCCCTCGGCAACCTTAAAGTTGCCGAGGGGCGTTTATCGCTTGTTTTATTTTCTGGTTTTAGCCCATTCTTTCATTCTGAGGTCTTTGGAAAGGATTTTCTTTCTGAGTCTTATGCTTACAGGCGTTACCTCGACGAGTTCGTCGTCGGCGATGAATTCCAGACACTGTTCGAGTGAAAGCGTCGTCGGAGGAATGAGTTTGAGAGCATCGTCGCTGCCGGAGGCTCTGCTGTTGGTCAGGTGTTTAAGTTTGCATACGTTGACTACAAGATCGTCTTCGCGCGAGTTTTCGCCGACGACTTCGCCCTCGTAAACTTTTTCGCCCGCTCCGATGAACAGGGTGGAACGTTCCTGCGCGTTGAACAGACCGTACTGCGTGGTCACGCCGGTTTCAAATACGACAAGCGAACCTCTCGTTCTGCCGGGGATATCGCCTTTGTACTCCTCGTATCCGGCGAAGACGTGGCTCATTATGCCGAATCCCTTCGTGTCGGTGAGCATTTCGCTCCTGTAACCGAACAGGCATCTTGCGGGAATTTTGAATTGCAGTTTCGTGCCTCCGCGATCGTCTGCCGACATGTCTATAAGTTCGCCTTTTCTCGCGCCGAGTTTGTTCATTATCGCGCCGACGTAATCGTTGGGAACTTCAACGACGAGGTCTTCCATAGGTTCGTGGCACTTGCCGTTAATCTCTTTGAATATTACCTTCGGGCGGGAAACCTGAAACTCATAGCCTTCGCGGCGCATGTTCTCTATAAGTATCGAAAGGTGAAGTTCGCCTCTGCCGAATACCTTAAAGGTGTCCGCGCTGTCGGTTTCTTCGACCCTCATCGATACGTTGGTTTCTATCTCTTTGAAGAGTCTTGCTCTTAAATGGCGGGAAGTAACGAATTTACCTTCTTTACCCGCGAACGGACTGTTGTTTACCATGAAGTACATAGAAACGGTCGGTTCGTCGATGGCGACGAAGGGCAGTTGTTCTATGCAGTCGGGCGAACATATCGTTTCGCCTATGTTGATCTTTTCGAGACCCGAAACCGCGATGATGTCGCCCATTTCGGCGTCGGTTACCTCCACACGTTTAAGCCCCTCGAACTGATACAGTTTGCCTACGCGCGCGTTGGTCGTGGTCTTGTCGGTGTGAATTACCGTTACGTTCTGAGCATCGCGGATCTTGCCGCGGACTATTCTGCCTATGCCGATACGTCCGACGTATTCGTCGTAATCGACGTTGCAGATTATCGCCTGTAAAGGCGCGTCGAGTTCGCCGGTCGGTGCGGGGATTTCCTCTAAAATGGTGTCGAGCAGGGGGTCGAGATTGTCGCTCGGTCTGGCAAGGTCGGTGGTTGCCCAGCCCTGTTTCGCGCTGGCATATACGACCTTGAAATCGAGTTGTTCGTCGTTCGCGCCGAGTTCGATGAAAAGGTCTATTATTCCGTCGATCGTCTGATTTACGTCTCCGCCTTTGTCGACTTTGTTTATGCAGACGACGGGCTTTTTGTTGAGCGACAACGCCTTTTTAAGTACATATCTCGTCTGAGGCATGCAACCTTCGACCGCGTCGACGAGCAGAACGACGCCGTCTACCATCGAAAGTATACGTTCGACCTCTCCGCCGAAGTCAGCGTGACCCGGGGTGTCGATTATGTTTATCTTGGTGTCTTTGTAAATTACGGCGGTGTTCTTCGCGAGGATGGTAATTCCTCTTTCTCTCTCTATGTCGCCGCTGTCCATAACTCTTTCGCCCACGGTCTCGTTATTGCGGAAGACGTGGTTTTGTTTCAAAAGCCCGTCTACCAAAGTCGTTTTACCGTGGTCGACGTGCGCGATTATGGCAATGTTTCTTATATCGTTTCTCGTATCCATAGTTTACGCTCCGAAAAAATCGAAATTAAGTATAAACGGAATTAACGATTTTGTCAATCGCTTTATAGCCGATATTAGTATAAATAATATAAAAAACATAGACATTTATTTTTTTTTGTGCTAAAATCGGAGTATGAAAGACGATAACAGAAAAAAGATTCTGATGATAGCGACCGGCGGAACGATCGCATCGAGAAAAGGCGAAAACGGACTTGCTCCTTCGATGACGACGGACGAAATACTTGCCCGTGTCGACGTTTCGGATATATGCGACGTAGACGCCGTGCAACTTATGAATATCGACAGCACCAACGTTACCCCCGCAAGGTGGCTCGAAATGGCGGAGGCTGTCCGCGTGAATTACGATAAATACGACGGGTTCGTAATCTGCCACGGCACCGACACTATGGCGTATACCGCCGCGGCTCTTTCGTACCTTATACAGAAAAGCCCCAAACCGATAGTCGTAACGGGGTCGCAAAAACCGATAGATCTCGATATTACGGATGCCAGAACGAATCTTACCGACAGTTTTTTATACTGCGTCAACAAATATGCCTGCGGCGTGCAGATAGTGTTTGACGGCAAGGTCATAGCGGGAACGAGGGCTAAGAAGACCAGAAGTAAGAGTTACAATGCGTTTTCAAGTATAAATTACCCGTATAAGGCGGTTATTCAGGATAGAACCGTCATTTCGTATTCCAGGGGGAGAAAGCCGAAAGCCCCGATTTTTTACGACAAACTCGACGGAAGAGTCGGACTTTTCAAAATGACGCCGGGCGCGGACGAAAGGATTCTCGACAGGTATTTTGAACTGTCGGACGCGGTTATAGTGGAGAGTTTCGGCGTCGGCGGAATACCCGACGGAGACGAATTCGGCTTTTACGAGGTTATAGACAAGTGGCGTAAACGCGGCAAAATCGCGGTTATGTGTACGCAGGTCGTCAACGAGGGCAGCGATATGACCGTATACAAGGTCGGCAAAAGCCTTAAAGAAAAATACGGGTTTCTCGAATCTTACGATATGACGCCCGAGGCGGTCGTATGCAAACTAATGTGGATACTCGCCATAACCCGTAAACGAGGAGAGATAAAGCGTTTGTTTTATAAAAACATTGCGCAGGATATACTTTACGGAGAATGAGATGCTTAAAAAATTCGCAAGTTATTACAAACCTCATTTAAGATTGTTTTTTATAGATTTATTCTGCGCTTTCGTCGTCGCGGTATGTAACCTCGTCTATCCGAAGGTCGCGGGTAAAATGATAGATTCCGCAAGCCTCGATTATGTGCTTATATGTTCGGGTGTGCTGCTGGGCATATTTATCCTAAAAGCGGTAATGACGTATGTGATAACATACTGGGGTCACGTCGTCGGCGTAAGAATACAGGCGGACATGCGTAACGAGTTGTTCGCGCATCTGCAGAAATTGCCGTTTTCTTATTACGACGAGACCAAAACCGGCTCGATAATGAGCAGGCTCGTAAACGACCTGTTCGAGGTTTCCGAACTTGCGCATCACGGACCGGAAGACGTGTTTTTGTCTATAGTTTCCATAATCGGCGCGCTTGTTATGATCGCCCTTATAAATCCGTGGCTCGCGCTTATAGTGCTTGCCGTAATACCGATAATCGCAATAATAGCGGTAAAACTCCGTCTTGAACTTATGTCGGCGTTCCGCAGATCGCGCGAAAAGACCGCCGAGGTCAATTCCGCCGTCGAAAGCGCGGTTTCGGGCATAAGGGTTTCAAAGGCATATACCGCCGAAAAGCACGAACTCGAAAAATTCGGCAACGCCAACAAACAACTCGTCGAGGCCAGAAGTTGGCAGTATAAGGCGATGAGTAAATTCCAGACGGCGATGACGCTGTTTATGGATATTCTCTATCTTACGGTGTTTTTGGCAGGCGGGTTGTTCTTCTGTTACGGCAGAATAACCGCGTCCGAACTCACGAGTTACGTTCTGTACGTCGCCATGCTTATCGCGCCCATAAGGACGTTTATCGCTATATTCGAGCAGATTCAGGAGGGAATGACCGGTTTCAAGAGATTCCTCGAAGTGATGAGCGTCGAACCCGAAAAAGACTGTCCCGCGCCCGTGAGCGTCGGCAAAGTCAGGGGCGACATAGAATTCGACGACGTTAGTTTCAGATATAAAAAAGATACCGACGACGACGGACATCTTATTTTAAGTAACCTGTCGCTTAAAATCGGGGCGGGCAGAACCGTCGCGCTGGTCGGACCGTCCGGCGGCGGCAAGACGACGTTCTGTAATCTGATTCCGAGGTTTTACGATATAGACTCGGGCAGAATAACCGTCGACGGAATCGATATAAAGGATATGAGCCTTTACGACCTCCGCAAAAATATAGGTATAGTCGCGCAGGACGTTTTCATTTTCGGCGGAACGATAAAAGAAAATATCGCTTACGGCGATTTTAACGCTACCGACGAACAGATAGAAGAGGCTGCCGTAAACGCGAATATCGACGAGTTCATACGCTCGCTCGACGACGGGTACGATACCTATGTCGGCGAAAGGGGTGTCAAACTGTCGGGTGGGCAGAGACAGAGAATAGCCATAGCGAGGGCGTTTCTGAAAAATCCGCCCGTGCTTATTCTCGACGAGGCGACTTCCGCACTCGACAACGTTACGGAAATGCAGATACAGGAGGCTCTCGAAAAACTTTCCGACGGCAGAACGACGATAGTGGTCGCGCACAGACTTTCTACCGTTAAAAACGCCGACGAAATAGTCGTGCTTGCCGCCGACGGAATAGAAGAACGCGGCACGCACGAAGAACTTATGGCTAAAAACGGCGTTTACGCTACGCTGTATAATTATCAATTCAGAAATATGTGAGGTAAGGATATGAGAATTTTTATTATCGTGGCAGACAGTTTCGGCGTCGGCGAACTTCCCGATGCGGCAAAATTCGGCGATGAGGGCAGCAATACTTTCAGAGCGTGTTATAATACGGGCATTCTGAACATTCCCGAGTTGAAAAAACTCGGACTGTTCAATATCGACGGCGTTGATTTCGGCGAAAAAGAACCCGTGCCGACGGCGGCTTACGGAAGGTGCGCCGAACAGAGCGCGGGTAAAGATACTACCATAGGGCATTGGGAAATCGCAGGCGTAATCTCCCCGAAACCGCTGCCGACCTATCCGAACGGCTTTCCGAAGGAGATTATTGACGAATTTGAAAGGCTTACGGGCAGGAAAACGCTGTGCAACAAGCCGTATTCTGGCACCGAAGTAATCAAAGATTACGGCGAGGAACATATGCGCACGGGTGCGCTTATCGTATATACTTCGGCAGACAGCGTATTTCAGATCGCCGCCCACGAAAACGTGGTCCCGGTGGATGAATTGTACCGCTGTTGCGAAATTGCCAGAAAACTTCTGACCGGCGAACATGCCGTGGGGAGAGTAATCGCAAGACCGTTCGTCGGAGAAAACAGGAATAATTTTACGCGTACACCGCGCAGACACGATTTTTCGTTGCTCCCGCCGAAAGACACCATGCTCGACGTTATCAAGGTTGCCGGCAAAGACGTTCTGGCGGTCGGCAAAATCTACGATATTTTCGGCGGCAGAGGTACGACGGAAACCGTCCGTACCGTAAATAACTCCGACGGAATGGATAAGACCGAGGGATTTCAGAAACGCGATTTCGACGGGTTATGTTTCGTCAATCTCGTCGACTTCGATATGGTCTACGGACACAGAAACGATGCTGTCGGCTATGCGAACGCGCTTAACGAATTTTCCGCGCGCCTTGAAGGTTTTATCGCTAAGATGCGCGACGACGACGTTCTGTTCGTCACCGCGGATCACGGTTGCGACCCCTCTACGCCGTCTACGGATCATTCCAGAGAATACGTTCCGTTGTTGGTGTACGGTAAACGCATAAAAGCGGTAAATCTCGGCACGAAACCGACTTACGCATGCATTGCGAAGACCGTATGCGATATGCTCGGCATCGAAAATTCGCTTGCCGGCGAAAGTTTCAGAGACGAAATTTCAACGCGATGAAAAAAATAAACATTTTAACTCTTTTAACCGCCTTCGCGGCGTTCGCGGGGGCGGCGGTATATATAGCGACGGCAATAATATCGGCAAAAATTCTCGGTACTTCACCCGATTATTCGCAGGATACTTTTATATTATTAAAAGACACGCGCATGCGCGCGATAGCGGGAGTGTTCGGTATAATCATATCCGTCGCCGTTATGCTTTTGGATATAGCCAAGGGATATTATTTCGTCCGTTTGTCGACGGGCGACGACGAAAACTTCGGCAAGAATAAAAGCGGAACGATTTTCTTTGCCGTTTTGTCGGGCGTGGCGGCGTTGATTGCGATTTCGCTTCGGATAATCGGAAAATTCGGGTCGTTCGAGCCGTATTTTATCGCGCTTGCCGCGCTGTATTCCGTCGCGACGATTTTGCCTGTAATACAACTCGCGCTCTTTGCGCATGAGAATAAAAAAGCGGATAATATCGTAACGATCGTTTCGCCGACGGTAGATGGGATAAAACGGGAACTCGATGCCGAATCGGATACGAATGCCGAAAACGGAGAGACAAAAAATCTTTCAAAAAAACTTTGAAAAAACTTGTAAAAAAACCTTGACAAAGTAAAACTCATATGATATTATATACGAGCGTTGTAATTCGTTGACGGGGTGTAGCGCAGTTGGTAGCGCACGAGGTTTGGGACCTTGGGGTCGGGAGTTCGAGTCTCTTCACCCCGACCACGTTAATAGACACACGGGCCTTTAGCTCAGTTGGTTAGAGCAGCCGGCTCATAACCGGCCGGTCCTAGGTTCGAGTCCTAGAAGGCCCACCACTCACAATTAAACACCGCAATTATTATATGGCCTGGTAGTTCAGCTGGTTAGAACGCTAGCCTGTCACGCTAGAGGTCGTGGGTTCGAACCCCATCCAGGTCGCCATATTTTGCCCTTAAAGAAATTTAAGGGCAAAAAAATACGCCTTGGTAGCTCAGTCGGTAGAGCAAGGGACTGAAAATCCCTCTGTCGGTGGTTCGATTCCGCCCTAAGGCACCATTACGTTAAATATTGCTGGTGTAGCTCAATTGGCAGAGCAGCTGACTTGTAATCAGCAGGTTGTGGGTTCGATTCCAATCGCCAGCTCCATAATACGGACAGGTTCCCGAGCGGCCAAAGGGAACAGACTGTAAATCTGTCGTCACCGACTTCGGTGGTTCGAATCCACCCCTGTCCACCAAATACGCCCGATTCGCTTTAGCGAGTCGGGCGTATTTATGTATGAAGAATAAAATTCCTTATTATGATTGATAAAATGACGTGAATGTCGATTTGAAACATACCGTTTTGCCGGGTTTGCGTTTCGGCTGTTTTGTTTTTGCGGCGAAACCTAAAATATTCGGCAAGAATGTACAAATTTTATAAAAGCAGACGACAATTTTTGTACAATTAGCCGTTGATAATCGCAATAAAATACGATATAATATTTATTGTAAGATTCCGTTTTTATAAAAGCGGGTCAGGAGGAAAATATGGCAAGTTTAAGATTGCAGGATATCTATAAAGTATATCAGTCCGGCGTCGTAGCCGTTACCGATTTTACTCTCGATATCGAAGATAAAGAATTCATCGTATTCGTCGGTCCTTCGGGTTGCGGTAAATCTACCACGCTCCGTATGATCGCGGGTCTCGAGGAGATTTCCGACGGCGAGTTGTATATCGACGGCAAGTTGATGAACAACGTTCAGCCCAAAGACAGAGATATAGCGATGGTTTTCCAGAACTACGCGCTTTATCCTCACATGACCGTTTACGATAATATGGCGTTCGGTCTCAAACTCCGCAAAAAACCCAAGGCTGAAATCGATGAAAAGGTTAAAGAGGCGGCGAGAATTCTCGGTCTCGAAACTTACCTTCAGAGAAAGCCGAAGGCTTTGTCCGGCGGTCAGAGACAAAGGGTCGCGCTCGGAAGAGCAATCGTCCGTGAACCGAAGGTATTCCTTCTCGACGAACCCCTTTCCAACCTCGACGCGAAACTCCGCGCCCAGATGAGAACCGAAATAACCAAACTTCACCACCGTCTTGCGACCACTTTCATTTACGTTACGCACGACCAGGTCGAGGCTATGACTATGGGTACCAGAATCGTCGTTATGAAAGACGGTTTCATCCAGCAGGTCGACGCTCCGCAGAAATTGTACGATTATCCGGCGAATTTGTTCGTCGCGGGCTTTATAGGCACTCCGCAGATGAACTTCTTCGACGCCGTTCTTACCGCCGATGCGAAGGGTAAGGTTTACGTCGAATTCGAAGGCAACAAAGTTGCTCTTCCCAAGGCTAAATCCGATAAGATCATCGACAAAGAACAATATATAAATACCGGCAAGCCCGTCGTATTCGGTGTAAGACCCGAAGATTTCCACGACGAAGAGGCGTTCATAACCAATTCCAAAGATACGGTTATCGACGTTAAGGTCGACGTAGTAGAAAAACTCGGCGCAGAAACTCTTCTTTACTGCGTATTCGCTAAAGACGGCGACAACGCTGCCGAAGAAGAAGGTAAGGTCAAGAGCCTTGTCGACTCCGCTACGCAGATGATTGCGAAGGTTGATTCGAGATCCAAGACCGAAAGAGATCAGGTCATCGAACTCGGCATCGACATTATGCACAGCCACCTTTTCGACAAAGAATCCGAACTTACTATTCTCGAAGGCGAAGGCACGAAGGCTTATGTTCCTGTCGTAGAACTCGAAAGAAGAGCGATGAGAGCCGAAGAAGAAGCTAAAAAGGCTGCCGAAAAAGCAGAAAAAGCCGCAAACGGCAAGGGTTTCAAACTTCCTTTCGGAAAGAAGAAAGACAAGGTCGCCGCAGAAGAGACCGCTGAAACGCCCGTAGCCGAAGAGGCAAAAGCCGAAGAACCCGCCGCTGAAGAAACCAAAACCGAAGAATAATTTCTGAGATTATCTTTATCCGCCCGAACGGTAAACCGTTCGGGCGGATTTTTTGTGCTGTTTTTGCATTGAATTGCGGTTGTTATTTATTTTTATAAAAATATTTTAATTGTGACAAGTGTATGGCGTTTTTTGCGTCTATAATAGAAATAAGTTTAATTATGAAATCATTGCAAAAACAAATAGAAAAATTTTTCAATGTGACTTTACAGTTTTGCCATAATATGTTAAAATTATGAAAAGGGGCGCGTTTGCCACGAAAAAAGCTCTTCCGATAAAGAAGAGCGTTCGCGTCCGCACAATGCGAAAAGTGATTTGACAAAGTTTTATTTGAACTTGCCTTGTTATTTTGGAATACTCTTAAACACAAAAATATTGCAATGTTGCAACATTATTGTTTGAGAGCCTTGTTATTTCGGAATACTCTTAAACACTTGCGGCAACTCTTAACGAAAATCTTGCGTTTGAGGAACTTGTTATTTTATCGTAAATTTTAATCTGAAAAGTTCAGTCGACTGAACCTTTCGTTGTCGGGAATACCGTTATTCCGATAAACGACTATTGAACAATTATAAAAATCTAAGTAAGACGGAGGTATAGATATGTCCGAAAACAAACAATACGAAACGAATAAAACCGTCGGTCAACCGAAGACAGCCAAGTATGCGGGAACTCAGACGGAGAAAAATCTCGAGGCGGCTTTTGCCGGCGAAAGTCAGGCAAGGAACAAATATACTTATTTTGCATCCGTTGCAAAGAAAGAGGGATACGAACAGATTTCCGCGCTATTTCTGAAAACGGCTGAAAACGAAAAAGAGCATGCTAAACTTTGGTTTAAGGAACTTAACGGTATCGGCAATACTGTCGAAAATCTTTGCGCCGCCGCTGCGGGAGAAAATTATGAGTGGACCGATATGTACGAAGGGTTTGCAAAGACCGCCGAAGAGGAAGGATTCCCCGAACTCGCGCACAGATTTCATCTTGTGGCGGCAATAGAAAAACATCACGAAGAACGCTATCGCGCGTTGCTTAAAAATATCGAAACGGCGGAAGTATTCGCAAAATCTTCCGTGAAAGTATGGGAATGCCGCAACTGCGGACATATTGTCGTCGGCGAGAAAGCCCCCGAAATTTGCCCGACCTGCAATCATCCGCAGAGTTATTTCGAGATACACGCCGAAAATTATTGAAATTGCAAAAAGTAAAAACGTCCGCCCCGAATCTGCATTCGGGGCGGACGTACTTGGCGTTTCAACTTGAGTCCTCCAGCTCTACTTGGGGGAGGAAAATACTTTAGTAAATAAAAACCTCATGGTGTAATAGAGAAGGTTTGGCAACCGCATCACTAAAGAATACCAGGAGGTTTTTAACAAAATGAAAAACGAAATAAAACACACGTCGCATTCGATATATAGACTTGAAACACATATAGTTTTCGTGCCAAAGTATAGGCGGGAGATAATATATGGGCAAAATCATATCCATATGCTCATCAGTTATTCACCATACTTAGGTATATCACAATTGGTGGGATTTCTTAAGGGGAAAAGTTCGTTAATGATATTCGATAGGCATGCGAATATTTTATTTATTCTTGTCCTGGGAACCGTAAAACGTATCGGAAAAATCCTGCAGAGAATGTTTTTCTTCGCCCATAGGTTCGCCTGCACGCCTGTAATCGTGGCGATCGCAGAATCTGAGAAGGTTGTCCTTAAGATCTTGCATTCGTTTCGACTGCGCGGCGTATAGCGTGTCGAGATATTCGCGTTGCATTCCGCCCGCATAAGACGAGTATTTCAGAAGTTCGGCATAATGTTCGACGCAAAAGCCGTTGCCGGATAAAACGTCGTCCTTAAAAGTCGTGCGCGACGCATAGACTTCGGCGATCGTCTTGTAATATCTGATCATATGTTCGTCCAGATATTTACAGATTACGCACGTCTTTTCGCCGTCGAGTAGTTTTTCGGCTTGTTTTTTAGCCTGCTTTGAATTTTTGACGGGCGTCAGATCTTTCATTACGGTGTTCAGCCTTGTCGATGCCTGTAACGCTAGCCCGAGTTTGGAGCGCATCGAGTATAACAAAGAAAAATGTCGCCCGCAGAATCCCATAGCGTTCACTTCGGCGCGGGTGTGATCTTCCATTACGCCTTCGCCGAGATATTGTTCGGTAAGACGCAGATCGACGGCGCGTTTTATGCGGCACACGGGGCATTCTTTGCCTCCGTCGAAATTTTCGCCTATAAGCATCGTGCCGATATGATAATTCATCAGTCATTTCTCCCGGTTAGATGACCTTCTGGGTTAAGCCACGCGAAGTCGTTTTGTCTGAGAGCCTCATACAATGTCAGCGCGACCGAGTTCGACAGATTGAGACTTCTGAGGTTTTCCCACATCGGAATGCGCAGGGTGGCGTCGTAGTGCTTTTCCAGCAACGGTTCGGGCAGACCGTGGGTTTCCTTGCCGAACACCAGAAAATCACCGTCTTTATATGCGACGTCGGAATATCTCTTCGCACCCTTGGTCGAGAAGAAATAGAAATTGTTCGTTGCGGCGTATTTTTCGTAGAGTTCGTCGAACGAATCGTAATATCTCACGTCGAGGTACTGCCAGTAATCCAATCCCGCGCGTTTGAGCGTGCGGTCGGAAATTTCAAAACCGAGCGGGCGTATAAGGTGAAGTACCGAATGCGTCGCCGCGCATGTACGGGAGATATTCCCGGTGTTCTGAGGTATTTCGGGTTCTACCAAAACTATGTTGAACATCTTTAATTCCTTTCAAATCGTATTTTTACGGTTTTAAGCGCGTATTCGCGTAAAGGCGTGAGTGTATACGCTCCGTTTTCGTCTTTTGCGGTCAGATTGCCTTTCGGGTCGGAACAGACGTTTTTCGTCCTGCCGACGAGAAGGAACGGTAATCCCAGCAGATAAGAATAAGCCCTTACCAGTATCGCGTCCGTCTCTTTTACGTCCAGCCGCGTTATGGCGATAACCGCGTCCGCGCCGCATACGGCAAACGACCTCATAAGGTCGTACGACAGCAGATCGTCGCCGACGGCAAGCCCGATTTTGCCGAACTTCATATCGTATAATTTTCCGTTCGCGCCGGGCATGTAGGGCGTGTCTGAATATGCCGTCGTCATATCGCTTATGCCGAGCAATTTTCCGTTTTCAAATACGGCGGCGGAATGTTTTATTATTCCGTAGTTGTCGGTATCGGCGGCGTATATCAGAGCCTTGTCTTCTTCGGTCGCCGCCGCAAGATTTTTAAGAACGTTTGTTTCGCCGCGAAGTTCCTTCGCGTATCTGATGCGTTCGTCACCGCCGAATCCGACGACCAGCAAATCGAAATAATCGTCGCCTATATCGTCGTAATTGAGGGCGGCGTTATCGTTCAGAGTTTTTATTTTCAAATATCTGTCCCCGCTATATCACGCTATGCGGCGGGGATAATTTTTGTGCTATGTATGCGGTCGGTATGAACATTGCCGTTTCGGGTTGATACCGCCGTTTGCGGCTCATACGCCCGGTATTGTCTCGTCGGCGCGCATTGCAAAGAATTCTTTCAGCGCGTTTTTCATTTCGTTTGTCGAGGTTACATGCAGGACTTTCTGTTTGAGTTCCGCCGAATTCTTTTCGCCTTTTAAGTAGAGGCACAACTGTTTGCGGAACGTTACGGCAACCGTTCTGTCGTCGTATACGGTTTTAAGCAGATCTATGTGCCTTAAAATAAGCGACGATTTGTCGGCATCGTAAGGGTGACCGGTAATCTCGGAGAACAGCCATGGCTTTTCCAATGCTCCGCGCGCGAGCATTATTCCGTCCGCGCCCGTGTTTTTCATTACTCTTTCCGCGTCTTCCGCCGAGAAAATTCCGCCGTTCGCTATAATCGGGATATGCGCGTCCGATACGATTGCGGATATTACGTCGTAATTTATGTCGCCCGCGTAGATTTTGTCTCTCGTTCTGCCGTGTACGGTTATCATATCCGCGCCGCCGTTTTCGAGAGCTTTGGCGAATTCCCTTCCGTTTATGTCGTTTTCGGTCAGTCCGATACGCATTTTGCAGGTGACGGGTTTGCCCGATTTTTTGCATTCGTATACGATTTTTTCCGCTAGAACGGGGTTTTTAAGCAAGGCGCTGCCTTCGCCGTTCTGATAGATTTTCGGCATAGGACAGCCGAAATTTATGTCTATCACGTCGAAGTCGCAGAGTGGATGGCGTTTTATCGCCTCCGCCATAATCGCGGGGTCGTTGCCGAATATCTGCGCGCAGGTTATCTTTTCGTTCGGGGCTTTTTTAAGCAGGACTTTCGTGTTTTCGTTGTCATATAAAAGCCCTTTGCAACTTACCATTTCGGTAAACGTAAGCCCCGCGCCGAAGTCCCGCCAGATTTCCCTCATGGCAAAATCCGAAAACCCAGCGAGCGGGGCTGCGAATACGTTGTTGTCTGTCAGAAATCTGCCTATTTTAACGGGTTTTATCTGCACTTTGCCTTTTCGCCTTTTTCGTAATATATATAATATATACCAAATCGCCGAAAATCGCAATCAAATAACATAAAATATCCGAATAAAGCGCGCCGAATACGTTGATCGACGGAATTTTAAGCAGTACGATTTCGCTTGCCGCCTTGGCGAGTATTCCCGCGCCGAGGAATACGCACGATGCGTAAGGTTTGCCGTAGCCGACCAGTATCGACGTCAGCGTCTGCGTCAGTGCCAGCAGGAATACGTTTATACCCGAAAACGAAAGCAGTTCGGCGGTAATCGCGGCGTCTTCCGCGCCGAGTCCGCCGAATAATATCCGCGTGATCGTGCGCGCGAAAATTGCTATGCCTGTCGCAAAAACCGCCGCCGTAAACGCCGTAAGCCCGATTGCTTCGATGTTTTTTTTCTTTGCGGTGCCGTGATCTCCGACAGCCGTTGCAGCCGAAATCGCGGGAAGAGCCGAAACCGCCGCGCCGTAACAGATCGCGACGGGTACGCCTACGACCGATTCGACGCCGCCTGTATATATTCCGTATAACGCCGTCGCGCGGGAAGAGTATTCTCCTATTATGTTGACGATCGTAAAACTGTCGAACGCCCTCGCTATCGGCAGCAGCAGGGCGGAAAGAGTTATCGGGGCAACGACTGCGATTATCTTTCTTAAAGAGTACCCGCCGCGCGACCTTTTGGCGGTCACCCCCGACTTTTTCAACCGCATCGTAAGGTACAGACATGCGCAAATCTCGCTTAAAGTCACCGCAAAACAAGCCGCCGCGCCCGCCACGGCGTAGTCGGCGCGGAATACGAAACACAATGCAAGCCCGAATACGAGTTTTGCCGTCTGTTCGATAATCTGCGAAAACGCCGTCGGCGACATATCGCTTTTACCCTGAAAATATCCTCTTACGCACGCGATGGCTGAAACGAAGAATACCGACGGAGACAACGCGATGTATGCGAATTTCGCCTCCGGCGCGCCTTGCAGGGCGGAAAGCGGAACGGAAAGCAGACACAGAATAATCGTACCGATAAGCCCCAGCGGCATAAAAAACGACAGCGCGCGGGCAAGTATTTTTTCTCCGTCTTCGCCCGAAGACACGAGTTTCGATATTGCCGACGGAACGCCGCTTGACGAAAACGTAAGCAACAGAGCGTATACGGGGAATACCGTCTGATATACTCCGAGACCGTCGGCTTTAAGGATATTCGTCAGCGGTATGCGATAGAGCGCGCCCAGCAGTTTCGCTATAAGTCCGCCGAGCGAAACGGTCAGCGCGCCTTTGACGAAAGAATTTTTAAGTCCTGCGTTAAGTTTCAACGCTTAAAAATGAGATGCCAGAAAGTCGGCGGACAATGCTGTAAGGCTTATATCCAGAGACGAAACAGACTGGTCTTTACCTTTGTCGGCAAGCAGTATTCCGCCGATCACGTCGTTTTTGGTTTTTATCGGTATGAATAACTCGTTGCAGAACCCGTAAGTCTCGCCGTCGGTAAGTTCTATCGGCGCGCTGCCGTCGGATTGGTTGACGACCGCCGTCTTTTCGCCCGTCATCAGTCCAGCTATGGCTTTCGATACGCTTTTGGATATAATTTCTCTTACGCCCGCACCGTTGCCGGATAAAAACGCGTCTCTGTCGCAGACAAGGGCGGTATGCCCCGTGCGGGATGCAAGGCATTGCGCCACGCTGTCGGCAAGCCCGTCGGCATTGAACAGAGGGGAGTATTTTTTCAATACGACTTCATCCCGCTCGACGTAAATTTCTATGGGGTCGCCATCGTTGATTTTCAGCATTTTTCTCAGTTCTTTGGGTATTACCACTCTGCCGAGTACGTCGACGCGCCTTATGATACCTGTAGATTTCATATTTTTCGGTTTCCTTTAGTCGCATGAGATTCGTAATCGCGTGCGGCTAAAGCACAGTATCGCGAATTTTCGGAATATTATGCGGAACGGCTTGCGAGCCCTGACGTCCGGATGCAATTAAAATGTTTAAGAAATGCATAAAAAACCGTATAAATGCATAAAATACGAAATATTCAAAAAATATTCAAAAAAATTTGAAAAATATACATCAAAACGCTTGACGAAAATTTTCCGTGGGAGTATACTCTTACGCGTTACCCCGTGAGGGGCAGGACGTGTATAAATTTTAGGAGTTTAACATATGAAAAAATTCATCGCATGCGTTTTCGCGGTCGCTCTTGCGGCAATTGGCTGTTTCGGCTTTACGGCTTGTTCCAAGACCTCGGGAGAGGCGCAACTTAAAGTCATCCCCGTAGAACTTTCCAGCGAACAATACGCGTTCGCCATAAAGAAAGGCGATACGACACTCAAAAATTCGGTAAATCAGTTCTTCAAGGATAAGAAAACCGAAATCGACGAAATTTTCGCCAAGTATACCGACGAAAACGCCGATTTGTCTTCTTTCGGCAGCGACGGCATTCAGACCGAACCGACCGGTTCGGCAAACGAACTCGTAGTCGCTACCAACCTCGAATTTTCGCCTTTTGAATATACGAACGGCAACAAGATTGCGGGCATCGATATGGAAATCGCTCAACTTCTTGCCGATCACCTCGGTAAGAAACTCGTAGTAGTGAATATGCAGTTCGAGGCGGTCGTCAACAGCGTCGCAAGTCTCGACGAGTACGACATAGGCATAGCGGGTCTCACGATTACCCCTGAGCGCGCCGAAAGCGTAGATTTCAGCGATCCGTATTTCGGAGCGTCGCAGATGATAGTCGTCGCCAAAGACAATACTACTTTCGACGGTCTCACCACGAAAGAGGCTGTCGCAGAAAAACTCGCATCGCTTACGGGCAACGCGGCTAAATGCGGCGGACAAAAGGGAACCACATCGCAATTCTACATTCAGGGCAGCGAAGATTTCGGTTTTGACGGATTTGCCAATCTGACTTTCTCTCCTTACGCAAGCGCGGCGATTGCGGCTCAGGATATGCTTAACGGCGGAATTTCTTTCGTCGTTGTGGATAAAGAGACTGCCAACGTTCTGGTTTCCAGTTTCGTAAAATGAGATTATAAAGTGAGATTATAATGAGTAAATGGGACAGATTCGTCAAAGCGTTTGTCACCAACGGCGGCTACAAGACCGTAACTTCCGGTCTTGTAGCCACGCTCGAAATTGCGTTTTTCGGGTTTTTGATAGGTCTTATAATAGGGCTTGTCATTGCGTCGGTCAAAGTCGCTGGCGAACAAAATAAAGTAGCGAAGGGTATATCCCGGGTCGGAGACGTATACGTCATCTTCTTCAGAGGCACGCCTATCATCGTGCAACTGTTGCTGACGTACTACGTCTTATTTCCGCTTATCGGAATAAAAATAGATAAACTGATCGTGGCGATACTTACGTTCGGAATGAACAGCGGAGCATATGTATCCGAGATCATGCGCGGCGGAATACTTTCCGTCGACAAAGGTCAGGGTGAGGCGGGCAGAAGTCTAGGTCTTGGGGATTTTAAGACGATGACGAAAATCGTCCTGCCGCAAGCGTTCAAAAATATGTTGCCGTCGCTCGGTAACGAAATTATCGCGCTTGTAAAGGATACGTCGGTCGTAAGTTTTATCGCCGTAACCGACCTTACGAACGCGTTTCAGCTGATCGGCAGCGGAACTTACGAATTCGTCGTTCCGTATCTCATGCTTGCGGCGTCGTATCTCGTGATAACGCTCGCATTGACGGGGATCGTCAAACTGGCGGAAAGGAGGTTGAAAGCAAGTGAACGAAAATAAAATTTCGATGACGGACGATACCGAATCGTGCGTGAAATCCTTTCTCAAAGTAAACAACGTATTCAAAAATTTCGGCGATCTCAAAGTACTTAACGGCGTTTCGCTCGACATAAAAAAAGGCGAAAAAGTCGTATTGCTGGGACCGTCCGGCGGCGGAAAATCCACCTGTTTAAGGTGTATGAACCTGCTTGAAACCCCGACTTACGGCGAAATCTGGTTCGAGGGTAAACTGCTTACGCCGGTAGACCCGTATCTGCATTTCGATATACTTCGCAAGTCGAAAACTTATAAAAATCTTATCGCCGACGGCAAAACCGACGAAGAGGCGATATACGACATCAAGGTAAACGACCTTTTGAAAAAGCGCGAGGGCATGGAATTCGACAATGCCGTAAAATCGTTCTATAAGGCGAATTTTCAGGAAATAAACGTCACGCGCCGAAAGATAGGCATGGTGTTTCAGCACTTCAATCTTTTCAATAACCTGACAGTTATGCAGAATATGACGCTCGCGCCCGTTCAGCTTAAAATAAAAAGTAAGGCGGAAGCCGAGGAAAAAGCCGTCGAACTGCTGAAAAGAATAGGGCTCGAAGACAAAGCCTCGGCGTATCCGTCAACCCTTTCGGGCGGACAGAAACAGCGTATAGCGATAGTCAGGGCGCTGATGATGGAACCCGACGTAATGCTTTTCGACGAACCGACCTCCGCGCTCGACCCCGAAATGGTCGCGGAAGTACTCGAGCTTATGAAAGAACTAGCCGACGACGGAATGACGATGGTCGTCGTCACGCACGAGATAGGTTTCGCGCGCGAAGTCGCATCGAAGATAGTATTTATGGCGGGCGGAGAGATAAAAGAGGAGAACGCCCCCGAAACTTTCTTTTCTTCGCCGAAAGATGAACGACTTAAAGAATTTTTATCCAAAGTATTATAAAACGATACCCGCAATTACGCCGTATGACGCAACCGCGGGTATTTTTATATGACAATCATAAATCGATACGGGTATATCAATATTGTTATATCGTATAAAAAATCCGTATAACTCCGAAATTGACTAAATATCGTAAAGCGTGGTATAATCAAGACGGTGCCGGTCGAGACTATGCTTGCATTGTTCTTGTCCGGCATAGGAGGACGAAATATGAAAAAAGTATTATTGACTGTCGTTTCAAACCGAAAACTTGCCGTCGGCGTATACGAAATGAAACTTTCGGGTGACGTTTCCGCAATAACGAACGCAGGGCAGTTTGTCGATTTTGCCGTCAGAAACTGTTATCTTCGCCGTCCGATTTCGGTGTGCGACGTCTCCGGAGATACGCTTACCGTGATTTATAAAACGGTCGGCAGAGGAACAGACGAACTGGCGACTTACGTTGCCGGCGAAAGCATAGATACGCTTACGGGGCTCGGCAACGGCTATGATTTAGCCTGTGCGGGTAGTCGCCCTTTGCTTGTCGGCGGCGGTGTAGGCGTTCCGCCGATGTATAAATTGTGCAAAGACCTTGTCAAACAGGGCAAAAAACCGATAGTCGTACTCGGATTCAACACAAAGACCGAAATTTTTTATGAGGACGAATTCAAAGCCGTCGGGGCAGAAGTTCACGTCGCCACGGCGGACGGAAGTTACGGCGTAAAGGGGTTCGTCACCGACGTTATAAAAGACCTCGATTATACTTATTTTTACGCGTGCGGTCCGAAACCTATGTTTTACGCTTTGGAAAAAACCGTCGTTACCGACGGCGAGTATAGTCTGGAAGAGCGTATGGGGTGCGGTTTCGGAGCGTGCCTCGGATGTACGATAGAGACTAAAAACGGAGCGAAACGGGTATGTAAAGACGGTCCCGTATTCAAAAGGAGCGAAATAATATGGTGAACACAAAAGTGAAACTCGCAACGCTGACGCTCGATAACCCCGTTATTGCGTCCAGCGGAACGTTCGGTTACGGTAAAGAATACGCCGAACTGTATGATCTTAATATCTTAGGGGCGTTTTCCTTCAAGGGTACGACGGCTTTGCCAAGGATAGGAAACCCCACGCCGAGAATAGCCGAGGCTGACGACGGCATTCTTGCGTCGATAGGCCTGCAGAATCCGGGTATGAGACATGTGATAGAACACGAACTGCCCGAAATGAAAAAATATTATAATAAAAAAGTGATTGCGAACGTCAGCGGTTTCTGCGTCGACGATTATGTGACGCTATGCGAAAATTTCGGCAAGGAAGAGCAGGTCGGTATACTCGAGGTCAACGTAAGTTGTCCTAACGTCAAGGGCGGTTTGGCGATAGGTTCTTCGTGCGAAAACGTCTACGCCGTCGCAAAAGCGGTAAAGCAGGTGACCGACAAGCCGATATTTATGAAACTTTCGCCGAACGTCAGCGATATAGCGTCGATAGCCAAGGCGGCTGAAGAGGGCGGCGCGGACGGAATAAGCCTTATAAACACGCTGACAGGAATGAGAATAAACTTAAAGACGAAGAAACCGATAATCGCCAATAAGATAGCGGGATATTCGGGTAAAGCGTTGTTCCCGATTGCTCTGCGCATGGTGTATCAGGTTTACGATGCCGTTAAAATTCCTATTATAGGCATAGGCGGCGTATCGACGGCAGACGACGTGATCGAAATGATGCTTGCGGGTGCAACCGCGGTAGGCGTCGGCGCGGCTAATCTTGTCGATCCGTATGCCTGTAAGAATATAATTGAGAGTTTACCCGCAGCCATGCAAAAGTACGGAATAAGCGATCTTTCGTCGATAATCGGGCTTGCCCATGCCTGACGGCATAAAGCATAATGAATTATTGCCGAATCGATGTTTTTACGCCCGCAGAAAACATAAAAAATAAAAAAACAGTCTCAACAATAAAAAAAACAGTCTCAACGTCAGTTGAGACTGTTTTTTGGTCTGAGTGAGAAGATTTGAACTTCCGGCCTCTTGAACCCCATTCAAGCGCGCTACCAAACTGCGCTACACCCAGATATTAAGTAAATTCCCGTTCGGCTCAATTATTATAGACTATATTTTCGCAAAAGTAAAGTCATTTGACGTCATAATCGCGAATTTTTTTTTATTGTTTACAAAGTCGTTTCAAAGTCAAAAATAATTGACAAAATAGGGGCGATAATGCTAAGATATACGCAAAAAGGAGACGGGCATATATGAACATATGGCACGATATAGACCCCAAGAGGATCACGCCCGAGGAATTCGTCGCGGTAATAGAAATACAAAAGGGCAGTAAACAGAAGTACGAACTCGATAAAAAAACGGGTCTTCTTATACTCGACCGCATACTGTATACGTCTACGCACTATCCCGCGAATTACGGATTTATCCCGCATACCCTTGCGGACGACGGCGATCCGCTCGACGTTCTGGTACTTTGTTCCGAAAGTCTGTTACCCCTGTCGCTTGTCAAAGTCTATCCGATAGGCGTAATCACGATGAACGACAACGGCAGTAACGACGAAAAGATCATAGCCATTCCGTTTACCGACCCCAACTATAATTCGTATAAGAACATAGACGATTTACCCAAGCACGTCTTCGACGAAATGCAGCATTTCTTCTCGGTTTATAAGCAACTCGAGGGCAAGAATACCGCGGTCAACACAGTACTCGGCAGAGACGAGGCTTTAAGTATAATCAGAAAATCTCTCGACAATTATAAAGAAAAGTTGTTCGAGATACTCAATAAATAAGAGGTGAAATATATGGAAAAACACGTTGCGCTTATAACTTACAGAATTAACGGCGTAGAATTCAAATTCAAAGAGGGGATCAAAGCAGGTACGAAATTCCGTATCAATCCCAAAATCGAATGCAAAATGGGCAGAAATCAGAACAATCTGTTCGTAAATCTCTCCGTCAGAATAAACGAGGATATTTCTTCGCCCGTACCGTTTGACCTTGCCGTCAACGCTTTCGGTACGTTTACCGTTACGAAAGACGCCGAAGAAAGCGTTCTTGCGTCCGAAACCATGGATACGCTCTATCCCTTTGTCAGGGCAGCCGTCGCGTCGATGACCGCTAACTGCAATATCCCCCCGTATATACTTCCCGTCATAAATTCGGATAATGCTCAGATAGAGTCCAAACGCGAAGAAGGCGTAAACTGAGGCTGTCATGAAACGCCCGGAATGCGCTCTTTTCGACGGTTTCGCCGACGAAGAGTACGAACAACTTCTTAAAAATATCAATCCCCGCGAAAAGAAAATTCCGCGGGGCGATTTGGTATACCGTTACGAAAGCGACGAAAAGGAGTTGGCTATACTTTGCGACGGAGTGGCGAGCGTCGTAAAAAACGACATAGACGGCAATAAAATTTTGCTTGAAAGGCTTGTCAAGGGCAGTATCTTCGGCAACAGCATATCTTACGGCAAGCGGACGGACGACGATATTTCGGTCGTCGCCGAAACCGAATGCAGAACGATAACTTTCAGATTCGACGACCTTGTAAGACGTTGCGACGGTGAGTGCGAATTCCGTCATAAATTGCTTGTAAACGCCATAAACGTGATGGGGCAGAAGACCGCGGCGATAGGCGAGAGAACCGAGGTTATCGGCAATCGTTCCATACGCGATAAACTTCTTTGCTATTTCAGACTGATTTGCAGAAAAGCCGGCGGAAACAGGGCGAAACTCGAAATGAACCTTACGTCTCTGGCGGAATACGTCTGTGCCGACAGGAGCGCGATGATGCGCGAACTGAAAAAACTCAAAGACGAAGGTATCGTCAGAATAGACCATAAAATCGTCGAACTGAATATTTAACGATGAAAAAAGCCATACTTATTTCGTGTACGGAACGAGTAAGGCTTACAAAAAATCAACCCCCGTCGTTCGGTTAGCGGCGGGGATTTTTATATTTTTCGGAATAACGTTTTACGGCGGAATAAGCGTTAAAGCCATGCCTTTGCCCCAAAACGATTACGTTTTATGCGTGAATGCCGTCGGCAGAACGTATGAATTTTCGTATCCCGATATAGATTTCGACGGCAACGGTTATTACCTTAAAAATATCGATGCCGTTACGGACGGAATTTTCGCCGATACGGTCGTCCGCCCGAAAGATGCCGAAGTCAGGGTATCGCCGGAACTCGACGAGCCTTTCACATATGTAAAAGAGCGCAACGGCACGGGAATAAACCGCCGTAAACTTGCCGAAGATATATCCGCCGCGCTGAAATGCGGCGGAAGGGTGGTGAATGCCGAGACCGAAGAATTGTTTCCGTCGGTTACGCTGGCGGATCTGAAAGCTGAAGCCCGTCCGCTTTCGGTCTTCGAGACGGTGTATTCGTTTTCCGGCGAGGCGAGAA
>ERZ808246.575-NODE-575-length-30095-cov-18.898635_pt1 | contig 30095 bp, 21 predicted proteins | sample MGYA00521083_ERZ808246 | MGnify/ENA primary metagenome ERZ808246 (study PRJEB31516, sample SAMN03275577) | gut metagenome | biome: mammalia-associated habitat; material: feces | host: Papio cynocephalus | place: Kenya | collected 2012-07-07 ...
GCCCGTACTCGAAGTCGCGCCGCTCCAGCGTGATGCGGTCGTCGAAGACCTCCATCACCATCCCCTGCCGGCACGTCCCGAAGTCCAGCCACGGCCCCGACCACAAAGTTTCTTCTTGTCATCATGTCGCCGTATCTCCTTAGTCGTCAATTCTGTCGGTCGCAATCCGCACGGGGCCGTAAAGGCCCGCCGGCTTCAGCGGATCGGTCGCCTTCGGGCCGCAGAGCGTCCACGTCGTCCGCTCCGCCTCCGGCAACGCCGCCTCGCGCACGAGGCGGTTGTGCCACGTCGCCGTGACGACGACCTCCAGCCGGTTCGTGCCGTCCGTGACGCGTTCCGTCAGGTCGAGGCGGTACGGTGCGCACCAGAGACGTCCGACTGGCGCGCCGTCGAGGAAGACTTCGGCGCACTGCTCGACCCGGCCGAGATCGATGACTGTCCGCGCGCCGCGTCGCGTCGCGAAGGCGAACGTCGCGCGCATCGCGCCGGGCGCGAACCCGCCCAGCTCGACCGCCGCCCCGGCTGGAATCTCCACAGGCGGGCACCCCGTCACCGGGTCGGTCACGGACACCGCCCCGTCCGCCGAAAAGCGGACGAACCGCGATTCGCCCGCCTCAAGCGCCAGTTCGACGGGGCGTCCGCGAAAGCGCACCGTCCCGGCGACCGGCGCGTCCGGCGCCGCGACGAAGTACAGGTCTTCCGCGTTCGCCGTTTTGCGGTGATACCACACGAGCGCGTCGCCAGGGGACGCGACGTCGGGCACAAGACCGGCCGTCGGATCGCCGCCCGCGACAACACGTGCGCCCGCCCGCGTCAGCACGTCGATCTTCGCCCGGCTCGCTGCGTCCAAATACGTCCCTTCGGGAATCCACAGCACCGAATAGGACATGCCGTCCGGCAGAACGAGGCGGCCGTCCTTCACGGCCAGGCGGTTCAGGAGGACGTCGCGGTTGACGTAGTCGTCCTTGAAGCGGTTGCCGAAGTGCGGCGTCTTCTCGCTCGGCTTGTGTCCGAGGCCGTCGCCCAGCACGCGCAGGACGTCCACGACCGGAAGCCCCGCCTCCAGGAAATCCGTGCAGCGGGCGCAGTAGTCCGTGAAGAGCGGCATGAAGTTCCACCACGTCTGCCCGCGCAGGAACGGCGTGCCGATGAAGTAACCAAAGCTCGTGCCGGGCTTCTTGAAGCCGACCTGCGGATTGTGCGTGTAGGTGTGGAAGACGGGGAACGTCACGCCCTTCGCGAAATGGCGGTCGAGGACGGGCTTGAAGTCGCGCAGGGCCTCGTTCCAGTCCAGCGCACAGTTCGTGAGGGCCTCCGCGGCGACGCGCTTCTTGCCGTAGACGTGCGCGGCGGAGACGCACGGCTGGACGGCCTTGAAGTCGGGACTCCCGACGCCTGTCGGCGCCGTCGGACGCCAGAACTCGCACATCGGGACATCCGCGTGCTTCCAGTACGCGAGCAGATCGCCCGCGAGCGCGTCGCCGAACGCCGTCTCGTACTGCACCGTAAGTCCGTCCGCGTGCGCCAGTTCCGCGAGGCGTCCGTAGTAGTTCTCCTCGACCAGATCGCCCAGCAGGCCGCGCCAGTCCCGGAGAAAGCGCCCGGTTTCGGACGGCGAACCGACGACCCAGCCGAAGACGGACGGCAGGCGGCGCACGGGGTCATATCCGCACCGCGTCTTGAAAATGCCGTCCAGACCGTCCGTCCAGTTGTCGCGGTAGCATTCCCAGCTGTCGACGACGAGCCCTTGGAGCAGCCCCTTCAGCGGACCTTCCGCGAGACGCCCGATATAGGCGGCATAGTTGGCCTCGATGCCCTTCGGCGAAAGCTTCGAGCATTCCCAGCCCGTCGCCTCTTTGGGTGCGGGGCCGTTCCGGTAAAGGCCGTTGACGTGGCCGATCCGCAGAACCGTCCATGTCCGCCCGTCAGGCGGCGTCCAGTCCAGCGAGCCGTCCGGGCGCATCCGCCCGGTCAGGTCGACGATCGCCTCCGCGTCAATCCAGCACGCCGGATTCTGCTTCGGTTCGCCCCGATCGACGAGTCCGCGAACCGTCCAGCCTGCGAGCCCTTCCCAGTGTTCCATCCGCGCGGCGGACAAGAGCTGCACCTCGCCCAGTTTGACGGGATCCTTCGACTGGATCGTCAGCCGCCAGCACCGGGCCGTCGCCTCGTCGCACGCGAGCGTCTGCCGTGCGCCGCCCTTGCGGTTGTCCTGCCAGTTTCCGGGCGGCAGGGCCTCGCGCACGACCGTCCGCCAGACGCCCGGCTCCATCTCGGCCTCGAAGACGACCGTCGCTTCCGGGTCGTATGTCCGGTCATGGTTCAGTTCGGACGTCGAGGGAATCTCCAGCGTCCGCACCGTCACAGGTTCGGCGAACGAGAAGAGACGCGCCTGCGGGGCGGGCGCGGCGACTTCCGCCGGCTTCAGCCAGCCGGCCGCATCGTCCTTCGGCGTCGGGAACGCCAGCACGAAGAGATCGCGGTAGTCGCGCGCCGGATGATCCGACGCCTCCGCCGGCGGCGCCAGCCGAACCGGCCCGCCGCGGCGCACGTCCGTCCGGGAGAAGCACAGGTTCCGCATGGCGTTCTCGGGGCGGACCCACGGTCCGCCGCTCATGGACCAGCCGGGGCAGTTCTGCATCTTGAACGAGAGCCCCAGGCGCTTGCATTCCGCGGCCGCGTGGACGACCATCGCGTCCCAGCCCGCGCTCAGGCAAGGGACCGGGTTCGTCACCCCCGGCCATGTCCGTTCCTCGCCCATCTGCCCGTGGAAAAGGTGGACTCCGCCGATGCCGGCCGTCTTGATCGCCTCCAGATCGGCGGTCAAGCCCTCCTTCGAGACATTGCCGCCAATCAGGTGGAACCAGGTCTCGGGACGGTTCGCGGCAAACGACGCCAGCGCCCAGGCAAGCCCGGCGCAGACACAGGCAGACAGACGCCTTTTCACAGTTCCTCCCCTTTGAAGAAGAACCTCGGACGCGGCAGTCCGGCGCGGATGGGCCGCGCGTCGAATCGCGCCAGCTTGCCGTCCTTCACTTCGACGTCGACTTGCCAGCCTCCGGCGACAGGAAGACGGAAGGCGTAGTCGCGCCAGTCCTTCGGCACGCCCGCCGCGAGATGAATGCCGCCTTCCATGTCCGCCGCGAACAACTGGCAAACCGCGTAGAGGACATTTCCGGCCGCCGTCATGAACCAGGGCCGGTATTGCGAAACGCCCGGTTCGTTGATTTCCCAGTACTCGCCCCAGACGCCGCCGCTGCGCGCCGCTTCCTGCAGCCAGCGAACCGCCGGGAACTCGGCGTTGCCCGCACGCAGCGACGCCATCGCCATCGTCGCCGCGTACCACGGGCAGATGCGCTTGCCCGTCTCGTACATGTTCCCGAAGGCCTGTCCGTTCTTCAGGAAGTGATCAGCCGCCGCGACCTGCTTCCCGTTCGCACGGTCGAACACGTGGAAGGGATAGAAGCCCGCGAGCGTCCCCATCGACTCCTCCGTGCAGCCCGGATAGGCGATGTAGCGCCCATCGCGTTCGGGCAGGCTCGCCACGAGACGCGCCGCGCAAGCTCGGAAGTCCGCCGCGAGGTCCGCGTCTTTCCCGAGGATGTCCGCCGCTTCCGCCGCCGCGCGCAACGTGGCGATGGCGCCGCAGGTCGTCATGAACGCCCGCTCGTGCCCGGGTCCCATGCGCTCGAGATCCGTGCACTTCGTCACGAAGGACGTTCCGTCCGGCAGGTCGATCACCTGCAGACGGCGAAAGAAGAGCGCGCATTCCCGGATGACGTCATACCCCTTCTGCGCCAAATACGCGCGGTCGCCCGTATACCGGCAATAGGACCAGACCGTCTGCGCCACGGCCGCTTGCTGGAAGATGTGGTCCATCCAGAACCCGAGCGGCGAACATTCGATGTCGTTGCCTTCCGCCGCTTCCCACACCCAGCGCGCGCCGCTCTTGTAGAACGGCCTGCCCTGGTCCAGATTGCAGCGGACCGAAGCGTTCGTCAGGGTGGCGACGCGGAAGTCCGCCGCGACGCGCGCCGTCGAGAAGTGCCCGGCGGCCAGCAAACCTTGCGCCGCGTACATTTCGTCAAAGGCGAAAATGCGCCCCGACCAGTGGCTCTGGATTATCCCGACGGGAATGGACCATTCCGTCGCCACGCAGCGCAAATGGTAGCGCGCCATTTCGAACAGCTCCTGGATGCGGGCGTCCGGAACCAAAATGGCGCTTTCCCGTCCATACGACTCCCAGTCGGCGACATGCTCCGCCCGCAACGCGCCGTAATCCGCCAATGGCGCAGCGGGAACGGGCGCCGGCGTAACGGCCGGCAAATGTTCGTCCAGGTCGTCCTCGTAAACGATAAACCATGTCACCGTCCGGCTCTCGCCCGGCTTCAGGACGAACGTGCGCGATGCCGCGCCCACCAATCCGTTTGTTTCCGACTGGCACGGAAGCCCGTCGGCCGGACGGATGGAGATCGTCTCGTGCGTCACGAAACGCCCGTAGCACGTCGCCTCCCATGTCGCCGCACCGTCCGCGAACCGCCATCCGCCTACTATCCGTTCATGTCCGGGTGCGTGGTAGACCGCGCCCAGCCTGATCTCGCGCGGCTCCACAGAAGCGTTCTCCAGGCATTGCTTCAGCGCGATGACATTGCGTGTTTTGGCGACAAACGCTTCGCCCGACAACTTTATTCCCGAGGCATATTCCGCCTGGACGGTGGTCAGGGCGCGGCGCAAATCCAGCGTCTGCTCCCAGGTGCGGGGCGTGCGCTGTTCCACGCCGTCGACCGAAAGGAGCGTCCGGAACGCTCCTTGGGGCATGAGTTCCCATCCGAAGCGGGATGCCCGGCCCGGGTTGTCGACCAGACGGCGGCCCTCCCAGTAGATGCCGGGCTGAAGCCGTTTGGCTTTCAGTTTTTCGCTGTCTTCCGCAATGCCCAGCCGGTAATCGACGAAGATGTTGAGCCGACCGTTGGAAAGCATCGCCGGGACATAGTCCGCCGGCTCCTTCCCGTCAACCGAAACCACTTTCCGCAAGGTCGCGTCGGCGTAACCGGACGCGGCAAACGCCAAAAGAAAACCCAGAATCGCGTATTTCATATCATGCCTTTTTCAAATGCAAACCTCAATCGCCGAACGCGTTCTCCCGCAACGACCCGCCGGTGAAATAGAGAGGCGAACCGGAGAGCGGAACGAGATATTTCGTCCCGTCCCGCTTGGGGAAGACGCGCAAGCCCTGCACATTGTGGAAGACGACCTGACTGGACGAGAAATCAAGCCACCGTTCGCCCGACGGGCCGACCGTCCATACGAGACCGGCTTCCTTACCGTCCGGGCGCGTCCATTGCGGATAGTAAATGCGGCCGGAACGATCCTTCCAACGGACCGGCTTCTGGACCGATCCCGCCGGACGATGTTCGATAAACGTCTTATAGGCGCCAAATGCCGGTTTCGGCGCAAAATTGGCGTGGACGATTCCGTAATGCGAGTGGACGCCCCAGGCATCCGTCTCCTTTGACGCGAATTCGTACCAGAACACCTTCTCCACCCGTTCCGCGGCGAAAATACCGAGCGCACGCGCCGTCATGCGCGCCTGCCGCTCCTCGCTCGAAGCGCCCGACGTCCATTCGACGCGCGTATTGACGATCACGGCGCCTTTATAGTCGCTGTTGAACTTGTAGACCGCCGCGGCAACGAGCTCCACGTCTTTCCCCTGGGCGGAAAGAAGCGGAATGAACACGTCGTCTTCCTTGAGCAGCGCCGGCGTCAGAAAGCGCGAAGCGGCGTAAGTCTTGTTTGTCGGGGCGAACCCTTCCATGGCTCCCGCCGGTCGAACCGTCGCGCCCGCCGGATAGCGCGCATCCAGCCACCAGGCCATTTCCCGGATGCGCAGGCGCGCACGGTTTTGCGCGTTGTCTGCCTTTGCGTCGGGATAGGCATGCCCCTGGCCGTCCATTCGGTAGGCGTTGAAAAGCGGCATGCCTCCGAAGTCCACGAACACGCCCCCCGCCTTGACAAAAGCCTCCAGCGCTTCCATTCCGTCGGCCGGATAGTCCTCGGTAAACGGATGGATCACGACATCCACACCGCCTTGCGCAAGCCGCGCGGCAAGCCGGGGTCCAAGACAGGCCTCCACCGAGGATCCGGGCGGCAACGCCTCGCGTACGGCCTGGACGGCATCCGCCAAACCATCCGTCTCGGCCGGAACGTAAAGCGCGCGCCAGGTTTCCATTTCGGGCCGGGCGGCGGCGAGCCCCGCCCGCAGGACCTCGGCGTCGTTGATGCGGATCTTCTGCGAGGGCCAGCCCATTTCCGTAATCCAGACGGGTTTCGCCGCGTCGCCGTATTTGGCCATCAGACTCTTCAATTGATCCAGCCAGGCGTCGACCCGACCTTCGGGCTCGCGCTGGTTCGTGTAGGGGTGCACGTTCATGATGTCGAAGTACTGCGCCCCGCCCAGTCGGTAAAGTTCTTCGATGAAGTCGAGCGGAACGCCCGCCATGCCGCCCAAGGCAACCTGCAGCGCGGGGTCGTTGCCCTTGACGACCTCGTGCGCCTTGCGCAAAACCGCAAGATAATTCGTCGGATTGGGATCCTTCCAGAACGGATTTATGTTCGGCTCGTTCCAGATTTCCAGGACGGGCAAGCGCTTGCCGTAACGGGACACCACGCGCTGCACAAAGTCGCCCCACGCCTCCAGATGTTCGTAGGCCGGATAGGCCCACTTGGGCGGCTCGTACAGAATGGGGAGCATCTGAAGCCCGGCCGCCTCGCAGGCAGCGACGATCCGGTCGTAGCGCGAGAAGTCCCAGTCGCCGGGCGTGCGTTCCAGCGCCCGCCAGTCAAAGTCGCTGCGAATCCACCCCGCGCCCATCTGCTGCGCGAGCGCGCATGTCGGATAAGCCGGTTCGTCGCGCGTCAGATGCGCACACACGCCGTAATCGCCCGCGGCGTGCGCGCTTGCGGCCGCAGCCGCAAGCACGCACGCGAAAATCGAAGCCATCAACTTCATGAAAGCGTCCCTTTCGTCGTTTCCGTTCGTTTACTCGCCATCGGCCGCATTCGCGATCGGCAACGCCAGGCGGAAGCCAAGATCGTCGTTCCGTTTGTCGGAAGACACCTTGTAGCTGCGCGCCGCGCTCCGGCAGGCCGTCGCCGTCGAATAGAAGCTGCCGCCGCGGCGGACGCGTCCGTCCGAAGAAGTCTGGTTCACCTCCCCGTTGAGCGCAGAAATGTCGGCCGCGTACCAGTCCAGACACCATTCCCACACGTTGCCGTACATGTCGTAGATTCCCCACGCGTTCGGGGCATACGAACCGACCGCCACCGTCTGCTTGGTCTCGCTGTCGCTGTTGTAGGAAACACGGCCAAGTTTGGCGAGATTGGCGTCTTGATCCGCAGACAGAATGGCAGAGCCGTCGCCCCAGTAGCCCGAACCGTTCCCCGCGCGGCTGGCGAACTCCCACTGGGCCTCCGACGGCAGGTCGAACGCCAAGCCCGTCTTCGTCCGCAGCAGACCAAGGAACGAATCACTGTGAGGGATATTGGGATAGTCGTAATTGAAATCGGCGGCCGGAACATTCGAATTGCTTGTGCCTTTCGCATTGCGCAGTTCGTTGTAGCTCACGCGCGTGGTCGGACGCATCGTGCCGTCGGTCGCAAAGGCTTCCGGATAACGAATGGTCTGCACCTGGACATATTGCGATTGCGTCACCGGGAACACGCCGATGTAGTAGTTCGCATCCAGCGTGACAGCGTGCGTAGCCTCGGTCTTTCTGTCATGTCCGATCTCGCTCTCCGCGCTGCCCATCGTCCACTCGACGCCCTTGGCGGGGATCTTGCGCAGGACGAGCTTCGTCGTGCGGTAGTCGGGGTTCGTCAGCAGCCCGCCCGGCAGGCACCCTTCGGACGGATAGTACGTCTCGGTGTTCGCTTTCGCCGAATCCGCGAGGTCGACGACCATGTAGTCCGGCGGATTGTCGAGCGACCACGCCGTCACGACCGCGCGCGCATTGTCGACCTTGTGGCCGCGCCACGACTGGTCCGCGCGCCAAATGATCTTGCGGTTTTCGCCGGACTCCACCTTCTTCCAGACGTCGCCTGTCGCGAAACGGATGTTCTCGCCGCCGATCGAAACCCAGTCCGACTCGGTTTCCGTCGCGTTTCCGGTCTTGTTCGTCTGGATGTCGAACGTCACGATGGCCGGCGCCTTGGCGAGCGAATAGGTTATCGTAACTTTGCGGCTGTTCAGGTTCTGCCCCATGGTCACGTTCGAGACCTCCGGGACGGCCTCCGCCATCGCGGCGGTCGCGAGACTGGCAGCCAATATTGTCAGTTTTTTCATTGTTTTATCTCCTTTGTTGGATTGTTGAAATTATAGCGATTATCGAAGTATTACGCAAGTGCCCCGCGGACGGAAGTCCAGCGTGGCGATTGCGTCCGCCTGCGTCCGGTCGCGCGCCTCCAGCGGACCTGCGTCCGAGGCGCACCAAAGCGCGCCGGCGCACAAAGCCCCGGACTCCGACGCCGCCGACGCCGACCCGGCGACCGCCACGGACGCCACGTCGCCTTTTGTGATGCAGGAGCCCGCTCCCGCCGTATGCGCGGCTAGCGCCACGCAGCAGAACGCCATGAGTGATTTATCTGTCATCGTGTTTCTCCTTGTTTGTGATTTCCATGACGCAACCCTCGTTTGCGCCAAGCGAAAGACTGCCTCCGGCATAATGGCCGTTCCATACCCGCGACACTTTACCGGAGACTTGAAGCGGGAACACCATCGTCCGCGGCGAATGGTTGACGGCTACGGCATAGATCCGCCCGTCCTCCGCCGGATGCTCCGTCAAGCCCAGTTGCGGGTCGGCGCGCGTCACGGCGCGCTTGACGCCGGCGCGCGCAGCCGCCAGGCGGTAGACGGGCCATGCGGCGAGCTGCGCGTTGCTCTCGATAGCCCCGTTGACGAACAGCAGGCGCCCCTTGCCGTACGCGTATTCGGTCATGAATGGGCGTCCGTCCCGGGTCTTCAGCAGCACGGAGGCTCCTTTGAGCGACAGTTCGCGCGTGTAGGGTTCCGTGAAAGCGAACGAATCGGCCCCGCAATCGACATTGAGCGTGCAAGGAGCCTCCCAATGGTTCTCCACCTCTATTCCCGCGGTTTCCGCAAGATCGGACAGCACGGTCCCCTCGCCCAGCGTCACCAGCGCCGTCGCCCCCGCTTTCACCTTTTCGCGCAAATCGTCCCACGTGCTTCCCAAATACGCGTTGTATGTCCGACCCGAAGGCAGAATGTAGAACGGCGCATCGGGCAGCGGGCTCTCGGCGAGCGTGTAGCGGACGTCGAATCCGGCCTGCTTCGCCAGAAGCCAGGCGCCCAGCGACGTCCGCCAGGCATGCTCCTGCTCGGAGACGATCACCGTCGCGTCGATCCGCCGCGGCGGCAACGCCTTGAACGGCAGGGAATCCAGAAAGTCGCGGAACTTCTTCATTTCGCGCGCCTGGGGCTTGGGCGTGCCGTCCGCCTTGAAGACGCCGAGCTCGCGCTCGATGGCCGCCCAGTCGTAGGGCGCGAACTTCAACTTGTTCTGGTCGAACGCGCACCACCACATGTACGATTTGATCCCCGCCGCCCAGCAGCTGAAAAGCGCCGTGCGCATCGAAGCCGCCGCGCGCGCTTCGGACACGATGCCCGGCCCCATTGAGCCCGCCTCTTCCACAAACGCCGGCTTGGCCGCGAGATCCGCGTACCATGTCGTCTCGCACGCCGCGTGGCAGCCGTTGCGCAGCGTGTCGAACGGCTCGGTGTTGCACCCGGGCGTCCACAGCGGATACGGGTGGGTGGTCAGGATGTCCGTCAGCTCGCCCTGGTCGCGCACGTTCGTCATATCGTCCGTCTTGGGCGACACGCTGTGCATGCCGCTGACGACGGGGCGCGAGGCGTCCGCCAGGCGGATGCTGGACGCTATCGCATGCATCCAGTTCCGGAATTCGGCGCGCGTGGCCGTGCCCATCGCGTTGCATTCGTTGCCCAGATCCCAGGCGACGATGGCGCGCTCGTTCTTCAACGCCTCCACCAGATAGCGCACGTAGCGCGTCTGCCACATGATGGACTCGGCGTCCGTCAGCGCATTCTTGCGTTCCAGCGCCGGCGGCACGAACATGCGCCCGCTCATCCAGCCCGTCACCAGGCCGACGACAAGCCCGAGATTGCGCTTTTCGGCCGCGCGGCAAAGGAAGCGGAAACGCTCCACCATTCCGTCGTCCACCGCGGCGTAATTCTTCAACGCACCGTCGTTCTGCGTCCAGCAGCGGAAAACGCCCCTGCCCCTGAAGGCGGCGGTCAGAGGCTGGAAATCGGGCCACAGCGGAAACACACGCAAAACGGTGATGCCCTGTTCCGCCAGACGATCCAGATCGCGCTCGACCTGCGCGGCGTTCCAGTTGCGCCACATGTACATGCCCGCATGGCTCGCCCAGTAGTTGACGCCGATGTCGAACCCTTCTTTCGGCGGGAACGCGCGCGGCGGTTCCGCCCGCAAAACCGCCGGCGCAAAAGCAAGCGAAAGAGCCATCGACAGCAATCTTGTTCTTTTCATGTTTACCTTTCCTTTATAGATCTTGCATTTTCAGCTCGCGCGGCGCAAGAGCGACGCGATATTCCCGCCCCTCATGGACGAACCGGACCGTGTGCGGCTCGCCGGACAGATTGGCCAACGCCGCGCGAAGCTCCCCCGTCGCGCCGGACTTCCACACGTACCCGGCGACACCCGGCAGTTCGCCGCGGATGGTCGGTGAGAGCGGCGCGTCTTTGACCTTCCACATGTAGAACTGCTTGCGTCCGAGCCATGTGACGGAACGGGCTTGACCGCGTCCAGAAACGTCAGCTCGCCCTCGAGCGTACCATACGCGAAGCAGTCCAGATGGGCTTGCCGGAATTCCGTCAAGCGCCGGACGAGCGCGCACTTCTCCGCATCCTGCAGGATCAGCGGATGGTACCAGCCCAGCGCCTGCCCCCAGACGAGCTCGCGCGCCTGCGCCGCCCAGAAGCTGTCGATGTCGTCTTCATGGTTCTCGGGCGAGCAGAAATAGGTGGTATAGCCCGAATAGACGGCATGGAAGAACGGCACGTCCTGCGGCGTACGCTGCGTGACCTGCAGATAGCCGTCTATCACGTTCATCCACTGTTCGCCGCTGCCCTCCACCGTCAAAAACGCGCCTTTCCGGGCATACTGCGCATGAATGCGCGCCAGCAAGGCCTGATAGCCGTCATAATACCACGTGCCGCCGCCTGTCGGGTGGCCGTGCGACGGACTGTAGCAAGGGACGCCTGCGCACGCACCGATCTGGTCCATGAACAGGGATTGCGTCCCCAGCTCCAGCACGCGAGAGGCAATGGAAGGCAGAATCTCGTTCCAGGCAGGCGACCAGGGGCACATCGGCGCCATGGGCGGCGTCAGGTTTCCGTACTGCTCGACATAGGGCGTCCCGTCCGCCTGGGTCAAAGCCGACGGCCGCGCCAGGGCGAAACCGACCAGATTCGTGCTCCACAGACGCCCGTTCACGTACGGCATCGCCTCCGCGCCGATTCGCCGGCAATAGGCCAGGCATTCGCGCGTCCCGGGCTGTTCGGGAAAGTACTCCGGGTAGTTGACGTCGTGCGGAGAATGCTGCCACAAGTGCCAATGGATGCCGACGGGGTGGTTCGGGAAGCGCGCTTTCGCCTGCGCCAACGTATTGGAGACCTCTTCCGGCGAAGCGTGCGTATTCAGCCAAAGCGGAATCTCCGCCAACCGCCGCGGATAGTCCCGACGGTCGAGAATGCGCCCTTTCGCCGTCCACGGCGCCGTCAACGCCCAACGCCGGTAACGCTTCGCAGCCTGCCACCAGTCGCCCGCGAGCGCCGCCACCGTCACCTCGTAGCGCGGTCCTTCCGCCGCCCGCCCGGGCAGCCCGGCGTTTTCAACAGGCGTCCTGAAGCTGACGGTGTTGTCCTTCGCGATTTCAAGCGTCTTGAGGCGACCCTGCGAGTCGTGCGCGGCGATATAAAGCCCGGCGTCTCCCTTGAAGAAGGCTGTCATCATGGGATAATAGCCATGGCAGCCAAAGGAGAGATCCTCTTTCCCTATGCGGTTGCGGACCAATTTGGCGCCGAGATCGGGCCGCGGCAGAAGAACATCCGCCGTCCCTTCCGCCGCAACGCGCCGCAGAATCGGATAGCGCGTCTCCCACAGCGCATAGTTGACGCTGTCGTTCTGTACGTCGAGAGACCAGCGGCTCTCGCCTTCTTCGGTCAGACGGACGGTCGCGCGTACGGTGAGCGCGTCAGGCTCTCCGGGGAGCGCAAGGCCTTCCCATGCAAAGGCGCATATCCCCCCCCCCCGAGTGGGTATGACGCGGCGCGCACGGCATGCAGATTTGCCGTTCAATGTGACAAAAGAGCCGTCAACGGCGGAGCGGAGCGTAATCTCCCAGAATCCGCAATCGCCCGTCTCCTCGACAAATGAAGCGTTTGTGTCGAGGCAGACTATCGACTTCAACGCGAATCCGTGCGCGGCGTCCGCGAAATCCAGCTCCAGACGCCTGTTCCGCAAGGTTGCCGTGCCGGGGGTCTCGACAAACGGGGCGGGCTGGAAGAACGAGCCGTCCGGGCGCTTCAAGACGTAGCCGAGCGGTCGCACGGTCTGGCCCAGCCACAGGTAGGGCGTTTCTCCGTAATTCGACACGATCTGCGACCCGTCTTCGAACGACGTCCGATAGACGTCCGGCGCAAGTTCGTCGTGCCGCGTCATAAGCTCCCGCTGAAGATGGCGCACGGGCGCGAACTCCTCCCACGCTTTCTTGATGCGCGGCACGTCGGCGAACTTGTAGGTGTAGAAAATCGGACGGCCGCCGAACTCGATGTTCTTGAGCGCCGCGCGCGGATTCTCGACGCCGTCGCCCTCCATCCACCGCGGATCCCCGCTCTTTTCCAGTTTGTAGAGGCACTTTCCGCGCGTATGGTTCTGGCACCAGCGGTCGGACGTATAGAGAATGATGCCATGGTAGACCAGCTCCCACAAAGGATACACGCCCGCCACAAGACCGGACTGCTTTCCATCTTCCAGCAGCTGGAGATCCCGTTCTATATAGTTGATGTAGTCGAGATTCGCCGCGACATGGTCGTACCCCGATTCGGAAGCCGCGCCGCCCATCAGACGCCGCCCCTCCGCCAGGATGCGGTTCTGATACGCGGCCGTCTGCTCCGGCGTGCAGGGATGCCGCGGATCGCCGCACCGCTGGGGATATGTCGCCGAATAGACGTCTATGTAGTGGGGTCCGCGGATTCCCAGCGCCGCCATCTCTTTCATTTCTTCCGGGAGCCAATGCTCCCAGGCGTATTTCTGGCAGACCCAATAACACTGTCCGCCCGCCCAAAGTCCGCCTTTGTCGAACGTTCCGTCGGCGCGTTTGCACACCCATTCCGGGTTCCACAGCCGCGAACACATGTAGCCGTCCGTGTTCGTGGCGTGCAGCGCGAACTGGTAGCCGAGCGCCTTGGCTTTCCCGACGAGCCGCAGAAAGGCATCCGCGCCGCCGGCTTCCGCGCCTACGGGGAAATGCCCCGGCACGCGCCCGTCGTAGCCGCCGTCCTGCCAGCCGGCCGAACAGACGGACAGCTTGTCGACGCCCGCATCCTTGAGGGCCTGCAGAAACTCCTCCGCGACGCCGAAGGGCATGTGGACGGAGACGGGCGGCTCCTCGCCTTTCTTGAAGAAGAGTTTCGCGTCGCTTTCGTCGGGGATCGGCTTCGCGGCATGCGTCTGGATGCGCACGACCGGGGCTTCGCAGAGATACGCCAGCTCGGGGCTGCCGGGAATGCGCTCTTTTATCGTCCTGACGCCGCCGTGTTCGCGCTGGTACCGCTGGTAGGCTTTCGCAAGCCCGTTGTAGTCCGCCCGATTCCCGTCCAGCCGGCGGAAATCGATCACGATGTCGCTGTAAAGGTTCGTGAAAAACGCACGCACGCGGTCGCACCGGAAAGCCGGATAGACTTCGTAGGCGCCGTCTTTTGCGCGCACGGTGAAATCGTAGTCGAAGCGCCACGATTTGACGTGGGCGTACCACAGCGTATCGCCCTTCTTCACACCGAAGACCGGCATCAGTTGGCGTTCTTTCACGTACAGCCCGTCGTCCTGGTCGAAGCGGCCGAAGGTTCCCCTTGCCTGGATCCAGTAACCGGGGTCGCCCTTTTGCGCGCGCATGAAACCGGGGATCACCTCCACGACGCGGGCGTCCGCCGGGATTTCCTCTTTCGGAAGGACGAAACGGAGGCCGCCGTCTCCGATATCCGCCATCTCGACGGAACGCAACTCGACACGGTCGTCCCGTCCTTCATCGCCGCAGTGCATGCGGACCGTCGCCGTCTCCGCCCGGACGGGCGACATGCGCAGAAGCGCAAGCCCGAGAACGGCAAGGAGCGCACGGCCAAAAACCGCGCCGCACGCCCGCGTTCCGGCGGACGGCCGTCTTTCCATCGTATATGCAACTCTCATCGTCATGGTCGATATTATAGCATATTCCTTCGCCTGCGCAGTTCTCGTATGCGCAAAAAATCTTTTACCCGTTTGCGACCGATTCCGCAACCCGATTCCGTACGTCTCAGGCGTGGTAGTAGGCGCACGACGTGGGCGGGCGCACGTTGGTGAGCGTGCCCGCATAGTGCCGCAGCCAGTGATCCTGCTTGGGGTGCGCCAGCGCCGCCGCCTCGTCCAGCTCGATCCCGAGTCCGGGACGGTCCGAGGGGTACATGACGCCGTCGGCGAACTTCACGTCCTCGTCGACGACGTCGCCGCGCCAGGGCACGTCGTCGAAGAGCGTCTCGTGGATGCAGTAGCCGGGCGTGGAGACGCCGAGCGCGAGCGTGACGGCGTTGGCCACGGGGCCTGACGGATTGTGCGCGCAAAACGGGATATGGCGCGTCTCGCAGATCGCCGCGATGCCCTTCATCGCCGTGATGCCGCCCGCGTGGGAGGCGTCGGGCTGCAGATAGTCGCAGCAGCGCGACTCCACGGCGTCCATGATCTGCTGCGTCGTGAACAGCCTTTCGCCGCACGCGATCGGCGTACGCACCCGCGAGCGGACGTCCGCCAGCGCGCGCAGGGTGTCGGGGATGACGGGCTCCTCCACCCAGAACGGATCGAACTCCTCCAGCGCATGGCAGAGGCGCACGGCCGTCGGCACGTCGAAGCGCCCGTGGCACTCGATGAGGATTTCCGCCTTGCCTTCCGTCGCCTCCTTCACGGCGGCCACGCACGCCATCGCCTTCTTGAAGTCGGCGGGCGGCAGCTGGCGGTAGTTCCTGCCGAACGGATCCCACTTGAGCCCCTTGAAGCCGCGCGCGACCGCGGCGCGCGCCTTGTCGGCGAACTCCGACGGCTCCTTCGCTCCGGCGAACCAGCAGTTGGCGTAGCACGGCACGCCATCGCGGCACTTGCCGCCGATGAGCTTCCAGACCGGCAGGCCGAGCGCCTTGCCCTTGATGTCCCACAGCGCCATGTCGATCGCCGAAAGCGCGCTCATCAGGACAGGCCCGCCCCGCCAGTAGGCGTCGCGGTAGTTCCGGTGGAATATCCATTCCGTGTCGAACGGGTCGCAACCGACGACCGCGTGCCGGAGATCCTCGATCGCGCCGGCGAGCGCGTTCTCCTTGTACTCGAGCGTGCCTTCGCCCAGGCCGCTCACGCCCTCGTCGGTCTCGACTTTCACGAACACCCAGTTCGTCCGGAAGCAATCGACCGTAAACGTCTTGACATTTGTGATTTTCACTGTTCCACCACCCGATTCTTGTTGAAGGTAAAGAAAAACGAAACCGCCATCGCGAGCGCGCCCAGGACGTAGACGCCCGCCATCACGGCGAAGCCCGCCTCGAAGCCCCGCACGCCGTACCGGTCCGCGAGCCCGCCCAGGACGATGCCCGAGAGCCCGCCGAAGAAGAATGCGATCATGGTAAGCAGCCCGACGGCAGTCGACCGGTAGCGCGGCGGCACGACGTCGAACAGCGACGCGTGCGTGTTCACCTCGAAGAAGCCGCGGAACACGCCGTAAACCGCCGCGGCGGCGAGCATGCCGGAGTAGGTCGGCGCGAACCCGAGGGCCGCGAGCGCCGGCGCGCCGCAGAGAAGCGCGGCGATCTGGAAGCCCAGCCGGAAGCGCGGCATGCGCCGCACGAAGCGGTCCGTCAGCACGCCCCCCAGCAATATGGCGCCCAGCGCGAAGAGATGGTGCCCGAACATGACGCCGCGGCCCGCCTCGCCGACGGAAAGCGAATACTTGAGCGCGGCGAACTTGGGCGCCCAGAAGAGGTACGCGTTGTTCACGAAGACGATCGCCACGAACCCCGCCGTCGCGCACAGCGCCGACGGATTCCGGAAATAGGCGGCGAGCCCCTCCGCGAGCGGCGCTTTCGGCGCCGCGGCCGCCGCCGGCCGCGGCCGCGCGGCGGACGGTTCGTCCTTCAGCGCGAAGACGAAGAGAATCCCCAGCAGCGTGCCCGCGAGGCCGAAGGCGATGAAGACCTGCCGCCAGCCGCCGAGAAAGCCCAGCGCGTGCGCGACCAGCACGCCCGAAAACATCAATCCCGCGTAAAGCGCGGCCTGGTGGATGGAGAGCGCGAGCGAACGCGTCCGCTTGTGGTGCGCGGCGATCAGCGCGTAGGCGCTCGGCGCGTAGAAACTCTCCCCGACGCCCGTCGCCACGGACCGGAAGAAGAGCGCGCCGGCGAACCCGCCGATGAACCCCATGCAGACCGTCATGAGCGACCAGGCGATCAGCGAGACCGTGATGATCCACTTGCGCGAAAAGCGGTCGCCGACGAAGCCCGCCACGACCGTCATGAGCGCGAGCGTCCAGCTGAGGACCGTGTTGATCCAGCCTATCTGGACGTCCGTCAGCCCGAGCTCCGCCTGGATGGGCACCGTCAGGAGGCCGAACAGCGCGCGGTCGGCCTGGTGGAAGAAGAACGCGCCCGACAGCAGTGCGACGAGCGCCCACTTGTAGCGGCTTTCGCGCGGCTCAGACATCGACGTCCTCCGGCATGTGCTGGCAGGAGCACCCCGCGTCGCACGTCACGATCTCGCCGGCCATGTTGCCCGAGTCTTCCGACGCGAGAAACGCGACGACGTTGGCGATGTCCATTCCCGTCGCCTCCTTCCGGAGCGGACAGTTCAGCCGCCGGCGCGCGGCTTTCTCGGCGGGCAGGTCGTTCCAGCGCGCCGTGTTGATGTAGCCCGGCGCGCAGCAGTTGACGCGGACGCCCAGCGGCGAAAGGTCCAGCGCCAGCGACCGCACGAGCGAATTGATGGCGCCCTTCGACGCGCAGTAGGCCGTGCGGTTGCGGATCGCGCGCATGGCCGTGTTGGACGAAAGGAAGACCACGGTTCCGCGGTACGCGCCGCCGACCGTGTAGGGACGTTTCATGAAGAAGCGGTTGCACGCGGCCTGCGTGACCTGGAAGCCCCCCTTCACGTTCGTGTTCATGACTTTCAGAATGGCGTCCGGGTCCATCTCGAGCGGTCCGCCCAGCCCCAGACCCTGGTCCGCCGCGTTGTTGACGAGGATGTCCAGGGTCCCCGCTTCGCGCGCGACGAAATCCATGAGCGCGCCGACCTGCGCCTTGTCGCCGACGTCGCAGGCCTGCGCCCGCACCCCCGCGACTCCCATCGCCTCCAGCGCGGCTAGCCCCTTCGCGGTCGAGCCGGCCGTCGAACCGCACATGAAGACGCGCGCGCCTTCGTCCGCGAACTTTTTCACGAGCCACAGGCCCGTGTTTCGGTTTCCTCCCGTCACAAGGACGGTCTTTCCTCCAAATCTTTTCATGACTGTCGCCTTTCGCGCGGCGCGGCCCTGCCGCAAACCGCCTGTTCTCTCCTTTTCGATGTCTGCTATTATACCATAATCCCAGACCGGGCGCATTCTCGTTTGCGCAAAAAATCTTTACCCCGATTGCGTCGTCCCGCGCAATATGCTATAATGTCCGCATGAAAACGATCTTGTATGTCAAGAGCAGCGACAGACCGCCCTCCATACTCAAGAACAAGGGATTCCTGCGCGGCGCGCACCTGTACGGCTGGCAGGTCCAGTCCGTCACGCTCCCCGGCGCGAAAGCGCCGGAACTCGCGGAACTCGTCGCCTTCTGGAAGGCGGACGCCGTCGTCTGCGACTGCGGCGGATTCTCCACGCCCCCCGACCCGCGCGAAACCGGCGACTGCCCGGCGGTCTGGATATCCTGCCGCCCCGCGGCAAAAGGGAAAAAAACCTTCACCATAAACGACGACTCCGCCCGCACGGCGGACGAGGCGGCCAAGGAACTTCTTCAGACCGACCGCACCGATTGCGCGTTCGTGCACTTTCCCCGGACGCGCGCCTGGTCGAAAGAACGCGCCGCGCGGTTCGAGCAGGTCGTCCGGATGCACGGCTGCGGCTTCCATGCGTTCGCGGCGGACGACGCCATCGACGTCCAGGCTTGGGTGCGCCGCCTGCGCAAATGGATCCGCGCCTTGCCGCGCCCGTGCGGAATCTTCGCCGCGAACGACGTGGTCTCCAACCATGTGCGCGGCATTTGCGCGGCGGAGAACCTGAGAATCCCGGAGGACGTCGCCATCGTCGGCGTGGACAACGACGAATCCATCTGCGAAGCCGCCCGTCCGCGCCTCTCCAGCGTGCTCGCCGACAACGAAAGGATGGGCTTTCTCGCCGCGCGCGTCCTCGCCGCGCGCTTCCGCAGTCCGCGGATGAAACCCGTCCAGCGCACGGTGCCGCCCCTGATGGTCGTGCGGCGCGAATCGACGCGTCCGCGCAGGCAGACCGACGAGCGTATCGTCAACGCGCTGGAACTCATCCGCGAAAAGGCGTGCGAAGGCCTGCGCGCGCGCGACGTGCTGAACGCGCTGGAAGGCTCGCGGCGGAAGGCCGAAATGCATTTTCGCGAAGCGACGGGCCACTCGGTCCTGGAGGAGATCCAGCGCGTGCGCATGGAACGCGCGCAGGAATTGCTCTGCGACCGGACGCGCCCCGTCAAAGTCGTCGCCCAGATGTGCGGCTACGCCTCCGAACCCGCCTTCCGCCGCGTCTACTGCGCGCACTACGGCGCCCTGCCCAAGCGGCGGTAAACGCGCCGGCAAGCCCGTCCCTGTCGGTCGGACAGCTCCGTCGAGCCTGTCCAAAGAGGCGATCAAACGGCTTGAACACCCGCCCCGAATTGGTCAATGGAGGGGTTTGTCCGTCTCTCTTCCTGTGCGGAAACCGTCCTTTTTCGGGCGGCAAGCAACCTGCCGAATACAAAACACCCGGGTGTTTTGATATGAAAGACCCGGGTGTTTGATGGCGAAACACCGGGTGTTTGATGGTGAAACACCCGGGTGTTTTGGCGTCAAACACCCGGGTGATTTGGGGGCAAATACCCGGGTGTTTTGATATGAAAGACCCGGGTGTTTCAGCATCATGAGATTGCCGGATAGATTCGACCGGGTAGTCCCCGCCGTCCCAGGAGGGCGCCCAAAGAATGCAGGCAAGAGACTCGAACGCTCTGTTCAAGCCTCTCGCCGAGGCTCGGGAGACGCCTTAAAGGCGTCGTTCAAGCCAATCTGCCGCGGACGCATGGGCGGTCTCCATGCGGGGGCGCGCGGACAGGAAGAGGAACTCTCGCCCACCCCCCAAACAAAACGGCCTCCCCCGATCGTGCGGGGAAGGCCGTCCGTTCCATCTGAGACCGGGCGCTAGATGTGCCGGGGCGTCTCGATGCCCAGAAGGCCAAGGCCCGTCTTCAAGACTTCGCCGAACAACGCGACAAGGCGCAGACGCGCTTGCCGCACGGCTTCGGCGCTTTTCAGAATAGGCGAATTCTGGTAAAAGCTCGAATAAAGCTGGGCGGTCTGGAAAAGATAGTCAGCCAGCACGCTCGGCTTGTAGGCGTCCGCCGCGCGCCGCACGGCCCCCGGGAACTCCAGAAGCTGCAACGCCAGGCGTTTTTCGGCCGGTTCCGTCACGTGGAACGCCCCGCCCGCCGCGGCGCCCGCGCCGGCCTTGTCCAGGAGCGAGCAGACGCGCGCATAGGCGTACTGCAGGTAGGGTCCGCTGTTGCCCTCGAGAGCCAGCGCCTTGTCCCAGCTGAAGTCGATATCCGTGATCGGGTCGTGGGAGAGGTCCGAATACTTCACCGCGCCATAGCCGATCGCTTCCGCCAAGGCTTCGTCGCCGCCCCGGTCTTTCACGATGTCGAAAGCGCGGCGTTTCGCCTCCGACAAGAGGTCGTCGAGCTTGATCAGATTGCCTTCGCGGGTCGAAATGGCCTTGCCCTGGTAGCTCATGAGGCCGAACGGCACGTGGACGAGCTGCACATCCGTGTACCCCATCTTGCGCGCGATGTCGAACCACTGCTTGAAATGGAGCTGCTGGCGGGCGTCCGTCACGTAGATGATGCGTTCGGGATGGTATTCCGCCACGCGGGAGGCCACGCACGCCAGGTCGCTCGTCGTGTAGTTGTAGCCGCCGTCGGACTTGCGGACGATGGCGACGCCGAGTTTTTCCTTCTCGAGATTCACGACGAGCGCACCTTCGGACTCGACGGCCAGCCCCATCTTCTGGAGCTTTTCGACCACACCGGGCATCATCGGATTGTAGTAGGATTCGCCGCGGTAGGTGTCGAACTTGACCCCGAGTTTCGCGTACATGCGGTTGAATTCGCCGATGGAAATGTCGATAAAACGCTTCCAGAGCGCGAGATTGGCGGGGTCGCCCTGCTGGAGTTTGACGAGTTCCGCGCGGCAGGCGTCCTTCCAGGCGCCGTCCGCCTCCTTCGCCTTCGCCGCGGAAAGAACGTAGCACTTCTCGAGGTTCGCGACCGTCAGGTTCGCGCGCTCTTCGTCCGTCAGCAATTCCCGGTAGCCCTTGATGAGGATGCCGAACTGCGTCCCCCAGTCCCCCAGATGGTTGTCGGCGACGACCCGGTAGCCCAGCGCGCGGAAGATGCGGTCCAGCGCATTGCCGATGACCGTCGAGCGGATGTGGCCGATGTGCATTTGCTTGGCGGCGTTCGGCGAGGAATAGTCGATGACGACCGTCTTGCCCACGCCCGTCTGGGGGATGCCGCACTTCGGGAGCGCGGCAAACGATTCCAGCGCCGAATCGAGCCACTCCCCCGAAACGGTCAGGTTGAGGAAGCCCGGGCCGGCTATCTCCGTCTTCAACGCGGAGGGGATGTGCGCCGCGACCTTCTCCGCCACGTCCCGGGGCTTCATCTTGAACTTCTTCGCGAGTTTCAGCGCGTCGTTGCACTGATAGTCGCCGAACCGCGGATCCGTCGCCGGGACGACCTTTACAAAACCGAAATCCTCGCCCGGGAAAGCCTGCGCAAACGCCGCGCGGATACACTCATTCAAATCCATTCTGACCCACCTTCTTATTTGCCGACATTCAAGACCTTGAAGCCGATTTCTTCCAGTTTGCCGCGGTCGAGGCAGTTGCGCGTATCGTAGACGAGCGCGGGCTTGCGCATGGAATCGTAGAGCCCCTGCCAGTCGAGCTGCGGATATTGCTTCCAGTCCGTCATCAGCAGAATGGCGTCCGCGTCCACCGCCGCGGCGTAGGGATCCTCCTCGAAAACGAGCGCGTCAGGCGCCTGGCGCGCCGCCTCTTCGGCCAGATCGGCCAGATCGCGCCGCGCGTTCGCAAGCGCCTTCGGGTCGGTGATCGCGAGCCGCACGTGTTCCTCGCGCAAGAGCCGCACGACCGTCCCCGCCGGCGTTTCGCGCGTGTCGCCGGTGTCCGCCTTGAACGCGAAGCCGAAGACGGCGATTTTCTTGTTCGCGAGCGTGTTGAACATCGCCTTGAAGAGACGCGACACGATGCGCTCCTGCTGGTGGTCGTTCATCACGATGACCTGCGACCAGTAGTCCGCCGCGGTGTGGAGGCCGAACGTCTCGCAGAGATAGACGAGATTGAGCACGTCCTTCTTGAAGCAGCTGCCGCCGAAACCCGGACCTGCCTTCAGGAATTTCGGCCCGATGCGGTGGTCCGCCCCCATGACCTTCGCGACTTCGTCCACGTCAGCCCCCGTCGCCTCGCAAAGCCCGGCGATCGCGTTGATGGAGGAAACGCGCTGGGCGAGGAAGGCGTTGGCCGCCAGTTTCGTGAGCTCCGCGCTCCAGACGTTCGTCGTCAGGATCTTCTCCCGCGGAACCCACGCGGCATACACGTCCACAAGCGCCGCGACGGCCTCCTTGCCCGCCGGGGTCTCGGGCCCGCCCACGAGCACGCGGTCCGGCTCCAGCAGATCCTTGATCGCCGTGCCTTCGGCCAGGAATTCCGGATTGGAGAGGACGGTGAAGACATGTTCGGCATGGTCGTTCAGGATCGCGTCCATCGCCGCGGCCGTGCGCACGGGGAGCGTCGACTTCTCGACGATGATCTTGTCGCCCTTGGCGAAGGACTTTATTTCGCGCGCGGTGGCCTCCCAGTACTGCAGGTCGCTCGCGCGTCCCTTGCCGCGTCCGAACATCTTCGTCGGGGTGTTCACGCCCACGAAGACGATGTCGCACGCCTTCACCGCCGCGGCGATGTCCGTCGTGAAGAAAAGATTCTTTCCGCGAACCTCGCGGACCACATCCACAAGACCGGGCTCGTAGATCGGCAAGGCGAAATCGGGCGAATTCCACGCCGCGATGCGCCGGGCATCGATATCCACGACCATGACCTTCCGGTCCGGATTCATCTTCGCGACGACCGCCATGGTGGGACCGCCTATGTACCCCGCCCCGATGCAGACAATATCTCTATTCATGCGCATTATTATACCATAATCGGGCGAACATGCAAAACGGCGCATCACGGAAAAAGCGCATCGAAAAGCGTATCCTGTCGCAAGACACCCGGTACAGGTCGTTCCGAGGGGTGGAGAGCGAGGGTCAAAAAGGGGAAGGAACGGCCGAGAAAGCGGAAGGCAAGAGCCCGCAAGAACCGCCCCTGGGGGGCAGTACCCCGTCTAGGCGCGGTCTGAAACGCCCCTTGCACTTGCGGAACCGCCCAAACCCCTGTTTCCGCAATGACGGTCTTTTCAACCTCTACGCGAGAACTCGCATCCGCAATAGCCCTGGCGGTAGAGCCCGAGTTCCGCGGCGCGCTTGACGGACAACTTGAATCCTTCCTTCTTCTTGAAGTCCTCTTTCAGGAGGACCGGCGCGAACGCGGCGGAACCTCCGCACGTCTTTGTCGCCGAGCACCAGGCCGCATCCTCGCCCGCGGCGAATACGCGCGCACTTGGCTTGTGGGGGCTGACGGTAAGCGATGTCGCGACAGCGTCAAAGCCATGTTCCGCGGCATAGGCGAAGGTCCGCGTCAAGCTGAACCGGAAACAGCGGTCGCACCGGCGCCCCTTCTCGGGTTCGCCCTCAAATCCGACGGCGACATCCGCCAGCCAGCGCGCATGATCGTACGGGTCGGTCAGAAGCGGCACGCCATCCGCCGCGGCCAACGTCCGCGCCGCCGCTTCGCGCCGCGCAAATTCCTCCGCCGTGTCGATATTCGAGTTGGAAAAGAAAAGCGCGACCGAATGGCCTTGTCCCTTCAAGCGCGGCACGCAGGCGCTGGCACACGGTCCGCAACAGGCATGGAGGAGCACTCTCACCTGGAGGGGAACGTCCCGTCCGCCACGTCTTTCACATAGGCGGCAAAAGCGCCACGCACCGTTTCGGCAAGGCGGGCATACTGTTTCACGAAGGACGGGACCTGCCCGTTCAATCCAAGGAGGTCGTGCATGACGAGCCATTGGGCGTCGCAGACGGGCCCTGCGCCGATGCCGACCGTGACCGCCGGAACCGCCGCGGTGATTTCCGCCGCCAAATCGGAAGGGACGCACTCCAGCGTGACGGCGAACGCCCCGGCTTCCACGACGGCCTGCGCATCTTTGTATATGCGCGCAGCCTCTTCGCGTGTCTTGCCCTGTTTCTTGAATCCGCCGTAGAGATTGACGCTTTGCGGACACAGGCCGACATGCCCCATCACGGGGATTCCGGCGGACACAAGCCGTTTGACGAGCGATGCGCAGGGGGCGCCGCCCTCGAGTTTCACCGCATCCGCACCGGCTTTCAGGCAGGCCACAGCGTTTTCAACCGCCTTGTCCTCGCCGCACTGGTAGCTGCCGAACGGCAGATCGGCGACGACAAGCGCATCCTTCGCGCCGCGCACGACGGCGGCTGTCGCCCGAAGCGTATCGTCGATCGTCACCGGCAGGGTCGTCCCGTAGCCCAGCACGTTGTTGCCCATCGAGTCCCCGACCAGGATCATCGGAACGCCCGCCTCGTCCGCCAGCCGCGCGAACGCGGCGTCGTAGGCCGTCACGCACCCCAGCTTCCGCCGTCCTTTTGTCGCGCAAACCGCCGCGATATTCCATTTCTTCGCCATCTTCGCGTCTCCTCAGTGTATGTTGCCGCGGCTCGGATGGCTCTTCGCCTTCGGCTTCTCCAATTTCAGGAACGTCGCGAATTTGAGCGCCTCCGCCGGAATCTCGTCGCCCGTCGTGTCGGGCATGTCCTTGAGGTCGGGGGCCTGCGCGTGGGTATGGTGGAAGCGCGTCTCGGGCTTCACAATGCCGCGCAGGGCCGCCTTGAACGCCTCAAGCCCCGTGTGCGTCCGGCAGGAGACCGCCAACGGCTCGACACCCGTCTCCGCGATGAAGCGCGGCAGATTCTCCTGCGCCGCCGCCTCGTCCATCTTGTTGGCGACGACCAGCGCGGGCCGGCCGGCCAGTTCGACCGAGTAGTCCGAAATCTCCTTTTTGAGGACCTCGTAGTCCCGCCAGGGTTCGCGACCGTCGGTCCCGGCCATGTCGATGACGTAGACGAGCGCTTTCGAGCGCTCCAGATGGCGCAGGAAGGCCAGCCCCAGCCCCACGCCTTTCGCCGCACCCTCGATGATCCCCGGCACGTCGGCCATGCGCACCTTGGCATAGTCGTCGTAGACGACCGTCCCCACCATGGGATTGATCGTCGTGAACGGGTAGCTCGCGATCTTCGGCGTCGCCGCGGAAAGAACGGACAAAAGGGAACTCTTGCCGGCATTGGGGAAACCGAGCAGCCCCGCATCGGCGATCGTCTTCAGCTCCAGGCGCAACCGCTTCTCTTCCGGCTCGCCGCCGGGCGTATGTTCCGTCGGCGCCTGGTTGACGGCCGTCTTGAAATGCACGTTCCCGTAGCCGCCCGCGCCGCCTTTCGCGACGACGACCGACTGCCCCGGTTCGGTGATGTCGGCCACCAGAAGCCCGGTCTCCGCGTCGTAGACCTCCGTCCCGAGCGGGACCGGCACGACAAGATCTTTTCCGCGCTTGCCGTACATCTTCTGCCCCTTGCCGCCCTCGCCGTCCTGCGCGTAGCATTTGGGGTCGTAATACAGATTCAAAAGCGAGTTGATATGCTCCGACGCCTTGAAGACGACGTCGCCGCCACGTCCGCCGTCGCCGCCGTCCGGTCCGCCAAACGCCACGAGCGCTTCGCGGCGCATGGACATGGCGCCGTCGCCTCCACGCCCCGAACGGACCTGGACCTCTACCTGATCTATAAACGTTTTCGCCTTCATAGTGGAGGATATTATACCATATTTGGACGCCGAACGGTCAAAAGAAACGTGCGCCACCTTCCGGGGGCGCACGTTTTTCTTTGCGATTCCGCGCCGGACTCAGGCCTCGGCGGCCGTCTGTTCGTCGAGAATCGTGATCTTGAACTTGACGAGGACGCCATGACCGAGGTCGATCGTCGCGTCATACTCGCCGACTTCGCGGAGCGAGTCCTCGATCGAGAGCTGGCTGCGGGCGATCTTGATGCCGCGGTTCGCCTCGATCGCCGCGAGAAGATCGCTGACGCTGATCGCGCCGTAGAGCTTCTTGCCGTCGGTCGTCGGGGCGGACACGGTGAGTTCGAGCTTCGCGAGCTTCTTGGCGACTTCAAGAGCCGCCTTCTTCTCCTCGGCCGCACGCGCCGCGCGCTCGGCTTCGAGCTTGCGGAGCTTGCGCTTGGCCGCTTCCGTCGCGACCGCCGCGAGACCCTTCGGGAAGAGGCAATTGCGCGCGTAGCCGGGGGCGACCTTGACGATCTCGCCGGCCTTGCCGAGCTTCTTCACGTTGTCCATGAGCATGACTTCGATATGCATTTCAATGCTCCTTTCGCTTAGGCCATGAGCCCCATGTTGCGGGCGCGCTTGACGCCCTGGCGGATCTGGCGCTGCTGGGCGGCGGTGACGCCGGTGATGCGGGCGGGCAGAATCTTGCCGTAGTCCGTGATGTAGTACTTGAGCGTCTCGATGTCGTTGATGTCGATCGAGTCCTTCGGACCGAGCGGCGGACGCTTGCGCGCGGCGAATTCCTCGCCTGCGGATGAATTGGATTTCTTGAAAGCCATTTCGGATTTCCTTTGAAAATAGTTTACTGTTGTCAGAACGGAATGTTGTCCGGGTCGTTCTCCAGCGGTTCCGCGGACGCCACCGGGGCGGGAATCGCCGCGGCGGCTTCGCCTTCGGAGAGAGGTTGACGCACAATCCCGCCCGCCAGGCGTTCGCCCTGCGGCAGGAACTTGATTGTGGAGGCGCGGACTTTCAGTTTCTGGTGCCGCACGCCGTCTTTCTCCCACGTATCCATCTGCAGGCGACCTTCCACAAGGATCGTGCGCCCTTTGGTCAGATACTGTCCGCACAGTTCGGCCAGCTTGTCCCAGGCGTCCACGTCCACAAAGACGGGGAAATCCAGGAGTTGGCCGTTGCGGTCCTTCCGGCGCTCGTTCACGGCGAGTCCGAGGCGCGCGACTTTCATGCCGGTCGTACCGGTGGCGCGCACGTCGGGATCCCGCGTGAGGTTGCCCATCAGAATCACTCTATTGAACGAAGCCATGACGTACTTCCGTTATCCAAGGTCAAGCCTGCGCAACCTCCGCCTCGGCGGCCTGTTCGGCGACTTCCTTGCGCGCCAGACGCGCGGCACGGGCCTCGCGCTCGGCGGCGAGCTTCTCCTCGCGACGCTCGTCCACCGCGAGAACCTGCACGCGGAAGACTTCTTCGACCAGGTGGTAGCGGTTGATCAGCTCTTCGACCTTGGACGGATCGAGCTCCACGCGCACTTTCACGTAGACGCCGTTCTCCTTCTTCGACATCGGGTGCGCGAACGTGCGCTTGCCGAGCGATTCCGTCGAAAGAACCGTACCGCCCAGGCGCGTCACTTCCGCCAAAGCCTTCTCGAGGTTCGCGTTGAGGACGTCGTCGCGCGAAACGCCGACGAAGATGTAAAGGATATCGTACTTCTTCATTACTTCTTCTCCTCCTTCTTGGCGGAATCGGCGGCCTTGGCCTCGTCTTCCTTGCCCTTCTTGATGACCTCGGGCGTCGCCGCGGTCGCATCCGCCGCGCCTGCCGCGCCCGGCGTCGCCGCCACGTCGTCCGGAGCCTTGACGACGGCCACGGCCAATTCGCCGCGCGTCACGATCGTCTGCTTTTCGCCCAGCTGCAGGTCGCGCACAAAGAGCGTCTGGTCGAGTCCGAGCTTGGAGACGTCGACTTCGAACTTCTCGGCGATGTCCGTCGGGAGGCAGTCGACTTCGATCGTGCGCAGCACCTGTTCGAGAACGCCGCCGCCGAGCTTCACGCCGACCGCTTCGCCCACGAGGTACAGCGGCACCGTGACGCGGACCTTCTCGGTCAGCGACACTTCGCTGAAATCCACATGGATGGGAGTACCCGCCAGGACGTCGTTCTGCATTTCACGCATGAGCGCCGGAACCTCGGTACCGTTCATGTCCAGCGTAACCAACAGCTGCTTGCTCGCATGGCCACGCATCGCCATCATGAAGTCGTGCGCCGGCATCTTGATAAGTTCCGTACCGCCCTTCTTCATCTTCATCACGCTGCCGGGGATCATCCCCGTGCGGCGCAAACGGCGGACCGCGCCCGTACCCTGTTCGGTACGCGCTTCCGCCTTGATCTTGATCTTATCCATTCTTTTCTTTCTTCGTTGTGACCGCCTGCTCTCGCGCACTCTACGCTACCCTCCGCGGCAAAACTGTTGGAGATTATACCAAATTCAGCGGCTGATATGCAAGCCAAAAATGCAAGAAACCGGTCACGGAGAATTGTCTGCCTGCCCAAAAGCAAACGAAAGATTTTCGGTCAAACCCCGCACAGAGGCGAACGGCAAGATGGCGGGCGGAGCGTGCGAAGCCGCCAGGCGGACCGTCGGGGGAGCCTTTTGCGCCCGTCGGCGACCATTCCCCCAAGAGAGGTGGGGCGGCGTTTCAAGGAAACCGCATCGCCGTTCCGGCGCAACGGCATCACCGTTCCGGCGCGACGGCATCACCGTTTCAAGGCATTTGGACACCCGTTTCGGGCGTGCCGGACGGGCGAAACGAGGGCAGTCGCCCGGGTTGCGCCGGTTTTTAGGAGATATCTGACTATTTCATGATTGATTTCAGCAGAAAACGCGAACTAACGGACATTTTCATGTCTGGGAGCGATCCGTTCTCGTGCCCAGGGGAATTTTTTCTCATCGGCACGAGAATCATTTCTCATGGGCACGAGAATCCCGTCTGTTCGTGGCGCCACACGGCCGGATCCGTCCTTGCCACAGGGGGCGCCCCGGGGCCTACCGGCGGCGCATGGCGCGGCAGACGAGCGTCCAGGCGACAGGCAGGGCGAGCAGGACTACGCAGGCGAATGCCAGGCATGCGCCGCGTCCGACAGCCCCCCAAGGCAGGGCGAATCCGGCCGGCAGCCCCCAGTTCGCCATCATTTTCCGCGTCGCGAACGTGCAGAGCCACCCCGTCAGCAAACCGCCGGCAAGACCCAGAACCAGCCCGGCCCCGGCGACTTTCAACGCGTCGGCCGCCAGAATCCACGCCAGTTGCGGCCGGGTGGCCCCGATTGCGCGCAAGACCGCGAACGACTTGCGCCGCGCGTCTGCATCCGCCACCAGAAGCGAGATGAACCCAAGCGAGACGACAATCACGAAGACGAACGGAATGCGCGCCATGGAACCCACAAGATCGTTTCCGTGCGCGAGGGTGCCTTCCGCCACTTCGTCGCGCGCATGCAGACGCACCGTATTGCCGCGCACCTCACCTTCCTTTGTGACGAGATTGGCGCCGTTCAAGGCGGACACAATCTCTTTTTCCACGCGCCGACCCGCCTCGAAAACGCCGTATTGGGCGAGGAAATCCGGCTCATAATCGAGCCAAAGATGCGTCATATGGACGAATTCCTGCGGGCGTCTGTCCGCCGCGGCAAGGGTATCGAAACTGACGAAAACGGGTCCGTCGGTATTCACGGGCATGCGGTTGAGTCCGCGCACAAGCCCGCGGCTGGTCACCATGTGCCAGTTGAGATCGACGATTCCCGCCACTTTAAGGTCCAGGACGAATCCGCGTCCGCAATCGAGCCTCAAACCGTCCCCGAGCGACAAATGCCGCGCACGCGCCATCATTTCCGTTATGAGGCACGCATCGCCCGCAAAGAGCGCATTCGTCGCCGCGGCACGGTCCCCGGCGACAAACCTGAAAGGCGGAACGTTATCGCTCGCCAAAAGCAAGGCGTTTCGGTAGGCTTTTCCGCCGCGCCCGCCAAACGCCGCGCCCGGTCCTTTCAGTTCCTCCAGCGGCAACAGATTGACCTGCAACGGTTGGAGTTCCGAAATCCGCCGCACCCCTTCCAGCTTCCGCAACTTCTCGATGTCGAAGCTCGAGACGCCTCCCGGCAGAATGGAGACGATCGCGTCCGGCCACTCCTTTGACGGCACGAAGGCTTTGGTGAGAGACGCGCCCCACACCTCCACCGCCACAAACGCCCCGAATCCGAAAGCGAAGGAAAGCATCATCCCCCACGGACGGTGTCGCGGCGGACGGAAACTCGCCGCTTCCAAAGGTTTGACGGCGAGCGCCGGACGCAAGGCCGCGAGGGCGGCGACGAAAGACGCGCCAAAGGTCAGCGCCGCGGACAGAAGAAACGCCGAAAGCGGCAACACACACCCCTCCGGAAAAAGCGCCGCGTCCCGTGCCGTGTATGCCCAAACCGCCGCGGACGCCCCGGCAGCCCCGACAACATACCCG
>ERZ808246.576-NODE-576-length-30090-cov-3.309972_pt1 | contig 30090 bp, 22 predicted proteins | sample MGYA00521083_ERZ808246 | MGnify/ENA primary metagenome ERZ808246 (study PRJEB31516, sample SAMN03275577) | gut metagenome | biome: mammalia-associated habitat; material: feces | host: Papio cynocephalus | place: Kenya | collected 2012-07-07 ...
TCGTCGCGTTTTCCTGATGAAAACGCGACGTTGACAGAGGGTGCTAAGGAAAAATCACTCTAAGTGTCGCTAAGGGGACCTGGCTTGATTTTTTCGCGGACTCTCCGTATGGTTTCTGGCCTCCACCCTCTAAGCCCTCGCGCGTCCCCTATAGGACGCCCCACGCCCGGGGCGGTCGCTTTAGATCAGGCCCTGAATCAGAATGATGAGGATCAGTACCGGCAGTACAAACTGAAGATACGGCTTCAGTGCCTTCGGAAGCTTCAGGCCCTCGCCCTTATTACACTCGGCGAGGTAATGGTCGAAGCCCCAGCCCCACTTGCTCACGCAGAACAGGAGGTACACCAGCGAGCCGCCCGGAAGAAGCAGATTCGAAACGATGAAATCCTCGGAATCCAGCACATCACGTCCACCGATGAGACCCACACCGGACCAGAGGTTAAAGCCGAGCACACATGGGATGCTCGCGATCAGTACGAAGATGCAGTTCCAGAGAACCGCCTTCTTTCGTGTCCATCCGAAGTTATCGATGGAGGTCGACAGCAGATTCTCAAACACCGTAATGACCGTGCTGAAGCTTGCGAAGCTCATGAACAGGAAGAACATGGTTCCCCAGAGGCGTCCACCCGCCATGTTCATGAAGACCTTCGGCAATGTCAGAAAGATGAGGCTTGGGCCCGCATCCGGCTGTACATTGAAGGCAAAGCAGGCCGGGAAAATGATGAGTCCGGACATGATGGCCACGAAGGTATCGAGGATACAGATCCGCGCGGATTCACCGGCCAGCGTAAAGTCGTCCGCCATGTAGGAGCCGAAAATTTCAATGCAGGCGATACCAAGGCTCAATGTAAAGAAGGCCTGGTTCATGGCCGCGGAAATCACAGAGCCGAAGCCCTTCAGCATATTTCCATTTCCCTGCTCAGCCACACGCTGAAGGCTCGGCACCAGATAGAAGCGCGTGCCCTCTGCAGAGTTCGGCAGCGTCAGACTGTGAAGCGCCAGTACGACGATCAGGGCGAGGAGCGCGGTCATCATGACGGTGGTCACCTTCTCCAGTCCCTTCTGCAGACCGAAGGAGCACACCAGGAAGCCCACGAGTACGGTCACCGCCATGGCCAGCATCATCTCCTCTGGCGAGTTGAGAAGTGCAGTGAAGACACCATCTGCGGCCTCGGTACTGAGTCCGTCAAAGGTACCCAGCAGAAATTTGAAAAAGTACGACAGCATCCATCCGGAAACCGTGGTGTAATACATCATGAGAAGATAGGCCCCGGCTGTCGCAAACCAGCCATGGATATGCCATTTACTTCCCTTCGGTTCCAGTGCCTCGTACGCCCGGACGGCACTCTTATGAGAGGCACGACCCACCGCAAGTTCCATCGTCATGACCGGAATGCCCATGAGGACGAGGAAAATCAGATAGAACAGCACGAAGATACCGCCGCCGTTCTGTCCAACAAGATACGGAAACTTCCACACATTTCCGATACCGATGGCACATCCTGCACTTACCAGGATGAAGCCAATGCGAGATTTAAAGCCTTCCCGTTTACCCATATTTTTCTCCCTTAATTTAAAAAAAGTTCTGTCCAGGGAAACGGAAGCACGGAATCCACGGTGCTTCCATCCATACCAGACAGAACTACTATTTTATACGCTTTTTCTGCTTTTTGCATCAAGCATTTTTATTTCGATGATATTCAGAACACAATGCCGAGATATTCGATCAGCAGTCCCCAGAAGACACCCAGTGCATATAGAATAATCGTAATGCGCAGATTCTCATTCGGATGATCGTTCGTACGGAACAGAACGAGAAGTCCTACACCTGCACCGACGAGAAGCCCGGCCATCATCTGTCCGGCGCCGAGAATACCCATCAGGTACAGCTGGGTGATGCTCACAGAGGCCGCGCAGTTCGGAATCAGTCCGACAAGCCCTGCCAGGAACACACCCACCACCGGCTTTCCGGACAGGAACTGTCCGATGGCATCGGCTCCGATGCCTTCCACAAGCAGCGTGATCACGAGGGTAATGAAAAAGATAAAGGCCGTGATCTGAATCGTATGATGCAGTGCCGGGAGGGCGATGCTCAGTGCACCCGTATGCTTCGAATGATGGTGATGCCCATGGTGTGCATGCGCATGCATGGCTTCAGCCTTTTCATCCGAAGCCACCCCGTCTGCAGCAGCCTGCGCTTCTTCTGTGTGGTCATGCTGAGACAGCGCTCCAGGAAGGTGCTCCAGCTCGGCCTCGTCGCCTTCGTCATCCTCTTCATCACATGCACAGTGCTCGTGGACGCAGAGGTCATGAATATGCTTTTCCGGCGCCTTCGTATGGCGTCCGTGGTGCATGAAGAAATCCAGCAGAAAGCCGCTGATGAGACCAAGCAGCGCCTTCGTTCCCAGAATCCGCAGCATGGTCCCTGGTGCTACTCCCTCAGAAATGAAGATCGGCAGCATTTCATCGGAGGTCGACAGAAAAACCGCGATCAGTGTGCCAACTGAAATCACGCCACCTGCAAAAAGGCTCGATGCCGCTGCTGAAAAGCCACACTGTGGGAGTACACCCACCACCGCGCCGATCAGGGGACCAAAATGCCCTGCCTTCTCCAGCATGCCGGTCGTATGCTTTTCTGCCTTATGCTCGAGGTATTCCATCACGAGATAGGTAATAAACAGGAAGGGTACGAGCTTTACGGTATCGAGCACTGCATCCGAAAGTGCATCTATAATCATTTCCATGTACGATTCTCTCCTTTAAAAAATACATGTTATTTATTGCCGCTCTCTAGAATAGCATGGCTGTCAACATGTAAATCATCATATGAACATCCATAGATGTGTATAGGAGAAACGTACCGGTCGGGCTTATGCGGAAAGCAGGATCAGAGCAGAACCTCTGGTTCTGCTCTGATCCTGCTTTCCGGCTGCACTCGTTTTTTATTTCTGAAGGGAGGCTTCAATCAGGCCACGGAACAGTGGATGCGCATTGTTCGGGCGGGACTTGAACTCTGGATGTGCCTGCGTCGCTACGAAGTATGGATGATCCTTGAGCTCGATCATCTCCACGATGTGCCCATCCGGAGACTGTCCGACGAGCTGCATTCCCGCCTCCTCAAGGTCTGCACGGAAGTCATTATTGACCTCATAACGATGACGATGACGCTCCGAGATTTCGGTGGTACCGTACAGGGCATGTGCCTTCGAGCCATCACTCAGGACACAAGGATACGCGCCAAGACGCATGGTGCCGCCAAGATCCGTCACGCTCTTCTGCTCCGGCATGAGATCGATGACCGGATGCTCGGTGTTCGGATCGAACTCGGTCGAGTTCGCATCGGACCAGCCCAGGACATTTCGTGCAAATTCTATGATGGCGATCTGCATGCCGAGGCAGATTCCGAGATATGGCAGCTTATGCTCACGCGCATACTGTGCGGCCATGATCATGCCCTCGATGCCACGGGAGCCGAAGCCGCCCGGAACGAGGATGCCATTGACGCCGGCAAGCAGCGTTTCTGCGCCCGACTTTTCGATTTCCTCTGAGTCTACCCAGCGGATCTTGACCTTCGCACGGTTTGCAATGCCACCATGCTTGAGGGCCTCCACTACACTGAGATACGCATCATGAAGCTGTGTATACTTTCCGACGATGGCAATGACGGTCTCCTGCATCGGATGGCGCAGGTTCTCGACCATCTGCGTCCAGTCGGTCAGATTCGGCTCCGGGCATGGCAGATGGAGACACTCCAGCACGGACTGTGCGAGGTGCTCATGCTCCATCATCAGCGGAACCTCATAGATGAATTCGGCGTTCGTATTCTGAAGAACGTGACTGGTTGGAACATTGCAGAAGAGACCGATCTTCTCGCGGATATCCTGTGGGAGCGGGTACTCGGTACGGCAGACCAGAATATCCGCCTGCAGGCCGAGGCGCTGCAGCTCACGTACGCTCATCTGCGTTGGCTTCGTCTTCAGCTCTTCCGAAGCATGCAGATAAGGAATCAGGGTCACATGGATCATGATGGCGTTCTCACGACCGACCTCCTGCTGGAACTGGCGAATGGCCTCGAGGAATGGCTGGGATTCAATGTCACCGACCGTACCACCGACCTCAATAATGGCGATGCGATCCTCGCTCTTGTCATCGGAGTGATAGAAGTCGCTCTTGATCTCATTCGTAATATGAGGAATGACCTGTACCGTATGGCCCTCGTACTCGCCATGCCGTTCCTTGTTCAGCACCGACCAGTACACCTTGCCTGAGGTGACATTGCTGCGATGGTCGAGTGATTCATCAATGAAGCGCTCATAGTGACCGAGATCGAGATCCGTCTCTGTACCATCATCGGTGACAAACACCTCGCCATGCTGAATCGGATTCATGGTACCCGGATCAATGTTGATATACGGGTCGAACTTCTGCATGGTAACCTTATACCCGCGTGCCTTTAAAAGACGGCCGAGAGATGCTGCTGTAATGCCCTTTCCGAGTCCGGAAACGACACCGCCGGTGACAAATACGTACTTGATCATATGCTCCCCTTTCGTGATCCTGAGCGAAGACGCTTACTGCTTCGCGCTGTATGCATGTGCTGCGTAAATGCGCTTTCAAATGCATAAGTAATAAAAAAGAGGTGACCAGACGTAGGGACACCTGTCCTTGTCCCTGTGACGTCCTTGCCACCTCCCATCGTATAATAAATGAAATTAAAAACACGTGAATCATACCACCGGAAGCCATGCCTTGTAAATAAAAATCGGTGGATTTATCTGCAGCGAAGAGCGTGCAGTAAGCTGCTGCACGCTCTTTCATCATCCCACGTATTTTGCTCCATCAGTCTGAACGCAGGGCATCGATTGGATTCAGGGCTGCTGCACGTCTCGCTGGCAGATAGCCGAAGATGAGACCGATCATCACGGACACCATGAAGGAAATCAGCACCGAAATGAAGGTCGGGGCCGCATTGATGCCCATGATCTTACTGGCCACACCGGTTCCGATAAAGCCGACAGCGATGCCAATGAAGCCGCCCATGGAGCTGGTGACGGCCGCCTCGATGACGAACTGCGAAAGAATCGTGCGTCGCTTCGCACCGAGCGCCTTTCGGATACCGATCTCCCGGGTTCGCTCTGTTACGGATACCAGCATGATATTCATGACACCAACACCTGCAACGAGCAGTGAAATGCCGGCAATGCCGCCCAGCATCATGGACATGGTGCCAACCATCTCATTCATGGAATCGAGCAGCTCGCTCATCGCGGTGACCGTATAAAGATCCTCGTTCTTAAAGATCGTATAGAGATAATCCTCGATGTAGGTCTTAATGGTGGCAGCCTGCTCGACATAGTCGTCCCGCACGCAGAAGGTATAGCTGTTGACAGAGCCATTTCGCGTGAGCTTTACCGCCGCCGTATAGGGAATGTACAGCGTGTCGTCGGAGCCGCCCTCACTGAGCTCCTCGCTGTCGGATGTCTGACGTTCGATGACACCGACGATTTCGTACTTTTCACCATTGACACTGATGCTCTGCCCGATCGCTGCATCGGCGGAGCCATAGTACGTTGTAGCGATGTAGTAGCCAATGACGGCCACCTTCTGACGCGCCGCGATATCTGCGTACTGAATGAAGCGGCCACTGAGCAGGTTTTCATCCAGAATGCTGAGGTAATCCTCGGAGACCCCCATCGTCTGTGTCGTCGTGGAGTTCTCATTGCCCACCTTCACCGTCGCGCCTACGTTCACTGTCGGCGACATATAGGAGAAATACTGACTGTTGTCCTCCAGAAAGGAATACATTTCATCCACGTCCACCGAACGTGAATTCAGATTGATGACATTGACTGTAATGCGGTTTGTCCCCATGGAGGAGAAGCTGTCCGTCATATAGGACATTTCACCGTTGACAATGCCGACCAGGATGATGACTGCGGCAACGCCAATGATGATGCCCAGCATGGTGAGAAACGAACGCATGCGGTTTGACCATATGCTTTTCAGTGCAAGCTTAAATGAATTTAGCATAGTCCTCCGTCTTTCCATCGAAGACCACCTTGCCGTCTGAAATCCGGATCACACGCTTCGCCTCCAGTGCGAGCGCATTATCGTGTGTGATCATGACGACAGTTGTCCCGTCCTTATTAATATCCTGCAAAAATCCCAGCACCTGCCGAGAGGTCTTACTGTCGAGAGCGCCCGTCGGCTCATCCGCGAGGATCAGCTCCGGGTCTCCGGCCAGGGCGCGTGCAATGGATACACGCTGCTGCTGACCACCGGAGAGCTGTGCCGGATGCTGCATCCACTTATCGGCAAGTCCGACACGCTCGAGCTGCTTCATGGCTCTCTTCCGCTGCTCCTGCTTCGGAAGGCCCGCATAGAGAAGCGGCAGGCAGACATTGTCCACCAGGTTATCCTTCGGGAGCAGATTGTACTGCTGGAAGATAAAGCCGATTTTATGATTCCGAATGGACGCCAGTTCATCCTCACTCATATGGGAGGTGTCCACGCCCTGAATGAGGTAGCTTCCCCGGGTCGGAACATCCAGTGCGCCGATGATGTTCATGAGCGTGGATTTTCCGGAGCCGGATTTTCCGACGATGGCCACGAACTCGCCATGATAGATATTGACGCTGATGCCATCGTTCGCATGGACCTCTTCGGAGCCCATCTGGTAGATTTTATAAATGTCCTCCAGCTGCAGAAAGGGCACTTCGCCTTGATGCTCCTCCGGAATGAAGGGGCCTTGAGATCCGTTGCCTGCCTGGGCCGCCTGCGCGGCCCGAAGCTTCGCAATTTCTGCATGGTTCTCGGCATATTCATCAAACGTTTCCTGATCTGTCATCTGTACTCCTCACTTAGCCCATCGGGCCGCCGCCCATGCCACCGCCTGGGCCGCCACTGCCACCGGAACGTCCACCGCCGCCCATGTCACCACCTGGGCCACCGCCCATGTCGCCGCCCATGCCCGGCATCATTTCATTACTGCTGTCACTGACACTCGACTGTGATACATAGACCTCATCGCCCTCGGAGAGGTCACCCGATACGATCTCCACATAGTCATCCGAGGTAAGACCCGTGGTGACGCTAACGGCATGGAAGCCCTCCGGCACATTGCTGTCCCTCTGATCTGCTGCGCCACTCTTCTCCGTATCCTTATGGTCTCCACTCGATGGCTTTTCCGTAGACTTTGCAGAGTCCTCCGAAGCTGCCGGCTTTTTCGTGTCGGCATCCGATGCTCCATCCTCGCTGGTCGCTGCCTCTGTCTGTCACTCTTCTTCGTTGTGCTGTCCTTCACATAGACCACATTGCCACGCTGAAGTGCATCCACCGGAATGGCGAGCGCATCCTCCACCTCGTCGAGAATGATCACACCCGTGACATTCATGCCTGGCAGAAGTCCACCGTACTCGGTCATCGTCACGGTAACCGGATAGTAGGTGACACCGTTTGCTGCCGTTCCTTCCATCGAGACCTTGGTGACGGTGCCTTCGAAGGTTTCATCGGAAAAGGCATCCGCCGTGACCTCCACCTTCTGCCCGACCTTGACATTGGCAATGTCCAGCTCATCGATGTTCATATCAAAGGTCACCTCTGAAAGATCATAGATGACCGCCAGCGAGGTTGCAGAATTTCCATTCTGAACGTTCTCGCCGACATTGACGCTTTTCTTCACCACGGTACCGGAAATGGGTGCCGTGATGGTGTAGTTTTCATAATTCTCGGTCGTGGTATCGAGATTGGACTGCGCATTATCCAGGGAGGATTTCGCATCCGAAACCTTATTCTTATAGGACTTCAGTATGCTCTCGGCATCCTTCGCATTCATGCTGAAGATCGGCGTCCCCGCACTGACATAATCGCCTGCACTCACAAGAAGCTTCTGGACCGTAACGGCACTTGGAAGGTCACTTGCCCGAAGGACAATGTTCTGTGTCGGCTGGAAGGCACCATCCCCACAGGAATTGATACCATTGATGGTGGCCGTGGCATACATATCACTTGTAAGACCACCTGGATTCGTCACCTGAATCGTCACGTACCGTACCAGCTGTCCACCGGTCAGGGTCGTATCCATCTGGTCGACCGAGGTCACGGTACCACTGATTTCCTCCAGAGTATCCGACATCACGAGGGTTGCTGCACTCCCGACCGAAATCTGCGTGGCTTCCGTCGAAAGAAATGGAACATCTACTTCCATGGTGGTGTCATTATAGATCTCGGCAATTTCCGTATTCCCAGATACCTGATCGCCTGCCTTGATCTTCAGGGTCTTAATGTAGCCGGAAACTGAGGATTTCACTGTATTCCCGCTGTAATCGGAGGAGGCCGTGCTGTAGTCCTCCATGGCGTCATTGTAGGACTCCTGTGCGCGCTCGAGGGAGCTCGTGGCGGAGTTCAGCTTCGAGGTCATCGAGGAGGCATCGATCTGATACAGAATCTGCCCCTCGGTCACCTGATCGCCTTCATTGAAATCGGCTGAAGTCACCTTCCCTTCCACCATGGAGGTGATGGTATAGCTGTTCTTCGGGGAAATCGTTCCGGAACTGGACAGCGACTGCTGAATGGTCTGTCGTGTCACCGTGCCTGTTCGTATGCTGCTTTCCTTCTTTCCGGCACTGGCTGCCTTTTTCTGATAAACGAAAAAGCCGGCACCTGCAACGACTATAAGGAGAACCGCCCCAAGAAGGAGCTTCTTCCTCGACTTTTTGCCGCTGCCTCCTTCCTTCTTTTTAAATGGTAAAATATGCTTCATTTTCTCTCTAACGCTCATCTTTCATCCTCATTCAGCTTACGCAATGGCGATGACTTCCTTCGCACCACTCTGATCCAGATCCCATACGATCGTGACCTCATCCGACTGACTGATCGATCCATAAATGGAGAAGGCATACTGCATGTCGGAATTGTTGATATTATAGGTTTCTCCGCCGATCGATACCTGTGTTGGCGTCATGATCTCACTGGAGCTGTAATAGATGTTGTCGACCGTACCGCTCGCCGTTCCCATGGTGTTGTCTGCATTGCCCGACTCGGAGTAGGCGTAGACCGCCTTCGTCGACGTGTTGTAGTACACAACCACCGCACAGCTCGTCGCCTCTTCCTCGATTTCCTCTGAGCTCGAGGTTTCTCCGTTCAGATAGCAGTTTGCCACCGTCTTGCTGAACGGCAGGATCGAATTCAGGCTCTTGCCGGACTTCAGGACATGCGGGCCATTCAGGTTCGAGGACAGCGTGTCGAGAAGATTCAGCTCGTTGCTGTCAGAAAGCGTAAATCCGAAGAGCGCGCCATAGATCGTCTGGCTCGATTTCGTCTTTCCATCATTCTGGGCCGTGTTCGTCGTCATGAGGTTATAGAACATATTGACGCAGTCACTGTACGTCAGCACGGCACTCGTATCCGTTCCCACACGATCCGTAAGGCCGATGGCCGTCGCTTTGGCATTTCGATTCGCCACGATGTTGCCTGTAAACTGATCGCTTGTATACCCAAGGAGGGACAGCATGGCCTTCTCTGCCTCTGCAAGCTTGATGCCCTGCTCCGGCTTAAAGGTGCCACCGAGGTAGGCGCTCATCCAGCCCTTCGAGGTGGCAATGCGAATGTAGCCTGCATACGGTGAGCTCTGCAGTACATCGCTGAAGACGGAGACATTGGACTCCGCTGCAACATTCGTCGCATAGCTCGAGGCATGCACCAGCATCTTCGCAAATTCCGCACGCGAAACGGCGGTGTCATTCAGCGTCACATCAAAATTTTCCACTACGCCCGCACTGACCAGGGCCTTTTTTCGCTGCTCGAGTGTCGTCGAGGCCCATGCAGACATCGGCATGCATGAAACTACCGCGACCACACCGGTCATGGCAGCGATGGCATTTCCCATAAAACGTCTATTCATATCTGCTCCTTATCCTGCAACGCCAGGAACTCCTGGCCATTTGATTTCACATGTCGCATTCTAAAAAAACAAGCTGAAATGATGCTGAAGGTTCTTCAGAAAACTGTGAAGCTTTTGTGTTTTTCCTTCGACAAGCAGCGGATCCGAAGTTAAGATAGGAAGGAAAGCAGCGAACGGTGGCAGGGCGTGGTACGGGATGCGGCATGCACCTTCACGGTTCAGCGCATCCGATGCATATCCTATCGGCACTTTCAGCAAGCTTTCAGTGAAGACGCTTAGAATAGACTTATTCTGATAAATGCAATCGAGGGAATATAATGAAAATACTAATTGTAGAAGATGAAAGGCTCCTGGCAGATTCGATTCGAGATCTTCTCATGGAGCAGAATTACAAGGCCGATGCCGTCTACGATGGGGAGGCTGGTCTTGATTATGCAGAAACCGGGATCTACGATCTCATTATCCTGGATGTCATGATGCCGAAAATGAATGGCTATCAGGTTGCACGCACACTCCGTCAGAACCACATCCATACGCCGATCCTCATGCTGACCGCAAAGTCAGAGCTGATGGACCGTGTGGAGGGACTCGATTCCGGTGCAGATTACTATCTGACGAAGCCCTTCGATGCACGTGAGCTTTTCGCCTGTGTGCATGCCCTGCTCCGTCGTCAGGGAACGGAGGTCGACACCCTGGTATTTGGAAACACGAGCCTTGACCTCTCCAGCAGCACGCTGATCTGCGAGGATAAGTCGCTTCGTCTCAGCGCAAAGGAATTTGATGTCATGCGCATGCTGATGCAGCAGAAGGAAAAGAATCTTTCAAAGGAAGCCATCCTTCAGAAGGTCTGGGGCTTTGATTCAGAGGCTGTCGAAAATCACGTTGAGGTTTATGTGGGGTTTTTACGAAAAAAGCTCCATTCCATTGGATCCAATGTTCAGATCGTCGCGGCCCGCCGACTCGGCTATCATCTGGAGCTGGAGGGCTGAGCCATGGATATGATTCGTAAGCTCCGCCTCCGACTTGTGGCGATCATGATGCTCGTCTCGAGTCTTCTGCTGATCATCATCTTCGGTCTGGTCATCCATATGACGCACAGCCGCATCAAGGATGACAGCTTCCGCATGATGGAAAACGTCGCCAATGCGCCCATCGGAGCGGGTAACGATCGGCACCCGAAGCGTCGAGATGATCTAAAGAACAGTGGTGTACAGCTCCCCTTCTTTCGTGTCGAGGTCGATGCCGATGGGAGTATCCTTGCCACGGATGGCAACTACTATGACCTTACGCAGGAGGGCTCCGAGGAGGTACTGGAAGAGCTCGTGTCCATTGCGATGAGCTCTGAAGAGAAGCTGGGAGAAATCCGGGATTTTGCACTTCGGTATGACCGTACCAGTATCCTGGACCGACCGGTAAGCCCGGACGCCCCTGAGCTGGCCGTGGCGGATCCGGGGGATGACGATGCCGATCTGCAGAGCGAAGCTCTGATCGAAGAAAAGGATCAAGCAGCAGCGCAGGCGACGGCCTCGGAGACGGACGTGCACGAAGGCAGCTATGGAACAGAGGCGACACGGGAGAAGGACGGCGCGCAGATCATCGTCTTCGCCGACATGTCCTCTGAGCTTGCCACCATGCACAATTTGTATCGTACCTGTGGGATCATTGGTCTCGGCAGCCTTCTCACCTTCCTGATTGCCAGCATCTTCTTCGCCCGCTGGGCTGCACGCCCGGTGGAGGAAGCCTGGACGCAGCAGCGGCAGTTTGTTTCGGATGCCTCTCATGAGCTGAAGACCCCGCTCACAGTGATCCTGACGGATGCGGAGATGCTGAAGTCTCCGCGCTTTGATGAGGTGCATAAGCAGCAGTTTATCGACAACATCCTGACCATGTCTACACAGATGCGTGGACTGGTGGAAAGCCTCCTGCAGCTTGCGCGGGTCGACAATGGAGTGATTCAAAAAATGCAGCTACAGCGTGTGGACTTCACACAGCTGATCTCCGATGAGCTGCTTACCTTTGAAGCACTGTTTTTCGAGAAAGGGCTGACGCTGACCGATGCCCTCACGAAAGGCATCACGGTACATGGTTCCGAGCAGCATCTGAAGCAGGTAGTGGAGATTCTCCTCGACAATGCTCAAAAATATTCCGATCCGAATGGTACGGTGCATGTAACGCTTCAGAAAAGCGGAAGTCACCACTGCATACTGAGCGTCTCAGACCCCGGGGATCCGATCTCTTCTGAGGATCTGAAAAAGATTTTCCAGCGCTTCTATCGTATCGATGAAGCGCGGGCGATGAATCACAGCTACGGGCTCGGACTCTCCATCGCGGAGAACATCGTAAAGGCCCATAAGGGCCGCATCTGGGCAGAATCTTCCGGAGGCATCAACAGCTTCAAGGTGGAGCTGCCGCTTGCCTGAGGGCGCCGAACGGGACACGGGCGACGCAAAAAGTCACTGGCATCTAAACGGACGAGCCGTGGTGCCTGCGAATATGCCAGATGTCGCCCGTGTTCCGTCCGTGTCCTCCGGCGAGTACTTATGCCTCCTCGAAGGCGCAGAGGATGTCACTGTTCACCGGGGTATAAAAGCCCCTCCGAATCTTCCCGTAATCGTGCGGGTAGCGCGCCATCAGGTACATGAGCTTCGTGATCGTCGCTTCCAGCGTCATGTCGTAGGCCTCCATCAGCTTGAAATCCTTCTTCACCTTCTGCCCGACCTGATAAATCTCCATGTTGGAGCCTTCATTCACAACCTGGGTTGCCATCACGATGAATTTGCCCTTCGCGGCCCATTTTTCCATCTCCGCATAGAACTTGTCCAGGAGCTGATTCGGAATCCCACCCACGCCGAAGGACTCGATCACGATGCAGTCATAATTATCGAAAAGATACGCCAGAAGTTCCGGTCGAGAACCTGGAATCAGCTTCATGATACAGATGGAATCGGACACCTTCTCCTGAAATTCCACAGGCTTTCGTATCGGTTCGTATGGAATATAGCGAATAATGTGGTTGTCCTGGATGCGTGCGATCACCGGAAAGTTTACGCTGTGGAAGGCATTGAAGGAACGGGCCATCATCTTCTTCGCACGGGTTCCGGCGATGACATTGCCATCAAATACGAGCGAGACATTCTGTGAATAGCTGTCGCTTGCATACAGGATGCTGTCTCGGAGATTATCCTTCGCGTCCGTGCCGTCAATGTTGATCGGCTTCTGTGAGCCGGTGATAACGATCGGCTTCCGTGAATTCTGAATCATGTAGCTGAGCGCCGCCGAGCTGTAGGCCATGGTATCGGTGCCATGGGTGATGACGAAGCCATCATAGCGATCGTAGTTTTCATTGACCGCATGCACGATCTGGCCCCAGACCTCGGGTGTCATGTTCGTGGAGTCAATGTTACAGACCTGCAGCACATCCACCTCGCAGAAGCGTTTTACCTCCGGCACATAGCCGAGGAGCTCTTCGGCGGTCAATGCCGGCTTCAGACCATCGGTCGTTTTCACCGAGGCGATCGTTCCTCCCGTGCAGAGAAGCAGGATCTTTTTCATGTCCTTGGTTCCTTTCCTTCTTTAAATAAGCGCATCATTTCATTTGTCAGGCTGAAGTCATCCGGCTGAAGAACAATGTCCTCTCTCTTAAACCAGGACGCGAGCTTCAGCTCATTCTGATCCATCGAGATGGTCGGATCGCCATCCACCTCACAGAAAAAGCCCATGAGAATGTCATCGACGATACCCCATGGCTGCGATTTATAGTAGCGGATGTTCTTTACCTTGAGTCCAACCTCTTCCATCACTTCACGCTGAACGGTTTCCTCCAGCGTTTCACCGATCTCCGTGAAGCCTGCCACCAGCGCATAATGCGCGAAGCCGTGGGCATACTTCGTAAGCACGATCTCATCACCCTTTGTGATGCCCACGATCACAGCCGGAACGATGCGTGGATAGATGATGCGTCCACACTCCGGGCAGCGAATGGCACGTTCGATCTTCCCGAGCTTCGTGCGGGAGCCACAGCTCCCACAGTAGCGGTTCTGATGGTACCAGTTGCTGAGCTGGAGCGCGGTACTGTTGATGAACTGCCGCCATTTCGGACCCGCCTGCGCCTCACGGAGATCATGAAGGGTTGCACGCTCGTAGCCCGGCAGGGAAAGCTCCACCTCCGGGAGAAGGAAGTAATCATCCTCGTCCACGGTGAAAAGATAAATGAGATGGCTCTCTTCTACTGGAAAGCTCCCCTTCTCCTTCACCTCCTGAAAGGTTGGAAAAATAAAGCTCGCCGCATCCAGCTTCCGAAAGAGCACCGCGTCGCGACGTGCACCTGCAAAGTTCAGCACGAAGCTCTCCGGTCTGGCTTTTTTCGATGGATCATAATGATTGATCAGCTTATGTGGGTAAATGTCCTGAATCATAGTACTCCTTCCAATGTCATCTTTCTGTCAGTGAAGCGCATGCTCGTCATGCTCAATCATGGAATGCTTCAGCCACTTACCGTTCATGAAGCGAATGAGGAAGAACACGCCACGCACGCACCAGTCGGCCGCCATACCGATCCAGACCGCGATCGGTCCCATACCGCATACACGAATAAAATAGGTGACCAGTGCCACTCGTGTCAGCCACATGGAGAGGGACGACACGATCATCGTAAATCGTACATCACCTGCGGCACGGAGTCCATAGGCCGGGATAAAACTCGGAACCCAGACGAGAATTTTCGAAATGGTAATGAAAATCACCATCTGGAAGCAGATTTCTGCCGCCTCCGGCTCCATCCCGGCGATCCACATGACGGGCTTACAGAGAGCGAGGACGCTCAGGCAGGAAATGATAATGACCCAGTTCGAGATGTCCATGAGACGAACAATGTAGTATTTTGCCTCTTCCTTTCGACCGGCCCCGAGCGTCTGTCCGACGATCGTCATAAGTCCAATGCCGACGGCAATACCGCCAATGCCGTTCACATTCTCGAAGATGATGGCCATGGCCTGTGCAGCAATGGCCGTCGTACCGAGCGTAGAGACGGAGGACTGAATCGCGAGCTTTCCAAACTGAAACATGCTGTTTTCAATGCCCGATGGAATGCCGATGGCGAGGACCCGTCCGATCATGTCAAAATCCGGACGGATGCGATAATTCCGTACCACGATGGCCTGCTTCGGCTGACGAAGAAATGCGAACAGAACAAGCGCGGAAAAAATGCGGCTGAGCAGCGTTGAAAACGCCGCTCCGGCCACGCCCCAGCCGAAGCCGAAGATAAAGATCGCATTGCCGATGATGTTCATCATATTGGACACCACGGAGACCTTCATCGGAAATTTACTGTTTCCACCGGCGCGATAAAAGGCGGCTCCCACCTGGTACAGTCCCAGGAACGGGAAGGAGGCAGCCGTAAATGCGAAGTAGGTGACCGCTGCCGAAAGCACCGCCGGCTCCACACTTCCGAAAACGAGCTGCAGAATCTGCCGGTTCAGTGCCTCAGCGAAAAAAGTGATGCCGAGCGCAATCGCCGTAATCGCCAGCACGACCTGCTGGGCGGCTGCATTGGCCTTCTCCTGATTTCCGCTTCCGATATACTGCGAGCAGAGAATCGTGCCGCCGGTTGCCATGGCGGAGAAGAGCTGAATGACGAGGTTGTTGATGGAATCCGTGAGCGAAACGGCCGAAATGGCCGCACTGCCGATCCGCGTCACCATCATGGAATCCGCCATTCCCATGAAGCTCGCCAGCAGATTCTCAATCATCAGCGGAATCAGCAGCCTCCAGATGGTATGCGAATCAAACATCCGATGATCCCAGTCAATCTTCGATGCATCGTAGACATGCTTCTTTAACTGTAAAAGCTTGTAAATCATGAGTATCCCTTCACTGTAAACGCTTTCAACTCGTACATGGTTTCATATTATAGCGGATTCTCCGGTGAATTGCCATATAAAGCCCCCCTATTTGCTTTATTGACATTCGGTAAAATGCTAGTAAAATAAATTACGTTGATTAAACCAGTTAACCGACCAGATCTATTGATGGGAGCTGACGATGGGACGCGATGGAAAAATAACCATTAAGGACATCGCCGAGATGGCAGGTGTTTCCAAAACGACGGTTTCGTTCTACCTGAACGGAAAGACCGAAAAAATGTCGGATGAAACACGCAAAAAAATCGAGGAGATCATTCTTGAGACGCACTACCGTCCGAATGTCGCTGCTCGTACACTCAACCAGAAGAAGACAAATCTGATCGGTGTCATTATCGGGGATATTACAAACACCTTCTCGAACAAAATCGTGAAGGGCATCGAGGATACGGCACGAAAGCATGGCTATCAGACGCTCATCGGGAATTCTGCCTATGATTCTTCGACAGAGTCCAGCTATGTTCATCGTATGTTAAACCTCGGTGCGGATGGCTTCATCATTCAGCCGACACCCGGCTTCCAGCAGACCTCCACGCTGATGAAGGATCTGAAGAAGCCCTTTGTCTACTTCGACAGTAAGGTCTATGATCATGATTCCTTCTGGGTGAAGACCGATAATTATACGGCGACCCATCATGCCATGCAGGAGCTGATCGAGCGCGGCTATCAGAATTTTCTGATGATCGGCGCGGATCCGTCCAAGCTGAGCACGCGCATTGAGCGCTCCTCTGGTTTCATTGACTGCATCACAGAAAGTGGTCTCAGCTATCAGAGCCTGGAAATCCGGGACGGGGCGATCGACCACCATGAGGTTCTCTCTTTCGTTGAACAGAATCTCGAAAATCAGGAATCCACGCTGGTGTATGTTCCGAACTGCTGGGCGCTTCCAGAGGTCTGTAACGCACTACAGCCCCTGCGGGAGCTGATTCCACAGAAGCTCGGCATCATTGGCTTCGATAATACCGAATGGGCTTCCTTCTCCAGCCCGAAAATCACGACCATCGTGCAGCCCGCCTACGAGGAAGGCCAGAAGGCCGCGGAGATCCTCATCGATCAGATTGAGGAACGAAACGAGGAGAAATCACATCAAACGCTTAAGTGCTCTGTGCATTGGAGTGAATCAACACTATGACCCCCTCATAGTGGGATTCCCTTTCTCTCCAACCTACAGAGCCTTTAGCCATCCGGGCGGAGCATTCGCTACGCTCCTCTCGGAGAACAGTGGCACGGTGTAAGCAGCCATGGCCCTGTCCCATATAGAAAACCGCCCGGCGCTTTTGTGGTGCGCCGGGCGGTTTTCTGTTAAACGGGATGCGGACAAGCAGCGCACAGGAGGCCCCGGATGGGGACCTCCCAGCCTCTCCCTACCGCTTATCGCGATCGATGAACTCGAGGCTGATCGTGCCGATCACGATGCATACGAGGCCGATGAGCAGGATCACACCCCAGCTCTTCAGGATGTTGAGGAGGGTGCCAGCATAGAGTGGCTTCTGCATCTGCTGTGCGCAGAGCACGTCCATCTTCATGCGAAGATCCGAGGACTGAATGTAGTCGACGATCTCCTGCACCTCCGGGATGCTGCGGAACTGATAGATGGAGGCGAACAGCGCATGGCTTGGCAGGCTGTTGTAGTCGCCAATCGCACAGATGGCCACGGTTCCCCAGTGGCTGATGGTCAGATTTTCGACGACTTCAGCCACACCCCCGTTGAACGGGAAGATGATGCCAGCAAAGACGAGCTGTACGATCAGGAGGAATGGCATCACGGTCATTGCAGAGGTCGTCGTTTTGACAATGCAGGAAACCATGAGTGCCACCAGATCCGACGCATAGGTGATGATCCAGAGCGTCAGACCGAAGTCCATCAGAAAGTTTCCCGTCACGAGACTCGTATCCGGAAAGCGGATCCCATACCACTCATAGATGGCCACGGAGATGATGACCTGCAGAAGGCAGATCACCGCCTGGTAGATCATGTGGGCCATGATGTATGCACTGATATGAAGGCCGGCCCGATGCTCCCGCTTAATGATGGCACGCTCGCGGCAGACCACCTGAATGGAATTAAAGAAGCCATTCCAGATGCAGACGCAAACCAGTGCGAAGGCGCCCGCCTGCAGCCGTTCCATGTTGGAAAAGAGGCTCTTCCCCGTGACGAAGGCAACCATCAGTGAAATGATCGCGGACAGTGGAAGCAGAACCCAGTCATGCTCATGGATGAACAGGCGGAACAGCTTCCCAAGGTAGATCTTCACCTGCGCAGGTCGCCGTGTATGGGCGATTTCATCGGCATCCGTACTGCCTTTCACGCGCTTCTTTTTCGCCACCTGAACCGCTTCCTGCCCTTCGCTCGTCTTCCGATATTCCCGAAAGGCTTCAATATAATGATCTGCCAGGCCTTCTCCGCCCTCCTCCTTCGCATTAATCGCGAGTACAATGTCCTCCATGGTATCCCGTCCGAAGAACTGCCGTGCTTCCGGAATCGAGCCGTAAAAGGCAAGCTGTCCGGTATGCTGGCTGTTCTTGGCAAGAACGATGACCTTATCGAAGAGATCAATGACACGGTCCGGGGTATGGGTGATCACCATCACGATCTTCTGCTGATTGGCGATTTTTCGAAGCTGCTCCATCAGATCCCGGGCCATCACGCCATCGAGACCGGAGTCGGGCTCGTCCAGTACGAAAAAGCTGGGGTCGGAAACAAATTCCACGCTGATGCTGAGGCGTTTCCGCTGTCCGCCGGACAGCTTATCCACAAGCTCATCCTTCACGGGCGTCAGTCCAAACAGCGCGAGTACTTCATCTACACGTTGTCGGCGTTCGGCCGAGGAGGTTCCTGCCGGGAGGCGCATCTGGGCCGCATTGGTCAGGGTCATATAGACGGTATCATCACCACGCAGCAGGGCCTGCTGCGGCACCATGCCGATTTCATACTTCATCCGGGAGTAATCCTCATAGACATCCCGGTCGCCCTGCCGAATTTCGGCGCGCGCCTTTTCATAGCCGGTGATGGCATTGATAAAGGTCGTCTTTCCAGCGCCCGAGCCGCCGAGGATCAGCACCATGCTGCCAGGCTCAATGCTCAGCCGGATATCCTTAAGCAGCAGTCGCCGCTTCAGGAAGCTTCCAACGGAGCGATGGTCAATGTGAATCTGCAGATCATGCTCTCGGAAGGTCGTGTGGTTATAGGCCAGATAATCACCGGCAAAGTAGAAGACGGTATCCCCGATGTTAATGACATCGTTCGGCGCCAGGACCATCGTTCCATCGACCCGTCGCTGGTTGACATAGACGCCACGCTCCGTCTGCACGTCCTCGACCTGCCAGTGTCCATAGATGTAGCGAATCAGTGCATGGTGATCCGCTGGCTTGTCCGGTGTCTCCTCCTCGGAAATCGGGAGATCTCGCCGCACATGACTGTAGATGTGGTAAACGGCCTGCTCTGTTCGAAGCGGAAGCTTCTTCCATGCGAGCTCACCCGCAAAACGAAGAAGGAAAATAAAGATCATCTGCTCGGAGCCCCGCTGGATACGGATAATGTCTCCGTTCTTCAGGAGATGGTCCTCCCCCTTCTGCAGGGGGTTCCCATTAACGCTTGTCCTGTTCAGGATCGTCAGGTTCTGATAGTGCCACTCGCCGAGATAGTGTGCGAGCTTTCCCTGCACAAAGGCAATGAGGGGATCATTTAAGGAAATCTGCGGCTGATTTTTCCGTACGAAATGCCGCTTCCTTCCAACGGTAACCGTCCGGTCCAGTTTGAACTGCGCCGACTCACCGCCGACCTTAATGGCCACAAGCTCCGCCGGGTCCACCAGATCCTTCAGAATGTCTCCCATATCGTTCCCCCTGTTTCTCGAATAAAGATCCCGCCTTCTTTATGTATCGCCTTATTTCGCGTACTGCTTGTAGAGCGCCGCGTGTGCATATACAACATTCCACGCACCGGACGTCTTTCCGGTCACGCAGATATAATGCTTGCCGGAAGCTGCGGTAAAGTACGATACTGCACAGTTTCCTGCCTTCGCCACATAGCCGGTCTTCGCGAAGTTCACCTGTCCACCCGTGGTCTGGGTATCGATACGCTTCAGGAAAAGATTCGAGAAGCTGAGACCCGTGCTTCGCTTATTGTTTGGCTGCGTCGTGTAGCTTCGCGTCGTGAGAATCGTGGCAGCCATGCTGTTCTGAGAAGCTGCACGCATGATGACTGCGAGATCCTGCGCGGTCGAATAATGATTGTCATCGTACAGGCCCGTCGTATTTGTAAAATGCGTCGTTCCAGCGATGCCAAGCTGCTGAGCCTTCTGGTTCATGAGGGCGACGAACTGCTCCTCAGATCCAGCGATATGACGTACCAGTGCCAGAGCGGCATCCGCACCACTTGGGAGAATGAGTCCATACAGAAGATCCTGCACGCTCACCTGCTCTCCGGCCTTGAAGCCACAGTGGGAAGCGCCTTCCTTCTGCACATAATCCACAATATCCTGCGTGATCTCCACCTTCTCATTGAGGTTTGAGATGTGCTCACAGGCCACCAGCAGGGTCATGACCTTCGTCATCGAGGCCGGGTACATTTTCGCCGTACCATTCTTATCGGCTACCACGAGGTTCGCATCTGCATCCACCAGAATGGCAAAGTTCGCATTGACCTCCGGGGTGATGGTCATCGCCGTCCGAAGAAAGCTGCTGCTCTGCTGCTGAAAATAATTCGTTGTTCCAGTCGAGGAGCTGCCGACAAGTGTCTGGCTGATCGCGGTGCTTCCAGCCTGCGTGGTTCCGGTGCTTGCATTCCCGTTCGTGCTCTGTGCGCTGCCCTGTGTCGTCGCACTGGTCGTTCCAGACGCGCTGCCGACGGTCGCGGTCGTGCCCGCGCTTGCTCCAGCTGGAACCGATGGTCCTGGCTGTGCGGCCGTCGTTACGTTCCCGGCGATACTGCTCTGTGCCGTTTCCGTGGTGGTACCTGCAGCTGCCGTCGTCTCGAGGACATTGCCCACTGCTCCCTGGCTGTTTTCAACATGGCCCGCGGCAAGTGGCCCCTGATCTGAGATTTCCACAGCCGTACTCGTATCGGCAAGCGCGGTGGTGGAAAGCGTGCTCATACTGAGACTTGCCACCATCAGCGCGGTCAACATTCGTTTTGTATTAAAATGACGTCTCATAAAGTTCTCCTATATCCATATTTCATTCATTTTACCACAGGAAAACCTATGGGAATCTTACTGATTTTTTACAGATCCACGCTGCAGCACCCGCTTTCTGCTTCCCTGTGACGTACGCCGTTCATGCTTCGCGGGCTCGCTCGCTGTGCCCTTCCGTGGACGAATCAGACAGTGCGGGTCGAAGCCAATGAGGTCCTCCCGGTGCTCTCGAAGAAGGGCCTCCTTCACGAGCTCATAATTCTCCGGGTTCCGATACTGAATGAGCGCGCGCTGCATGGCCTTCTCATGTGGATTTCGAGGCACATAGACCTTCTCCATGGTCAGGGGATTGAGCCCCGTGTAGTACATGGTCGTCGAGACCGTGCCCGGTGTCGGATAGAAATCCTGCACCTGCTCTGGAATGTACCCCATATCACGGATGTACTCTGCAAGCTTGATGGCATCCTTCAGGGTCGAGCCCGGATGACTCGACATCAGATACGGTACAATGTACTGCTTGAGACCAAGCTCCCGGTTGATTTTCTCAAACTCCTTTACAAAGCTGTTATAGACCTCGACCTTCGGCTTTCCCATTTCCTTCAGCACCTGATCCGATACATGCTCTGGTGCCACACGCATCTGACCGGAAACATGGTATTTACAGATTTCACGAAGAAATTCCTTATTCGGATCGGCCATCAGATAATCGAAACGGAAGCCGGAACGAATAAAGACCTTCTTCACGCCCGGAAGGGATCGCACCTCCCGGAGCAGCTTGACATAATCGCTGTGATCAACCTTCAGATTCTTGCACGGCTCCGGCCAGAGGCATTTGCGTCCGACGCAGGTGCCCTTTGTGAGCTGCTTGTCGCAGGATGGCCCACGAAATTCGGCCGTTGGTCCCCCGACATCGAAGATGTAGCCCTTGAATTCCTTATCCTGCGTAATTTCCTTCGCTTCCTCCAGAACACTCTCATGGGATCGGCACTGCACGATGCGTCCCTGATGCATGGTGAGTGCACAGAAATTACACTCACCGAAGCAGCCACGTGCCTGGGTAATGCTTTCCTTAATCTCACCGAAGGCCGGGATGCCGCCCGCCGCATCATACATTGGATGCCAGGCCCGCATAAATGGAAGAGCATAGACATCATCCATTTCCATCTGATCAAGGGGCGCTGCCGGCGGATTCTGCACTACAAACATGGCGCCATCATAGCACTCATAGATGCGCTTCGCGATGATGGGATCCGTATTTCGATACTGAATGGCAAAGCTCTCCGCATACTTCCGCTTATCCGCGACGATTTCCTCGTAATCCGGAAGGCGGATGGCATCGTAGATTTCATCCTCATAGCGCGTCTTATACACGGTACCTGAAATCCAGGTAATGTCCTTCACGGCGATGCCGGACGCGAGCGCATCGGCAATCTCGACGATGCTGTGCTCGCCCATGCCATACGACAGAAGGTCCGCGCCACTGTCAAGCAGCACAGAGCGCCGCACACGATCCGACCAGTAGTCATAGTGCGCAAGCCGCCGAAGACTCGCCTCGATGCCGCCAATGATGATCGGCGTATGCTTGCAGGTCTGCCGAATCAGGTTGCAGTATACCGTCACAGCGCGATCCGGACGCTTTCCCATGACGCCCCCCGGGGTATAGGAATCCGTTTTCCGATGATGCTTCGCCACCGTATAATGATTGACCATGGAGTCCATGTTGCCGGCCGAAACAAGGAAGCCAAGCCTCGGCTCCCCGAACTCCATCACGGAGGAAGGATCCCTCCAGTCTGGCTGGGGCAGCATGGCCACCTTATAGCCGTGGGCCTCCAGCACACGGGAAATGATGGCCGGGCCGAAGCTTGAGTGATCCACATAGGCGTCACCGATGACATAGACGAAATCCGGCTGTGTCCAGCCGCGTGCCCGCATATCCTCCCGGTTGACCGGTAAAAATCCTTCGTTCATAGAAATCTCCATTTTACTTCAGTATCGTGTCTCGCAGCTCAGATCGCTGTCGGCTTTGCGCCCGCTTCGATTGGGCAGACATAGCCACTTTCCGTGCGCTTTTCAAATTCTGCTCTCGCTTCCTTCAGAAGCTCCGGCTTTTCATAGAGGTCGATGGCGCTCAGTGCCAGCACCTTTCCGGCAAGCAGCAGAGCCTTGTGGCCAATGCTGGAGCCGCCGCAGGAAACATTCTGCCAGCTGTGTCCCGGTGCCCCACTGACGAAGCCGGCACAGTGAATCTGCGCGGTCGGGGTCTGCCAGGATACATCCCCGACATCCGTCGAGCCGGCGCAGAACGCGGTGCTGTGGTACAGCGGGACAAGGAAGCGGTTCATCGCTTCCGTTCCATGCTTTGACTTTTCTTCCGTATATTCGCGGATCTGATCATCGAGGCTTGCTGCGAAGCCAGGCGCGGTATGTACCGGGCAGGTCGCATGCAGCTTCTCTGCAAATGCAAGCTCCTCTTCCGTATAGCTCGGAAGCTCTACCTGACTGAAATTATCATAGAGCACCTTCTCCAGCGTGAAGTTCGGTACGAGATCCGCTGTGCCGTCGATGAAGCTCCGCTCCACCGTGGTCTCCGTCATCAGCGCTGCGCCCTCCGCGATTTTATCAACACGCTTCCGAAGCTCCACACAGTCCCGCACCTTAATGGCACGCACCATGTAGAGCACGGATGCATGATCCTGTACCACATTGGGTGAGATGCCACCGGCATCGGTAATGGCGTAGTGCACGCGGCATTCCGACTTCATATGTTCGCGCAGATACTGCACGCCTGTATTCATAAGCTCCACCGCATCGAGTGCAGAGCGTCCATTTTCCGGATCTCCGGCTGCATGCGCAGAGCGTCCATGGAAGCTATAGAGAACCTGAATCGTCGAGTTGTTGGTACCGGTCTTGACCTCATTGACATCCTCCGGGTGCCAGGTGAGCGCAGCATCCAAGGAGCGCCACATATTATCCCGGGCCATGAAGGCCTTGGCTGCACCGCCCTCTTCGCCCGGGCAGCCATAGAAAATTACCATTCCCTTCTGTCCGCTCGTTTCCAGATAGTTCTTAATGGCAAAGGCCGCGGTCAATGCACCGGAGCCGAGCATATTGTGGCCACAGCCGTGCCCGGCACCGCCCTCGACGATGGGATGATGCTCCGGCACATTTTTCTCCTGACTGAGCCCGGAGAGTGCATCGAATTCACCGAGAATGCCAATGATCGGATGCCCCGCACCATAGCTTCCGGTGAATGCGGTTTCAATACCATCGACGCCCTTTTCCACCGTAAATCCGCCCTCCTCCAGAACCTTTTCGTAATAAGCTGCGGACTTGTATTCCTTCAGACTAAGCTCCGGGTGAGCCCAGATATAATCTGCCACACCGGTAAAAATATCCTTATGCTGCTCAATATAGGAAAGAGCGGCCTTTTTGCTTTCTTCCATTTTGCTTTCCTTTCAAATGTCGATCTCATCCATGTTCTGATTTCGACCATTTTCTCTCATAAAAGTCATACCGCTTCGTTCTCAGGAGCGAAGAAGCTTCACAAAATAACAGTATACACAAAAATCAGTGCTTCGACCATCCTCCAACAAGAATGCCTCCAGGGCCACCGCATCCCGCGGTGCTCTGAAGGCATCCCATCCTGATGTTGAATTAAATTTCAAGTACCTTTCCGAGGAAATCCTTGAGACGTGGGCTCTCCGGATGCTCGAAGATCTGCTCTGGTGTTCCCTGCTCCACGATCTTTCCATCAGCCATGAAAACCACACGGTTTCCTACTTCACGGGCGAAGCCCATCTCGTGCGTAACGCAGATCATGGTCATGCCCTCATGGGCAAGCTCCTTCATGACCTCCAGAACCTCACCCACCATCTCCGGGTCGAGGGCACTCGTCGGCTCATCGAACAGCATGACCTCCGGGTTCATGCAGAGCGCACGCACAATGGCGACACGCTGCTTCTGACCACCCGACAGCTGCACGGGATAGGCATTGGCCCGATCCCGAAGGCCGACACGCGCGAGAAGCTCGAGGGCCTTCTTCTCGGCCTCCTGCTTCGACTGATGCTTCACGATCATCGGTGCCAGCGTCAGATTCTCCAGAATGGTCTTATGCGGAAAGAGGTTAAAGTGCTGGAACACCATGCCCATCTTCTGACGGTACTGATCGAGGTTGATCTTTTCGTTGATGATATCCCTGCCCTCGAAGACAATGCTTCCATCGGTTGGCGACTCCAGAAGATTCAGGCTCCGAAGGAAGGTGGATTTGCCGGAGCCGGACGGTCCGATCACCACCATGACATCACCCTTATGGATGTCGATGTCAATGCCATCCAGGGCCTTGATTTTTCCGTAATTATAATACATTTTCAGGTCACGGACCTGAATCATGGACTTATCGGTTGTCACTTTGACGCATCCTCCTCTCGATGTATTCAATGATCTTACTGGTCGGGAAGCACAGGCAGAAATACAGTACGGTTGCCATAAGCAGCGGCTCTGCAATGATGAAGGTCGCCGACTGAATACTCTTTACATTGAACATGATGTCCTGTACACCGATGGTATAGCAGACGGAAGACTCCTTGATGATCGTTACGAACTCATTCGCAACCGCCGGCAGGATGTTCTTAATGGCCTGTGGCAGAATAATGTGGTACATGGTCTGCGCCTTCGTCATGCCGAGGGAACGGGCCGCCTCGGTCTGACCGGCATCGACGCCTTCGATACCGCCACGGATGACCGCACTCATATAACCGCCAGAGTTCAGTGCCATCGCCACTGCCGCCGGGAAGAAACGCTCAAACTGAATGAAGCCGAAGAACGTGAATTTCGGCAGCGTAATAAATCCGAAGACAATGTAGTACACGAGGAAGATCTGCACCAGCATCGGGGTACAGCGTACGAACTGCACATAGGCACTTGCAATCAGTCGTACAGGATTAAATGCAGCGATACGGTCATAGCGCTTTTTCTTATGGATGTCCTCGGTCTTTATTTTTTCAAAGCGCCGGAAGGGACGTACATCCGAGAGCAGCATCAGTGCAAGTAAAAATGCAAGGATGAAGCCGAAGAATACGGTACAGGCTGCCAGAAGGACGGTGACGATAAGTCCCTGCTGGAACATGGCGCCGTATTGAAATAACTTTTCAAAATTGGCCCAGCTAATGGTCATGGTAAATCCTGCCTTTCATAAATGGTGATATGTATACTCTTCCTCTTTCGGAGCCTTGAGTATATACGTAATACGCAGAAGCTGTGCTCCGCATCTTAAGTATAGACTCAAAAATCTCTCCGGGACAGTCCCGGAGAGAAAAGAATCTGATGTTGTGCTGCTGTTTAGTTGGAAGCTACATTGCCATCGGCATCGAGCTGACCCTCATAGACATTGTCCTCATCGGATGCAAGCTCCTGAGCCTCGGTGATGTACTGATCCATCGAGCCATCGGACAGCGCGTTGTTGATGACGGCATTGACTGCCGGAAGAAGATCGCTGCCCTTCTTCAGTGCAATGGCAGAACCCTGTGTATCATATGGAACATCCCATGCAATCTCAAGCTCTGGATAGTTCTTGATATACTGCTCTGCAACGGCAGTCTCAATGAAGCCACCCTCAAGCTTGCCGGAAACGAGCTCCGATACGATATCCGTTACCTTGGCAAGGCCAATGATGTTTGCGTTTGGTGTATTCTCCTTCGCAAGATCCATCTGGATGGAACCGTTCTGGGCGCCGACTGGAAGGCCATCAAAGGCTGCATAGTCGGTATACTTGTCATGGTCTGCCTTCCGGATGACGAAGGACTGGCCACCCATGTAGTAGAGATCCGAGAAATCAAAGGTCTCTGCACGCTCTGGGCTCGGTGAGAAGCCGGAAATTCCGAGATCTACATTTCCGCTCTGAAGCTCCATGAGGATACCATCGAAATCCATCGGTACGAACTGAGCCTCGAGGCCGAGATCATCCGCGATTCTCTTACCGAGCGCAACATCGAAGCCGGAAAGCTCTGGTGTTCCGTTGTTGATGTGGTAGAACTCATATGGTGCGAAATCCGGGGAAGTAGCAATGGTGAGCTTACCCTCGGTAACTGTGGTGAAGTCGGTTGGAACCGCAACGGTCTCTCCGCTTCCCTCTGCAGCGCCCTGCTCTGGTGCTTCTGCAGCCGTCGTCTCCGCAGCTGTGGTCTCCTCTGCAGCGGCTGTGGTTTCAGCAGCTGTGGTCGCAGCCGCCGTCGTGGTTGCCGGGGTGCTGGATGATCCGCAGGCTGCAAGTGAAGCAGCTGCAAGAACGGTGGTCATTAAAATGGCTAAATTCTTCTTCATAATACTCCTCCTCAAACCGAATCATTCATTACGGTTATCCATCAAACTGTTTTTATAACCCATCCCAATTTGACTATGAGGAGATTATAACCCTTATTTCGGAGATTGCAAGTATTTTTATGCATATAATTGTATTTAATCGCATTCTTATGCAGTTTATTCTTGAATAAATGCATTTATGCACGCATATTATACAATCATTCAGGCAAATGCAGGCTGACGGTTCAGCGGACGCCGTCCTTCGGGAGTCGAAGATCTCTCAGATACTGATGCTTTCCCTCCTCCACCTGAAATACACGAATCTCGCAGTTTCGTGGCTTCGGTCGCCAGCAGATACCGTTTTTCCTGTCCATGAGGTATCCGGAAAGCGCGCGCATGATGCCGCCATGGCAGGCGATGAGAACATCCGCATACTTCTTCTGCTCGAGCTCCTCGAGAAAAGACCGACTTCTGGCAACGAGCGAGTCTATGCTTTCGACGCCGTCCTTCTTCGGGCAGGGAAAAAGCTCCGGCAGCGCCCAGTACAGCGTCATGGGAAGACTCATCCTCCAGTAGCTCTTCTTCTCGAAGCGTCCGAAATCCGCCTCGATCAGACGCTCATCCCGGATCACCTCCGCCATCGGAACATTCCCGATGATGGCGCCCGTTTCGATGGCCCGCTGCAAGGGGCTTGCATAAACCGCGTCGAAATGAAGATCGCCGAGCTGTGCCCGTGCAGCCCGTGCCTGGGCACGCCCCGTCTCATTCAGGGGTTCATCTGTCCGCCCCTGCATAAGCTGCTGTTTATTCAGATTGGTCTGTCCATGTCGGGTGAGCCAGATGGTCATGGAGAACCTCCTTTTCTTCTAATCCTCAGATGGCCGGGCCGTTTTGCTGTCCTCGCAGCCGCCGGAGATGGCCATGTCTCTGATCGCAGTGTTTCTGTTTATAAAAGTCTCTTCCCTGATTTGCCTGAAAAAAGAGCCGCCGCACAGGCGGCAGCTCTTTTCATACGACGGCATCAGATGTTCAGAAGATCGCTGTATACCTTCAGCGCACCATCGGTTTCATGCGCAAGCACCTTCTTTGCAAGCACCTTGCCAAGCTGTACGCCCTCCTGATCGAAGGAGTTCAGGTTCCAGCAGAAGCCCTGGAACATCACCTTATTCTCGTAGTGAGCAAGCAGTGCGCCGAGTGTTCTCGGATTCAGCTGCTGACCGATGATGATGGAGGAAGGACGACCACCCTCGAAGTTCTTGTTCCGGTTTTCATCTTCCTTTCCGCAGGCAAAGGCAACGATCTGGGCGGCAACATTGGCACAGAGCTTCTGCTGGCTGGTGCTGCCCTGAATCGTATCGTCCATGCCGATCTGATTCTCACGGAAGCCGACGAACTGAAGCGGGATGATGTTCTTGCCCTGATGCAGGAGCTGGTAGAAGCTGTGCTGGCCGTTCGTACCTGGCTCACCGAAGATGACCGGACCCGTCGGGTAATTCACTGGCTCGCCGAAGCGGTTCACCGACTTGCCATTCGACTCCATGTCGAGCTGCTGAAGATGTGCCGGGAAGCGGCTGAGGCCCTGGGAATATGGCAGAATGGCGGTGCTCTCATAACCGAGCACGTTTCGCTCATACACGCCGATCAGGGCATCGAGCATATCCGGATTCTTCAGCGGATCCATTTCCTTCGCCAGCTGGTCCTCTGCTGCTGCGCCCTCGAGGAACTCGGCGAAAACCTCCGGTCCGAAGGCCAGCGACAGTACGGCACCGCCGACGGCAGAGGTCGAGGAATAACGGCCACCAATATAGTCATCCATGTAGAAGGCAGCAAGGTAGTCCGGGCTTGTGGCGATTGGAGAGGTCTCCGATGTCACTGCAATCATATGCTTCGCCGGATCAAGGCCGAGCTTCCGAAGCGCATTCATTACGAAGGTCTGGTTTGTGAGCGTCTCGAGTGTCGTGCCAGACTTCGAAACGAGAATAAAGAGGGAATGTGCGACATCAATATTGCGGAGAACCGCTGCCGCATCATCTGGATCAACATTGCTGATGAACTGTGCATTCATCTTGAGAAGGCCCTTTGACTTCGCCCAGTTTTCCAGTGCGAGATACATCGCGCGTGGGCCGAGATCACTGCCGCCGATGCCGATCTGAACGACGGTCGTAAACTTCTCGCCGGCTGCATTGGCAATCTCACCGGAATGAACCTTGTTCGCGAAATCTGCGATGCGCTTCTGCTGCTTTACATAGAAGTCCCGCTTCTTCTCCCCATCGGCCACAACCTCCTGTCCGAGCTGTCCGCGGGTCAGCTGGTGAAGTACGAGGCGCTTCTCACCGGTATTGATCACGTCTCCGTTGTAGAGGTCCTCATATTTCTCCGCAAGCTGTGCTTCCGAAGCAAGCTTCACGAGCGCCTGAAGAACGTTTTCGTCAACGGCCTTCGCACCGTAATTATAGGCCATGCCCTCTGCCATTGGTACAGAGTAGCTCTTTACACGAGCGGCACCATTCTCGCCGGTCATGACTTCCTTCAGATTTACAGCCTTCACCTTCTTCAGCTCATCGAAGGATGAAAGCGTATCAAGATTCTTCCAATTCAGCATCGTCATTTCCTCCATAAGGTACTTTTTCATCGCGTGGCATGCCACGGCTTAAGTAAACCGCTTTTCATTATACCATCGCTTGGGGGATTTCTGAAGGGAAATGTTATGAATTTAACAGGGGAGAGGCCTGCAAGGGGGATGGCTGGGCAGGAGTGCGTGCCAGAAGTCAGTTTGCCACTCGGTGGTAAAATCTAAAATAAGCCCCCTAAGAAGCACTAGGCCCTCTGCAATCGGGGA
>ERZ808246.577-NODE-577-length-30087-cov-11.196990_pt1 | contig 30087 bp, 28 predicted proteins | sample MGYA00521083_ERZ808246 | MGnify/ENA primary metagenome ERZ808246 (study PRJEB31516, sample SAMN03275577) | gut metagenome | biome: mammalia-associated habitat; material: feces | host: Papio cynocephalus | place: Kenya | collected 2012-07-07 ...
TACGCCGGCTACAGCGCTTTCAAGGCCTGCAAGAAGTACATCGCCAAGTGAGCGTAGACAGCGCGTCACGTTCGCGCTGACCTGAGAGAATGCCCGCCGTGTTCCAAGTCGAATGTGGCGGGTATTTTCATTGCTATGAGTTCAAAGACGCGAAAGAAACCATCGAGAAACGGCAGTGCCGGGCCAATCGCATTCTTCGTGTCGCTGTTCATCGTGGCATTGGGCACTATCCAACTGGCGTCGACCTTCCATACGTATGCGCTGAATTTGGCTGAGCTTAACGGGCTGAAGAAACAGGAAGCGGCGCTGGTGACGCAAAAGCGTGAATTGGAGAACGACATCGCCAGATGGGATGACAAAGCGTATGTCACCGCACAGGCAAGGGATCGACTTGGATTTGTCTTTCCCGGCGAGCAGGCGATCCGCGTCGAGCATCCCGAGGCGGTGACAGGTACGGTCACGCCGAAGCAGGGAACCTCGTATGAGGAATCGCAGAAGACGACTTTGCCGTGGTACAAGGAGCTTGCGTATTCCTTCAGACAAGCAGACCAAGCTGACGATACAAGTACCGGCGCGGCGCCGAAGCGGTCGACGGACGGTGAACGGCACAAACAGCGTAATGACAATCAACAGCAGTCAGGAGACCAGCAAGAGTGATGCAGAATACGACGATTATCGAGCAGGCGAAAACCCTGGCCGCCAAAGTGCTCGCTCAGCCCGCCACTGAACAGGATGTCGCTGTGGTGGAACATCAACTTGGACGCTATCCGCGAGGCATGGTGGCCGTCGGCGCGCGTTGCGTGTGCGGTCGCCCGTTGGCCGTGGTCACAAGACCGTTGCTTCCTGGCGGCGTGCCGTTCCCAACGACATGCTATCTGACCGGTCCCGAAGCGGTGAAGGCAATCTCCCATATTGAGGCCGAGGGCAAGATGCGGGAGTATAACGAGATGCTGGCTCAGGATGAAGACCTGCGTGCCGGTTATGAACGGGCGCATGAGCTCTATCTGGCGTTCCGTCATGAAATCGCGCTGGCGATGGGGGACGGCGAGGAACATATCGAGGGGACGAGCGCCGGCGGTATGCCGTCGCGCGTCAAATGCCTGCATGCGTTGCTGGCGCAGACGTTGGTGATGGGTGAGGGGGCCAATCCGATTGGCGATATGGCTTTGCGCGCCATCAGCCATGAATTCGACCCGGCGGTATGCCGTTGCGCTGCAGAAAACGAGGACTGAGAGGTGGACGCAATGAGGTCGGTAACCGTTGCCGGAATCGATTGTGGCACGAATTCGATCCGTCTGAAGATTTCGCGTGTGGATGAACACGGCGTCGAGGATATCGTTCCACGTGTGCTACGCGTGATTCGTCTCGGGCAGGATGTGGACAAGACGCATCGTTTCGCCGATGAGGCGTTGGAACGCGCGTACGCTGCCGCGCGCGAGTTCGCTGGCATCCTTGCCGATCATCCGGTGGATGGCATCCGTTTCGTGGCCACTTCAGCCACTCGCGACGCCGAGAATCGCGAGGAATTTGAAGATAATATCGAACGTATTCTGGGTGTGCGTCCGGAAGTCATCGCTGGCACCGAAGAGGCCGATCTGAGCTTTTTGGGGGCTACCAGCATCGTCCATCGTGACGTCGAGGCTCCATATCTGGTGGTCGATCTGGGAGGCGGCTCCACCGAACTGGTGCTTGGCGGCGATGGCATCACCCATCCGAGCACACAGGTCGAGGCCGCGTTTTCCATGAACATCGGTTCGGTGCGCATGACCGAGCGTCATCTGAAGAATGATCCGCCGACCGACGAGCAGATAGCGCAGGCCATGGCCGATATCGACGCTCATATCGATGAAGCGTTCAAGACGGTCCCCGCGGGAAGAACCCATACCATCATCGGCGTGTCCGGAACGGTCACCACTATGACCGCTCTGGCCATGGGGCTGACCGAATATGATCATAGTGTCGTGGACGGGGCGCGTTGCAGTCTGAAGGCCGCCTATGCCGTCGACGATCGATTCCTGCGTATGCCACGCGAGGAGCGTCTGACATACAAGACCATCCATCCAGGTCGCGTCGATGTGGTCGGTGGCGGCGCGTTGGTGTGGAATCGCGTGCTCGCCAAGGTGTCTGAGGCCGCCTATGCCGATCATGGCCAGCATATTGATGCTTTTATGGCCAGTGAGCATGGCTTGTTGGACGGCATTGTGCTGGATTATGGTAGGAGATTGCTTGCCGCGCGCTGACGTGGCATAATGACTTGACGTCGGTCTTCCGCCGACGGCTGGCCTCCATGGCGAAATTGGTATACGCAGTCGACTTAAAATCGATCGCTACGGCTTGCGGGTTCGAGTCCCGCTGGAGGCACGTTCGCGAATCCGTCAGAAATGACGGTTTCCTATATTCCCAGAGTCTAGGGCTCTTGCCTTTCACTCTCAATTCACTGTATCTTGCTGCACCTCATGCGGAAACGTGGGTAATCTGCGACAGAACGCAAATCCTGCCGCAGGATGCATAGCGTATTGGAAACAATCCATCGGTACACTGTCGGGCATCGGCAACACCATTGGAATCGATTGAAACGGATGACGTATGACTTCGAAAGAGACCAGACCTGTGATCGAGCAACCCGACACGGCAATTCCCCTGATGCTTGCGCAGGCGATTGTCGTTGGTGGCGTGCTTGCCATCGGTGAATTGGCGTGCTCACCGTTGTACTGCACGTTGATGGATCACAGCGTGGCGCTGGTTCCGTGGGCTTTGGAGGCCGTGTTCCTTGCAGTGGCGTTCACCTACGTCGTGGGGTTCGCATTGCTGTGGTGCGCGGAATCGTTCACATTTAAGCTGAAAGAGAAATTTCGTCCATTTGGGTATGCGGCCGTCGGACTAATCGGATACGGCGTGTGGAGCCTGCTGGTATTCACCGCCACTATCAATTCGATACTCACCAAAGTGGGGGAGAGCGCGCTGACCAACGGACAAGTCGGTGCAATCGCATTGAATGGCGCGGCATTGGGATTCGTGGCATTCCTCGTCTGCAAGATGCTCGATGTCAAGCTCGGCAATCGTAAGGGATTGGCGGTGATGCTGCTTGTCGTGCAGATTGTTCTCGCAATCATCGGCCTGCTTATCATGATTCGCATGTTCAGCGTGCTGTACGCGGCCTGATCGGTTTTCGAAAGCGGGACGTGCGTGTTCAGTATTTTGGAAATGTTCACCGTCGGCGTGGGGCCAAGTTCGTCGCATACCGTCGGGCCGATGGTCGCGGCCAGCAGGTTCGTGGCATCCTTGGATCGAGGCGGAAACCTCGACAGGGTCAGCCGTGTGCGGACGGTGCTGTATGGATCCTTGGCGTTGACGGGATTGGGACATGGCTCCGACCGAGCGGCCGTGGCCGGGCTGGAAGGGAATGTTCCTGAGACGGTCGACACCGATCATCTCAATACCGTGCGGGATGAATGCAGGGCGAGTGGCACGTTGCTGCTCAACGGGACCCACCGCATTGGTTTTGATTACGACCATGACATGGTGTTCGACGTATGGCATCGCATGGCCGCCCATCCCAACGGTATGCGGTTCCAAGCGTTCGATCAACAGAACAATCTTGTGGACGAACAGGTGTGGTATTCCGTCGGCGGCGGTTTCGTGCGCCAAGGCGCAGCCGATGATCTGATGATCGGCATCCATGAGCGTCCTCCTGAAGGAACGGCTTTTTCCGATCGGCAAAGCGATTCCTCGATCGAGGATGATGCGGCTATCCCTTATCCGTTCGCCACATGCGACGAGTTGATCGCACTATGCGACGAACGCCACATGAGCATCGCCGAAATCGTGTGGGCCAACGAGACGGCCATGCGTTCAGCCGTGCAGGTGCGCAGTGAACTGGATAATGTGTGGCGTGTGATGCGCCGTTGCGTGCAACATGGCTGCCGTACAAATCAAACCGTGCTGCCGGGAGGCCTTGATGTGCCGCGTAAGGCGCCGAAGATGTACGCCAGGCTCGCTTCGAACAGCGATGTGCTCAATCGGGGCAGCAGACGTGCCGATGCCGTACTTGAGTCATCGGATGCCGCATGGGTCGATTTATTCGCGTTGGCGGTTTCCGAAGAGAATGCAGGCGGCGGACGTATCGTCACGGCTCCGACTAACGGTGCTGCCGGCATCATTCCCGCGGTGGTCCACTATTACTGGCATTTCGTGGATCATGCAAGCGAGGATGGCGTGGTGGCGTTCCTGCTGACGGCCGGCGCCATCGGATATCTGTTCAAACGCAACGCATCGATTTCAGGCGCCGAGGTCGGCTGCCAGGGCGAGGTCGGCACCGCATGTTCCATGGCCGCGGCTGGTCTATGCGCGGTTATGGGCGGTACTCCGCATCAAGTGGAGAACGCCGCGGAAATCGGCATCGAACATAATTTGGGGCTGACCTGCGATCCCGTCGGCGGTTTGGTGCAGATTCCCTGCATCGAGCGTAATGCCATGGCCGCGAATACCGCCATCAATGCGGTGCGTATGGCCATGCTGGGTGACGGCACGCACATTGTGAGTCTCGACCAGGCCATCAAAACCATGAAGGACACCGGTGAAGACATGATGGCCAAGTACAAAGAGACCTCGAAAGGTGGGCTCGCCGTCAATGTTGTTGAATGCTAGCGATGGATGGTGCTAATCTGGGTGGCACTGTGTTTTTCCAAGGAGGTTCACCATGGCATCCGAAATGCCCGTTGTCAATGCTGGGTTCGGCGATCGTCCGACTCTTGAATTCCCGACCGAGACCGCTCCCGCTGGCCTGAAGGTCGTGGAGCTGCTTGAGGGCAATGGCCCTATGGTGCGCCGCGGAGACACCGTCACCGTCAATTATCACGGTGTGGTGTGGGGTAAGGACACCCCGTTCGATTCCAGTTTCGATCGCCACCAGCCGGCCACTTTCGGCATTGGCGTCGGACAGGTCATCAAAGGGTGGGATCAGACCGTTCCGGGACATAATGTCGGTTCTCGCTTGGTGGTGTCCATTCCGCCGGAGTATGGCTACGGCTCTCGTGGTGTTCCTCAGGCCGGCATTGGCGGCGAGGACACGCTGGTGTTCGTGATCGACATCATCTCCACCCGCTGATTGACGGGTAACATTCTTCCAAGGTCAAGGAGGATAACATGGCCGAAGAAAAGACGATTCTGCTGACGCAGGAAGCGTATGACAAAATGAAGGAGGAGCTCGCCTGGCGTGAAGGCGAGTACCGTGACGAGATTCTTGCCAAGGTTTCCGCGGCTCGTGCTGAAGGAGATTTGAGCGAGAATGGCGGCTATCAGGCCGCCCGCGAGGCGCAGCGCGTGAACCAGGGGCGCATCGACGAGTTGACCGTCAAGCTACGCAACGCGAAGATTCTGACCGCGCCCAAGGCCGGCGAAGTCGGCGACGGCTCTCTGGTCACGCTCGAAGTCAATGGACGCGAGATGGTCTATGTGCTCGGCACCCGAGATTTGTCCATTGCTACGGATTACAGCATCATCAGTCCGGAATCGCCGATTGGCGCGGCCATCAACGGCGCTCATGCCGGGGATACGGTGACTTACACCGCGCCGAATGGGCGTGAGATTTCCGTGACCATCAAGGAAGCCAAGCCGCTTGCCTGATTGGACGTTTTGGCGACGTTGAAGGCCCGTTCCCACCACCAAGATGGGAACGGGCCTTCGTCATCCGCAGTTGTCGTCAGGATTGCGGCCACAATTGCACGATCACCATATAGATAGCCACCATATGGCAGGCGTATCCGGCTACGGTGCCGGTATGGAAAATCTCGTGGAATCCGAAGACCTTTGGCCATGGATCCGGCTTGCGCAGTGCATATACGATGGCTCCAGCGATGTAGCAGGCTCCACCGGCGCAGAGCAGAATCACGACGACGGGGCCAGCATAGGGGGATACCCAGAACAGTCCCATGAACGCCACTCCGGACACGCCGAAAATGATGTAGACCAGAACGTACAGCCAACGGGGAGCGCTGATCCAGATGACGTGGATGATCAACGCGATGGTGGTGCAGACCCACATGCCGGCGATGATCGCATTGCGCCAAAGCGGTGCGAGCGCGAAGGACACGGGTGTGTAGGTCCCCGCGATGAGCAGAAAGATGTTCATATGGTCGATGCGGCGGAGTACGTCGGTGACACGTGGAGACCAATCGCCCAAATGGTAGCAGGCTGAATTGCCGAACAGCACCAGAGAACAGGTCATGAATACCGCGCATGCCCATTTGAGGCCGGCGCCGTGGGCCAGACAGATGAGTACGATTCCCGCGGCAAGCGCCAGAGGAGTGGCAATAGCGTGGATCCAACCGCGCATGACGGGCTTTGGCCTGCCGTGCACATCGAGCCTGATTTTACGTTCGATTTCAGCCGGAGCAATGCCCTCGATTTTCGCGGCATGGGTCTCTCCCTTGGCGATGACATGTTTGGCTTTTTCGTCCGCCTTATGGCGGATGTTCTCCGCTTTATTGCGCGCTTTCACTCGAATGAGGTCTGCTTTCGCCTGCAGCGCTTGTTCGCGTGCTTCGGCGAGTACTGCGCGTTTCGCTTCGATTTCTGCATCGGTGGGTTTCGCCATTGTGCGCCTCCACTATATGTTACGGAACCGTAACCTACGTTATCGTAACTGCACGATAAGTCAACTGGTATCCCACATCCGTATGGTCATATGGTAGGCAACCTCGCATGATATGCGTATGATGGGATACATGGCTGATTTCTCACACATCCTGATGACCCGTCCGGATTTCGGCGATGATGACCGCGAATGGCTGCACCAGCTGGTGGCCGATTGGCAGGTGATCGCCGACTTGAGCTTCGCCGACCTGTTGTTGATTCTGCAGAATGGCGAGGGCGAATACATCATTGCGGAACAGTGCCGTCCATCCACGGTGATGAGCCTGAGGGCCGATGACGTGGTTGGTGATGTGGTTCCGGATTCCATGAATGCCGAACTTGACGCGGCCATGAAATCGGAATCGGTATTCCGCTCCACGGTGTTGCGCAACGTCGGCAAGGCCACGGTGTGCAACGTGTACGCGCCGGTGCGGCATAACGGCAAAACGCTTGGTCTGGTGGTTCGCGAAACCAACATGGCCACGCGCGAATCGAATGGCCGGTATGAGTCCGAAAGCATCAGCGCTGGCAAGCAGTTGTACGAGATGATTCCACGTGGACAGTTCCCGTATCGCAATCCGATCATGAACCAGCGTCATAATGCGCGTGTGGCCGATGGCTTCATCGTGCTCACCGTCGACGGCATCGTCCGGTATGCCTCGCCGAATGCCATCAGCTGTTTCCGTCGTTTGGGATCAGTCAGTACCATGCAGGGGGAGTATCTGAGCGAAATCGGCACCAAGCTGCTACATGAGAATGACCCCGTGTTGGAAACGCTGCCATTGGTCTTAAGTGGTAAAGCCGCTGTGGATTCCGAGCTTGACGCGAATAAGTCCGCGGTCTCCATGCGTTCTCTGCCGTTGATGGATGCGAATGGACGAGTGGGCGGCATCGTGCTATGCCGTGACGTCACCGAGCTGCGCCGCCGAGAGAAGGAGCTGCAGACCAAGGACGCCACTATCTCCGAAATCCATCATCGGGTGAAAAACAATTTACAGGCCGTTTCCGCACTGTTGCGTCTGCAGGCGCGTAAGACGAAGTCGGAGGAAGTCAAAAAGGAACTCAAGGAAGCCCAACGCCGTGTGCAGACCATCGCCATGGTGCACGAGGGATTGAGCCAGACCGCCGACGAAATCGTCGATTATGACAAGGTCATCTCGAATCTGCTCAAAATGGCTGTCGATTTGGCCACTATGCGCGACCAGCATATCGATATCGATTTCATCGGTAAATTCGGTATGATGCCGGCTCAGGACGCCACTCCACTGTCTTTGGTGCTTACCGAATTGATCACCAATTCCGTGGAGCATGGCTTTGAGGGACGCAAGGAAGGCCATATCACGATTTCCGTCGGACGTGGCGGCAACAACCTCAATGTCGTGGTCGAGGATGATGGAACCGGTTTGGCGGACGAGGAGCATGACGGTATGGCGCGTTCCTCCGGGTCGGGACTTGGCACCCAGATCATCAACACGTTCGTCACCAACGATTTCGGCGGAACAGTGCATTGGGAGCCGCGTCGCGGCGGAGGCACCCGAGTGGTGCTCGACATGAAACTGCGCGCCGCGCAGGATAGCTGACGGTGTGAACGGAGATGAGAAAAGGCGGCTGGGCCGTTCCCTTGGGAAACGGCCCAGCCGCCTTTACAAGCTCTGAAGATCAAATCAGACCTGCATCTGCATAGCCTGAGAACGGCGGGCACGCATCGCACGGCGTTTGAGCGCGCGCCGCTCGTCTTCGCTCAGACCTCCCCAGACGCCGTAATCCTGATTGGTGTCCAGTGCGCACTTCAAGCATGCGTCAATCACCTTGCAGGTCCGGCAGACGGCTTTGGCTTCTTCGATTTGCTGATAAGCGGCGCCGGTATTGCCGACCGGGAAAAACAGCTCCGGGTCCTTATCTCGGCATGCGGCCTTGGCTCGCCAATCGAAAGCACTGCTCATGTAATCGCCTTCCTCTTGCCATAAGTGGCATTTCATCCGTTATTTAGATAACCACGAATCAGATGATTTTTCAAGAGGTTTTCGCAAAAGAAACCATGATTTTTCAAAACCCTTGGAATTCAATGCACTGCACAGGGTGTGCCCGTGCCTGCCGTATGAACACACCGCGTCCTGGAATGGCGTAATCGTCGGCGCCGAAGCCATCCAGAATCGTGCCGGGAATACCCATCATCAAATCCGTGGAACGTTCACCGCAAGGGAACGCAATACGTGTGAGGCATCGTTCGAGCAAGGCGCTCTGTGGTTTTTCGACTGCTGCAATCACCGTGATGGATGGTTCGGCAAGAGCTGCTTTGATTTCGTCGGCTTGATTCGACGTGGCAAAGGGATTAAGCAGTTCATCGGCATCATCCACGAACCAAATGATCCGTTCATGATGGGGAAGGATCCTGCCGTCATCAGTGGTGGAACCGTCCCGTGTCTTGTGGGTGAATCGAATGGTGCAACGGCCGGTTTCGTGCAACCATCTTGCGCAGTGCAGGAGGAGATTGGTCTTGCCGCTCCCGCATGCGCCGACCACGGCGACGTTGCCCTGCCCGATATCGAGGAACGCGGTGGATACCAGCACTCCGTCATCAGCTAAAGCGAACGGGACAAGCTGCCATGCGTGGTTTGGCGTGATGGTCAGATCATGTCTGCGCACAAGCGTCGCGAGTGGATCGGAAAACAGGGGAGTGGGTCTGGCGATGCCGTTGAATTCCGAAGCGATGTTGATGGCATGGGTCAAGGCGTCGACGTCACGTACCGCGCTGCAGAGAAAAGGCGTGGCGCCTTGCCCGTCATGGCAATACGCGGCGCCGGGAACAGTGGGTGGGATCAATGCTGCCTCCTTGGTTCCGATCAGTTCGTTCGACTGCATCTGATCGGTGACGCGTAGGCAGATATTCAGCGATACATTGGCTTTCATGTCGGCATGCACTTGTCCCATGGGATTCTGCGTGCAGACGATGAGATGCATGCCCAGAGAGCGTCCAAGTGATGCCAGACGGTTCAGCCGCTGCATGTAATCGGGCAGACGGTCACGCAGTGCGTGAAATTCGTCAATAACCACTACGAGCCTTGCCGGCGGATTGTTGAGCTGATCGAACCTGGAAACGCGTTCGGAACTGACCAGGGCTTCCCGTCGCACCAGCTCCTGCTCGATAGCGTTCAACGCTCGAACGGCATGGGCGAGGTCGAGGTCGCAGACATTGCCTACGGTATGTGGCAATTGTTCCAAAGCGTTGAAGGTTGATCCACCTTTGAAATCCAGGAAAACGAAATGAAGGTCTTGTGGATTGTATCGAATTGCCAAAGCCATGCACCAGCTGATGAGCAATTCGGATTTTCCGGAGCCCGTGGTCCCCGCGACCATGGCATGCGGTCCGGCTGTGGCGAGATCAATATGGAATGTGCCATGTTGGGAGATGCCTATGGCATCTGTCGAGGAATGGGAAAGCCAGTTTCGGACGATGCTGCGCCAAACTAAGGGGTCGGCGGTCAGATGGTGCAGCTCTTCGAAACTCGTACGCGGCATATCGAAGAAGACACAATCATCGGCGGGGTCGGTTTCGTGGAACGGCACGAGTGGATCATGCTTGCTCGCATCGTTGACGGAACGTTCCTCTCGCCTGACGCGGATGACCATGGTAACCAGCATCAATGCGCTGCCGAGCATCCCTGGCGCAAGCATGGCCGCATACAGCCAGTGGCGTTGCATGCACACGACCACCAGCATGATGAACTGCGCCAGCAGTGGTGCGCTCCAACTCAGCAGGGTGAGACGCTGCTCATTCATATGTGGAGAATGTGTCGCTTTCTTCATGACCGACAGCATGAAGAAAGGACGACCGTGGTGCAAGCTGGATTAGGGGTTGTGGTCGGAAGATGCGGATAATTCGCGCCTTCCGGCGTGTCGTCAGTTCTGCTGCTCGGCCAAAGTACCCACAGTTCCTGCCGGATGCGTGCCGTTGGCCAATTCGGAGAAGAGCTTGGTGTTCTTTTCATCGTCCAATAGCACGCTTGACCCGACGCCATCAACGTAATAATCCGGATCGGACCAATATACGCTTCCTGAGATGCCGTTCTTGCCGGAGGCGCTTTTGAATGCCAGCGCCATTTCTAATAGCGATGATGTCGAGGCTTTTTCGTCTACGGTCACAGAGCTCAAAGCCGCAGTGACGATTTTTTTGGTTTTCCCGAAATTCGTCAGAGTCTGTGTAGACGCGCTTTTCTTGACAATAGCGTTGATGACTTGGCGTTGGCGTGCCGCGCGACCGAAGTCACCTTGAGCGTCGGCATAGCGCATACGGGAAAAAGCCAATGCGGTGTTGCCATCCACGGTGTGGCATCCGGCGGTCCAATTCAATCCGGAATAGGGGTCACTAACGTCTTGGTCATAGCATAAATCCACACCGCCCAATGCGTCGACCACTTTGACAAGCCCGCCGAAACGGACCATGGCCACATGATTGATTTTCTGTCCGGTGATGTCCTCCACCTCGTTGACCAATTGCGAGCGGCTGTACAGCTGCGCTACGGCGTTGATCTTCATATAGCTGCCATCAATCTCCACCAGGGAATCACGTGGAATGGAAACCAATGATGACGGCCCTGTTTTCGGCTTGGTGAGCACTAGGATAGTGTCGGTTCTGAAACCGGTGACGTCTCCGGCATCCCCTATGGTCCCCTCGCGTTCGTCGGAACCAAGAATCAGCCAGCTTTCACCGGCTGTATCCGTTTTGGACGTAAGCCATGTTTGTTTGTTGAGCTGCCCGTTGACCCAATTCCAAGCGGAGAATACCCCCAATCCCAGTGTGAGCGCCAGCGCAAGGAAGATAATAAGGATAACATGTCCGATACGATGCTTCTTTCTGGGAACGCTCATAACCGATGATACGGACTGGTTGATGGTGTTGGTCGTTTTTGGAACCATGGAGACGGAAGATGATCCATGCACTCGTTGTGACGGCGCGGTGCTGCGGGGTGTGGATGCTGGTGCGAATGATGCAGGTGATGATGAGCTTGCAGACGCGGATGGCCTGCGTGCTGCTGTCGTACGTACGGCGGGTTTGAAGCTTTGCGGAGCGTTTGAGGACGGTTGCTCGACGTGGCGGACCGGTTGTTTCGCGGAGGATGCGCGATTGGAATGCATCGGAGCGAAACTGGCGGGGTTGTTCGACACGCCATGGTGCCGGCCGGAAGACGATGCGGGCTTCTTGCGCCCCGACGCCGGAATGAAGCTCGGCGGAGTGTCCATCGAATCATTGGCCTCGTTATCGTTGCTCATGGTTCCTCCAGAAAGAATCGTCCCTGCACCATGCATACCGTGCGGGGACGATTCAACGGTTATGCGTCAGTCCTTTGCCGGAACGGCACACACTGTCGCGTTGAGATACCGATCGGCAAGACCGATGTATTGACCGGTGGCCGCATCATGGATGGATCCGTCATCCGGATCGACCGTTCCGCCTGTACTTGGATCGACGAGTGTTCCGTCGGCCTTGGTGATCAGACCCGTGGTCGGATCAGGGGTCTCGGTGTCGTTTTGGTCACCGGTGGAATCCGATTGGTTCTCATCGGTCGTATCTGATTCATTGGAATCGTTGCCGGAATTGGTGTCGGAAGCGGAGTCGCTCGTGTCGGCGGTATCGAAAATCGGCTTCCCGGCACGCATCTTCTCCCACAGGGTGTCGGCTTCGTCGGTCCAGACGGAACGGTTGGGGTCCGAAGGAGCCGACACCACAGGCACCGTTTGTGTTTGGAGATTGGTCATCGTGAAATCCTTGAGGCTCATGGCGAGTCCGGCTAATGCGGCGGTATCGGCCATGCCTTGAGAAATGTTGAGTGATTTCAACGCGGATTTCGCCAGCTGGTAAAGCTGCGCGGTATCGGTGAATAGGTTTTTGCTGAGCGCTTCGCTCATCAGCTGTTTAATGAGGTATTGCTGTCGGGTGGTACGTGAGGTGTCGGAGCCGTCTCCCATGCCATGACGGGTTCGGGCGTACTGGGTCGCGGCGACGCCGTCGAGATGGTGCATGCCTTTGTCGAGTTTGAGGCCGGTGTATGGATCATCCACATTCTGGGGGATGCACAAATCCACGCCGCCGACGGCGTCGATCATTTTCACCAATCCGGCGAAATCCACGACGATGAAATTCTGAATGCTCAATCCGGTGAGACTGTTCACGGCGTTCAACGTGCAGCTTGCGGCCGATGCGAGGTCGCCGCCGGTCTGGTAGGCGCCAGCGAAGATCGAGTTGAACATGACGTTGTACTGTGCGGGGATCGTGCCCTTCGAAGTTTCGCATTGAGGCACGTCCACCAAGGAGTCTCGCGGGATGGAGACGAGATTGATTTCCTTGCGGTCGGCGGAAATCTGCACGATCATCGTGGTATCGGCCTGGTGGTTGCCGACGACGTCATCGAAACTGCCGCCGATGGCCTGGTTCTCCTCCCCGTCTCGGGAATCCTGACCGATAAGCAGGAAGTCGATCGGCTTGCCTGAATTCGGGTCGATGATGGAGGTACTGGCATCCAGGGAACCTTGCCCGATCACATCAACGGAGTTGCCCTTGATGATACCGTCCACATCCAGCCATGTCGCGGCCGCGGCGGTCCCAGCGAATATCAGCATCGCCGCGATCGTTGCGGCGACTGCGGTTCTGACGCGATGCTGCACGCGGTATCCGAGGCTATGACGCGGCCTGGCATCCTGAAGACCATTGACATTAGGAAGCTTGTTGCCGGTTGATGATGTTGCCACGGTATTGCCTTCCTGATTGAAAAGTGCGTTTGGCGCAACGCGATTTAAGAACCTACCACTACTCAAACTGGTAATTATAGGGTCAATGGCCGATTTTCACTGATTCTACGATTGATGCCATGCCGGCGAACGGGCTTATAGCACATTTTCCATCCAAACGGTGGTATTGACACGAGCCAAAACTTGACAAATTCAAGTTGCATGTGTGTAATTTGAAACAATGCAAAATATGCATCTGCGCAACTAGGGGGAGGGCTCATGTGGGGCGTGGTTGATGAGTCTTCCGATAATCCACTTGTCGAGCTATGGGGTTTGTTCAAGCGGGACGACGATGTGTCTTGGCAGCATAAGGCATTGTGCTCCCAGACCGATCCTGAAGCGTTCTTCCCTGAGAAGGGTGGATCCACCAGGGACGCGAAGAGGGTGTGCGCCCAGTGCGAGGTCCGTGAACAGTGCTTGAAATGGGCCATCGATCATGATGAGCGTTTCGGCATCTGGGGCGGCATGAGCGAGCGTGAGCGTCGTCGGTATAAGAAAGAACATAAGGAACGGGCGTGAAGCACGGCACGCCACCGTGCGTACACTTTAATTATGAATTCTAACTCCAGCAGCGATATCCAGGCAATCGTGACCGATTTGCTTAACGGAAGACCGTATACGCATCGGCAGGACGTCGATGCATCCGTGGCCGCGGTGGTCACCGTGCAGCATGATCTTCGATTCCTTGCATCAACTGTCGGAGCGGTTCTTGCCCAGCGCATGCTTCCGGGAATGATCATCATATCCGATTGCACCGGTCATATCGAACAGCCCATGCAGATGACCTTCGACGTCATCCATTCGTCGGAGGATGTACTCGTCGAAATGCCCGAGACCAAGACGGTCCGGGTCATCCTCGTCGGGGTGAAGGATGCGGCTTCGTTCACCGATGCGGTGATGCGAGCGGTTCGTCAGATAGATTTCGATGCCGATATCCGAGCGTTGTGGATGCTGCATGATGATTCCCGGCCGGCCGACGACCGTTGCCTTGAGACGTTGCTGGACGCGTGGAGGAACACCCCGACAGCTTCCCTGCTCGGTTCCAAGCAGTTGGACTGGCAGGCTGAGAACCTGCACAATGTGGGTCTGTATGCGGGGCATCATGATGTCGTTTCCCTGGTCGTCGACGGCGAGCCTGACCAAGAGCAGTACGATGGGCGTCAGGATGTACTGGCTGTCTCGCTTGCGGGCGCATTGGTGCCATTGGCCACACTGCATGCTTTTGACGGGGCCGATTCATGGTTCGGGACTTTTGCGGAGTCCGCGGATCTGTGCCGTCGCATTTGCCTTGGGGGCGGTCGTGTGGTAGTGGTGCCCCAAGCCCGCATAGCACATAGGAGAGCTCGTTTCGAAGGCATTCGCTCGAAGAGCGGACATCCCGTGGAGGACGAGGACGACCGCGTTGACTCCTATCTAGCCGTGCGTGAGGCTAATGCCAAATATGCGTATACCGACGTGCACCGTTCGTGGTGGCCGTGGCTTTGGCTGTGGTCCATCATTCAATCTCTGGGGTTGGCGGTGTTGTGCCTGACCCGCAAGCAGCCGTATCACGCATGCTGCGAATTGGCTTTGCCTTGGCGTGCCTTATTGCATCTGCGGGGTGCCTGGCGTGCTCGCGCGCGACTGCGGAGGCAAAGCAAAGTCGGTTTGAAGTCGTTGTCCACGCTTATGGCGAATCGCCGGCAGATCAAGGAATGGCGGGATCGTCGTCGTGCGTTGCGCGATCAGCGAGATGCGGTGTTGCTCAGTCCTCTTGAGAAAGGTCATCTGCGTAAACGTCTCCTGCGTAGATGGGGTTTCGCGGCTGGAGCGGCTTTGCTCGCCGGCGCTTGGTTGGCCATGCTGTATTGGGATGTACTTCGGTCCGTGTGCGCTGGGGCTTCGATATACTCGCCGTCGTTGTTGCCTACTGATGCGAGTTTCGCCCAGCTGGTCCATGCTGCGACCACATCGTGGTCGTATGCTTCCGGAACTGGCATCAGCGCCCCCAGCGCTCCATGGTTGTTGGTGCTTGTGGTGGCCTCGGTATTCACCGGCGGCCGTGTTGCCATGGCAGTTGGGCTGATGTTCTTCCTCTCCGCACCGCTCATGGTGCTGTCGTTCTGGGCCTTGGCCGGTATCTTCACACGTTCCGACACCGTGCGTTGCGTGACCGCGTTGGTTTGGTTCGCGCTGGCGTTGTCCATGGGATTGTATCGAGATGCGGATATCGCGATGCTGACGGTCATGGTGTTTCTTCCGGCTTCTTTCGCATTCTCGTTTCGTGCGGTCGGCATGTATCGGACGGAGGATCTGGTCAAGCCACATGCATCAGTTCAATCGGCGGCGGTTGCCGCATTGTGCTTCATTCCTGTCGTCGCCTCGGAGCCGCAGCTTTTGCTGCCGTTGATGCTCACGTTCCTCACGTTCCTACTATTCGTTCGGTCGCACAAACCCACGTTGCTGCTGATCCCACTTCCCGCGGCATTCGTGTGTGCGCCGACGCTGGTCAATATCGTTCGCTTCGCGGGGGACGGTACATGGAGACAACTGTTCGGCAGCATCGTATTGCCTTCCGTCTCGCGTGACGGCAATCCGATCATCGCCAATCTGTCGGATGTGCTTGCCCGTGTGTTCGGTATCGGTTCGATCGATGCGGTATGGCAGTATGCGTCCGTCACCATCTTGGCTTTGATTGTGGTGCTGGCTGCCGTATCGCTGGCATTGCCTTTTGTCCTCCGTGTCTCACGCATGATGTGGGTTGCCGTGGCCGCCGGTTTGGCGACGGCTCTGTTTTCCGCCTCGGTCGCGGTGGGCGCTGATGCGGATGGACCGGTCGCCGGATCCATGCTGCCGGGAGCCTCGTATGCGATGATGGGGTTGCTTGCCTGTGTCTGCATGGTGGCTGGTGGCGCGGTACAACGTTTCGTGATGCTTCGCCAGCGCACGGCAAACGATGCCGTTGAAATCGAGAGCCGTAATTCCGCGGCGCTACCGATTGCGGCGCGTGTGGGACGGTCCGTGTTGGTGTGCGTATTGGCGATTTCGGTCGTGGCCTGCGCCGGATTCGATTACGCCACGCATGACCATGGCCAAGTGAAAGCCAGTGGTTCCGGACTGCCGATGGTGGCGACCGATTTCCTTGGGCAGGATGATGCGAGACGTGTGCTTGCCTTACGTGCCGATAGCTCCGGATCAATCAGTTACAATGTCATGCGCACGGGGCGCGGCGATTTGATCGATAGTTCCCCCGCGCAGCGTGTCGAAGTGATTTCGGGCCGTGTCGATGGCGCCAGTAGAACCATCGCACAGGATTGCGCCCAGTTGTTGGCGAATGCCGATTCCGATGCGATCGCAGAAATCGGTGAATTGGGTTTCGGCGGCATCTACGTCGTCAAACAGCATGGCAACAAAGCCCAACGGGAAGCGGCCGACCAACTCAATTCGAATATCGGCGCTTCCGATGGGACACAGAATGTCGTCAGTTCCGACCATGGAACGTATTACCGTTTGACGGTCCGTGACCTTTCCAAACAACACATTGACCGCAAAGGACTCGACACAGCCGGTTCGAACGTGTGGCGCCGTGCTTGGCTGTGGTGCATGAGCCTCGTCCTTGTGGCGTATTGCCTGGTGGCTCTTCCTCGTATCCGCCGCCAGGGTCAGGAGGAAGCATGAGCAAACATTCTCGTCCCAATGTGTTTCTGCGCGTCGTTCTTGCCGTGGTTTCGGTACTGGTCATAACGGCTTTGGTGTCTGCTGCCGTGGTGTATCGTCCGTCGTGGCTGCATGCGGACAATCCTCCGGTGCGCCACTCATCGGTAGGGAGCACCGTCAGTCCACGGCAGCTGCAGACGTATTGCCCATCACGTATGAGCATCGCCGACACCGATGCTTACGGGGATAGTGAATATCAGGCTTCCAATGGCAATATCGCATCCTCCGCCCGCTACGCCGCGTTCGGCTCCGTGTTCCATTCATCCGTCGCCGCGCTGGGATCCGATTCGGCTACTCCCGCCCTGACATTGAGCAAAAAGAACGCGGAATCCGCCGATGGCGCGTTTGTGGGTTCCGGCAACGTTGATGATGGGTCCCAATTGCAGGATACGCGCCTGTTGACGGCATCGGACGGCACCGGTGTGGCCTCGGCGGTGATGTCTTGGGCCACGGATGGTGATTTGAAAGGTGTGTCGGCTTCTTCCTGCATCGTTCCTGCGTTGGAACAGACGTTTCTGGTTGCGGGAACGCAGACGGGCATGACCCAACAGCTTATTGTGGCCAATCCATCCGCCAAAGCCACTTCGGTGAATGTCAAGGTTTGGGGTTCCGCCAAGGCCGGTATGCTGGCATTGTCCACCGGATCGACGTTGACGGTCGGCGCAGGAAAGGAATCGGTGCTGAATCTCGCCGCCGCGGCTTCTGGACAGGATGCCTTGTATGTTACCGTATCCGGCTCGGATACGCCCGTGGCCGCGGTCGTGCGCACGGTATCCATGGACGGATTGACCCCGAAGGGAGCGGATTACACGGTTCCCAACAATGTCTCCGCGCGATCCTTGGCCCTGTACGGTGTGGAGCACGACGACCGGGCGATGGTGTATATCTATGCTGCCCATAAAACGGATGTCACGATATCGTGGGTGAACACCAAGGGCGCGGTTCAGGCCAATCAGCAGACATTGGATGCGAATCGCGCCTCCGTCATTGATCTAGGAGATGTCCCGCGGTCTGCTGACGGCATCTACATCAGCGCGGACAAGCCGGTTTCCGCTGCTGCGAAGATTTCTGATAGCGGCGCTGGCGGGCAGGCCGATTTCGCATTGGTCAATGCATCCGTGCCCATGAAGGTTTCCGCCATAGCCATTCCCGACCAATCCGCCGCCACTGCGGTAGTTGGCGTCATCAACATCACGGATGAGGAGCAGACCGCGACGCTGACGGCGTTCGATGCGGATGGCGGGCAGGTGGATCAGCGGGATCTCGCCATTCCTCCTCTGGCTTCGACGACGGTGAGCATCGACGATCTCGACAATGGGAATATCAGCGCCATCCGTTTAAAGGACTCCTCCAAATCCATGGTATGGGACCTTCGCGTCGGCCAGCAAGACGTGTCGGATGCGAAACTCGCCGGCCTCTCCGTCATCGGCGCCGCTGATTTGAAAGAGTCCCGGGAACGGATCTGGGCCAACCAGGACATGACCATCGTGCGGTGAAGCGCTCACATGCCCCATTCGGGGTCGATTTCTTCCGGACGACGTCCATAAATCTCCGCCAGCCGTGACACCACTTCGTCACGAATCACGAACTGCAGATCCATACGGCTGCGCGCATGCGACTGCAAAGGCATGCGGTACAGCACGATGCGAGGCGGAATGCCATGTCCGGCTGGGAAGGATTGCGATCCGAGGTGTGGAACGGTCTCCCAAGGCGCGGGATCCGATGGCGGAACATCTTCCACCGCGAATTGGATCGGGGCGATGAGTTCCGGCCAAGCTTCATTGAGTCTGCGGATCTGAGCCACTAGCATGTCGTCGAACATGCCGCTCCTGGTGCGGTAGCGGGGCAGTCTGGTGCCGAACATGGGCGTGCGGGCTCCGCGTCCATGACGGTTACGGTATATCGGAGTTTCCCAGGGCATATGTTGCATGGCTTCTACCATATCTCAGGGTTTACCATATAACATCATGCGATACCATAGTGTTCATTGACTCGACAAGGGGAGGAGCCTTCATGGCGGATATTTCCGTACCTTGCTGGAACAGTGTGGATCCGGATGCGCTTTGCGCTGGCGCGCGCCTTATCGCCTTCGATCTCGATAACACTCTGGCACGGTCAAAAAAACCCATGAAGGACGATATGGCTGAGTGTTTCTCCGCGTTGACCTCATTGATCGACGTCGCCATAATCAGCGGAGGAAAGTATGCGTTGCTGCAAAGCCAGGTCGTGGCCAAACTGACCGATCAGGCGAATAAATCGAGGATTCATCTTATGCCCACCAGCGGGACACGCTATTACCGTTGGGATGGACATCAGTGGACGCAGGTATTCGCCCGTGATCTAAGCGATGACGATCGTGCCAAGGCGAAGGAATCGCTGGAGCGCAATGCTCGAAAGCAGGGAGTTTGGTCCGCCCATATCTGGGGGGAACGTATCGAGGACAGAGGCAGCCAGATTACGTTTTCCGCGTTGGGGCAACTTGCCCCCGTGGAAGCCAAGGAGGCTTGGGACCCTACCAATGAGAAGAAGCATCGGCTGGCTGAGGCGGTCGCGGCTGAATTGCCGAATCTGGAGGTAAGGCCTGGAGGATCAAGCAGTGTGGATATCTCCCAGCGCGGCATGGACAAGGCGTTCGCCGTCCGCGAACTTGCCTCGATACTCGGTATAGACGTCGCTCAAATTGTATTCATCGGAGATCGTATGGAACCCGATGGCAATGATTATCCCGCCGCGTTGGTTGGCGCAAGAGCCGTTAAAGTGGACGGTCCGTCAGATACCGTGAAACTGATTGGTGAAATCATTGCCAGCCTATCCCGATGATGGAACGGAGCGATCATCATGTTGAATGCCGGTGCCCATGTGATGAATCTGCTGTTTCCTCGTGGCTGCGCGGGGTGCGACAAGCCGGATGACGTGCTGTGCGATGCATGTCGCGCATTGTTCGATTGCAGGGTTTCCCAACCGCTGGAAAAAGCGTGGATGGAACGATGGTTCGCGTGCGGATGGTATCGTGGCGCGGCCAGACAAGCGGTTCTGGCATGGAAGGACCACGGAGACGAGGAATGCGATCGTCCGTTTGCTGATGCGCTTTGCACGCTTGCGGAACATGCCGGTGTGATCGGTGCTCTAGGCAAAGACATATCCTGCGATCGTTTGCTGATAGTTCCCGCGCCCTCGTCTCGTGCATCCATGAGACAGCGTGGGCGACGGCATATGATGCCGCTATCCAAAAGCTTGGCATCCTATCTGCGTGGCCGGACTGGTATTCGTGTGCAGGCCTGTGCGGCGTTGGAGAGTAGGGGAGTCGCGGGCAAATCCGTCGAGACCAAGGGAACCGCGCAACGGTCGCAGCGGTTGAAAGGACGTATTGCGGTCCATCCCGGAATTTCATTACAGGACACGGCCGTGATTGTGGTGGATGACATCGTCACCTCAGGTACCACCATGCGCCGCTGCGTCGACGCCTTGTCCTCACAAGGAGCTTTGGTGCTCACCTTGCTCGCACTGGCTTATACGCCCGCCGGTCGGCCAGGACAAGACGATGATCATTTATCGTCGGAGATGTGATATTTCGGCAGGACGATTTCAAAATCGGCGCCACGCGGATCATCCACCACGCGCACCGTTCCTCCGTGCAGCTGTGCCGCCCAGCGGGCGATCGACAATCCCAACCCGGTGCCCCCCGATTCTGTGCCGGGTCCTGTTTTCCCCTTGACGAAACGACGGAAGATGTCCGACCGCGCTTCTTGAGGAATTTGCGATCCAAAATTGACGACGTTCGTCACAATCGTGCCGAAATCCTTGTTCTCATGCGCTTCAATGAGCACCTTGGTATTATCCGCGGAGTGTTTGAGCGCATTGGCGATGATATTGGTGAAAAGTTGGCGCAGTCTGTCTTGGTCACCCTCCATCTCGATATCGTCAGGCACATGCATTTCGATATCATGGGCATGCCCGGCATCGGCTATTTCCAATGGCTCCAAAGTCTCATCAAGGAAGTCTGCGAAGTTGAACATGTCGATCTGCAGACTTGCCGCGCCCGCCTCCATGCGGGACAGATCGAGCAGGAACGCGATCAGGTCAGAAAGCCGATGTGTCTGGTTGAGAATGCTTTCCAGATTCGATGGCGTGGGCTCCACCACACCATCCGCCATATTCTCGACCATGGCCTGGAGCGCGGAGACCGGTGTGCGCAATTCGTGACTCACATTTGCCACCATGTCCCTGCGCATCTGGTCCGCATGCTGCAGCTCCTCCGCCATCTCGTTGAATGACAAAGCCAGTTGGCCCACTTCATCTCGGCTATTGTCATCAACATGCACGCGTACGGTGTAATCGCCGTCAGCCATGGCCTCCGCGGCGTCGCGCATCTCGCGCAGGGGAGAAGTGAGTCCTCTGGAGAAGAAGTAGGTGATGCCTAGTGCTACGGCAAGGGTGATCGGCATGGCGATCCAGACGCTTAGACCCACTTTGAGCAGGAACCATGCCATAATGAACGCGATGGCTGTGGAAATGGTGATCAGTACGCTCAGTTCCATTTTGAGCGAGGAGAACAAACCAATAGGGCGTTCGGTATCCAAAGGATTGACCGAACGCCCTGATTTCGAATCGGTAGTATGCATACCACCAAATCTTACTGCATCACTCCTGTGATTCCGGGGGCTCGAAGGCATATCCGACTCCATGCACGGTTCGAATGGTTTTCGAACCGAGCTTGTGCCGCAGCGCTTTGACATGAGAGTCCACGGTACGGGTGCCGGAGGCATCGACCCAATCCCACACTTCTTCAAGCAATTTCTCGCGGGTAAGCACGGATTTCGGTTTGCGAGCGAGTGTGGCCAGCAGGTCAAATTCCGTTGGGGTCAAATGCACCTGCTCACCGTTGACCGTCACGATGCGTTGGGCCGGATCGATGACCAGGGATCCGAAATCGAGCAGCTTCTCGTTCTCGGAATTCTTGGCGATGACCTTGGCTCGATCCACTCGACGAAGCAACGCCTTGCATCGTGCGATGAGTTCGCGCATGGAGAACGGTTTGGTCATGTAGTCGTCAGCTCCGGCGCCGAGCCCGATGACCTTGTCGGCCTCGTCATCTCGTGCTGTCAGGATCAGCACAGGTACAGGGCGTTCCGCGACGATGCGCTTGGTGGCTTCGAGACCATCCATCACCGGCAGCATGATATCCATGATGACCAGATCGGGGCGGAGCGTGGAGGCTGCTTGGACGGCGCTGGCGCCGTCGGAAGCCACTCGTGCGGTCCATCCCTCCGCAGTGATGCGTTGCGCGATGGCGGTGGCCAAGGTAGGTTCATCTTCGACCACCAAAACGGTACGTGGAGTTGCTGTGGATTGTGCTGATGGATTGAGCATAGCGTTTCGCCTTTCTCAGTGTTCTGGTTTCAAGAATACTGCGCCCAATGCCGGAACGGTGATCTTCGCGGACCAATTGCGGGAATGATACTCGCCTTCGTCTGCGTCGAATGTGCCGTTGTGAATATCGGAACCGCCGTACTTCGCATCATCCGTGGTCAGCACTTCGGTCCACTTGCCGCCCTTGGTGAGCGGTACCTGGTAATTCTGCCAAGCCTCTCCGGAGAAGTTGACGACGACGACCATCTGCTCGCCGTTCTTGCCGATACGCACAAAACTGAGCGTATTATGGTCGGCGTCGTCGCTGGTCAGCCATTGGAAGCCGGCAGGGTCAAAATCCCGACTCCATAATGCCGGAGAATCCTTGTACAAGGCGTTCAGGTCGGCGACGAGCTGCTGCACGCCACGGTGGTCGGGCCAGTCGAGGGCCTTCCAATCCACCGACCCGTCATGATCCCATTCGCCGTATTGCGCCACCTCGTTGCCCATGAAGGTGAGGTTTTTACCTGGGTGGGCCCATTGATAGGCGAACAGCGCGCGTACGCCGGCGTACTTCTGCCAATCGTTACCCGGCATCTTGCCGAATACGGATCCCTTGCCGTATACGACTTCGTCGTGGCTGATTGGGAGCACATAATGTTCGGAATAGGCATACACCATGGAGAACGTGATTTCATTATGATGCCACTTGCGGTTGATGGGCTCCTCATGCAGATACTGGAGTGTGTCGTGCATCCAGCCCATATTCCACTTGAGGCCGAAGCCCAGTCCTCCGGCGTCGGTCGGGGCGGTGACACCGGGGTAGGCAGTGGATTCCTCGGCGATCATCATGATACCGGGATTGTTCTTATACGCGGTGGCGTTGGCCTCTTTGAGGAAGTCGATGGCCTCGAGGTTCTCGCGTCCTCCGTAGATGTTTGGATGCCATTGCCCAGGTTCGCGGCTGTAATCCAAATACAGCATCGAGGACACCGCATCCACGCGCAATGCGTCGATGTGGTACTCATCCAACCAGAAGCAGGCGTTAGCCACCAAGAAGTTGCGCACCTCGTGGCGTCCGAAGTTGAATACGTAGGTTCCCCAATCAGGATGCTCTCCGCGAGTTGGATCAGGATCCTCATACAGCGGTGTGCCATCGAATCTGCCGAGGGCGAACGCATCTTTCGGGAAGTGGGCCGGAACCCAGTCCATGATTACGCCGATACCGGCCTCGTGCATCTTCTCGACAAGATATTTGAAATCGTCCGGTCCGCCGAGGCGGGAGTCGATGGCGTAGTAGCCGGTAACCTGATAGCCCCATGAACCTGAGAATGGGTGCTCGGCCAGAGGCATGAACTCCACATGGGTGAAGCCTTCCTGCTGGACGTATGGGACCAGTTCGTCAGCGAGTTCGCGATAGTTGCTCACATCCTTGCGCCAGCTGGAGGCATGCACCTCATAGATGCTGACTGGGCCGTTGTGCGGATCGGTCTCGGCGCGCTTGGCCATCCAATCCTCGTCATGCCAAGTGTGGCTGGAGTCAACGACGATGGAGCCGGTGCGCGGTGGAATCTCATGGGAACGTTCCATCGGATCGGCCTTCATGACCCACTCGTTATTGGCGTTGAGGATCTCATACTTGTAGATGGTCCCCGCTTCGACGCCGGGGACGAAGAGTTCCCAGATGCCGGAAGAGCCAAGCTCGCGCATGGCGTGGGTGCGGCCGTTCCAGCCGTTGAAATCGCCCACCACGCGCACGGCGTGGGCATTCGGGGCCCACACGGTGAACGCCGTGCCCACCAGTTGTTTGCCCGCGGTACCGTCGTTGGCGCCCAAAGGGTCATCGTAGCGTAGCACATGTGCGCCGAGAGCCTCCCAAAGCCGTTCGTGGCGTCCTTCTCCGAACAGATACATATCCAGATCGCCGATAGTCGGCAGATATCGATATGGATCATCAGACACCAGCGTGGTGCCATCCTCGTAGCGGGTGCGGATGCGGTAATCGGGCACGCCGTATCCGTCGTCGGTCGCGACGGCGTCGACGATGGCGCGGAACACGCCATTGTGCTCATGCGCAGCCTCGGTCTCGCCATGCTCAGTGATAATCGTCACGGATTGTGCCAACGGACGTAGCACGCGGATCGTGACGGTATCCGCGTGCTCGCCGGAACCGAGATGTCCGCCGAGCACCTCGTGAGGGTTGTAGAACGTACCGTTGCTTACTGCATCCAGGTCGCCCTGCGCAACAGGAACGGCAACGCCATCTTCTTTGATCTTGGATTCTGTAGCCATGGAAAAAGTGTAAGCATGAAATGTCTGAAAAAGGGTTCGTGTCGCGCCTTTTTTCGGATTTTAAGCGGTTTTCGAGGCAAGTCCAACCCTCATGGCACAATAATTCGGGTTTTGTGTAAGCTTTTCACGGAGGTTTCATGGGTTACAAGGTCGGCGACATGGTCGTCTATCCGCGTCACGGCGCTGCGAAGGTGGAGGCCATCACCGAACGGACAGTCAAGGGAGTTACTCGTGAATACCTGCAGCTGTCGGTGCTGTCGTCTGATGGCCTGGTCATCAACGTTCCAGTGGAGAATGCAAAAAAAGTTGGCGTGAGAGATATCGTCGGTGCCAAAGAAGTGGCGAAGGTTTTCGAAATCCTGCGCACGCCGATCATCGAAAAGGAAATGAACTGGTCCCGCCGGTACAAGTTGAATGTCGAGAAGATTGCCACCGGTGATGTCAATAAGATAGCCGAAGTAGTGCGTGATCTTGCCCAGCGTGATGTCGACGAGCATGGTCTGTCCGCGGGAGAGAAGCGTATGCTCACCAAAGCACGTAGCATTCTGACCTCCGAAATCGCATTGTCCGAGCATCTTGAGGAAAGCGAGGCCCAGCGCCTGCTTGATGTGAATCTTGGATATGAGCCGGCGCGGCCTGGCGATGAGAAGCATCACACCAAAGCGCCTGAAGAAGCTGCCATGGATACGTTGGCGCGTGTCGAAGCGGAAAACAAGAAGTCCAAGAAGAAGTAAGGGCGTGTGCATGCGTATCGGTCAGGGATTTGACGCTCATCGATTCGCATCCCATGATGCAGGCAAGCCATTATGGCTTGCCTGTTTGCTTTGGGACGGCGACGGCATCGAAGGGGATTCGGATGGTGACGTTGCCGCCCATGCGTTGATCGACGCGTTGCTTTCCGCAGCGGGTTTAGGCGATATCGGTATGCTGTTCGGTGTCGGCTCTGATGCCGCGGGAGCGGGAAAGCATGGCGACGAGATGCTGCGTGCGACGGTCTCGTATCTGCGGGCGCATGGCATGGCGCCGGTGAGCGCGAGCGTCGTTGTGGTAGCCAATCACCCGAAGATAGGTGATCATCGAATTCAGGCGCAGCATGCGTTGAGTCAAGCGATTGGCTGTGATGTCTCGCTGACCGCTACCACGACGGACGGCATGGGCTTCACTGGTTCGGGTGACGGTATCGCGGCCATTGCGAACGCTCTGGTGGAGACGATCGGCTGAGGAAAAAGAGCTACCGCCGTTTCGTTGTTTCGATTGCTTTGGCGATGGCCCAGAATACCGTGGAAATCGTCACGATAATGAAACTCGGGGGAGCGGGGAACATGGCGGATGCCACAAGTCCGCCCCAGATCGAAATCAAACAGATCACGGTGGCGGCGACCATTGCGCTGAGCGGAGATCTCGTGATGATGTTAGCGGTTGCTGCTGGCGTGATCACTAAGGCGAAGACCAACAGCGTGCCGACCGCGGGAACGGCGATGGTGACCACGCCGGCCATGATCGCCATGAAACAGATGCTCATCAATGAGATGGGCACGCCTTTCGCCTGGGCCACCTGCTCGTCGAGCGAGCTAAACAGCAGCGGGCGGTAGATAATGGCCAATATGGCCAGCAGCAGAACATCGAAAACCGCGAATCCTACGACCTGCCCGGTTGTGATCGTGAGGATGGAACCGAATAGTATTGATTGCATCTGCTGTGATGCGGAGCTCGACAAGCGGGCGAAGAATAGGCCCATTCCCGTGGCAAAGGCCAATACGGTCCCTGTGGCGATCTCACGTTGCGATGCCTTTTTGCCCAGCGCGCCGATCACCAGCGCTCCGCCAAGTGCGAAAACACCGAGTCCGGCGCTGACCGGCAGACCCAGCAGCACGGCTCCAGTGGCTCCCGGTAGGCCGATGTGCGCCAATGCGTGCGCGGCGAACGTGCAATGTCGGGCAATGGTGAAATATCCCATGATCCCCGCGGCGAGGGCGATGCAAATGCCTGCGAGAAAGGCGTTCGTCATAAATGGGGCGGTCAACGTCCCCAACCAGTCCGGATCGAAGGGAAAAACGTTTTCGTTCATGATCATGCCTTTCGTGGCGTGGGGTTGTGATGATGGAATTGCGCGAGTTCCGCTGGATCATGGGCGTCGACGTCCATGCCATCGGGTTCGTCCTCGCTCGGGGTCACGAACATGTCTCCCTGCGGTGTGGTGACGACTTGTACGGTGGTGCCGTACAAGTGGGTGAGCAGACGCGAATCCAATACCTCGTTCATGCCCGCGTAGTGTGGATGTCCGTCGAGCAGGTATACGGCACCGGTGAGTATCGGCAGCAACATGTTCAGGTCGTGCGCCACTACTTGGATGGACATGCCGAGCTCATGGTTGAGTCTGGCGAGTACGTGCACGGTGGCGCGTTGGCTGGCCAGGTCGAGATTGGCAAGAGGCTCGTCCAACATGAGCAGTTGGGGATCCGAGACCAACGCCTGCGCGATGGCGACCCGCTGCCGCAGACCTCCCGAAAGTTCGGACAACCGGTATTTCATCTTGTCCTGCATCCCGACGAATTCCAAAGCGTTATGGACTTTGTCCCTTTGCTCACGGGTGGTGCGGTGAATCCCGAACGTGATTCCTGTCAGGCCGAGCAGCACGGATTGCTCGGCGGTGATGTTGGATTCGATGTCGGATGCGTAACTTTGCGGCACATATCCGATGTGGTGGTTCATGACGCCGGCTGGCCGGCCGAGCACGGTGATGGTGCCATGCGCGACCGGGATCAGTCCGAGTTCCGCCTTCATCATGGTGGTCTTTCCCGCTCCATTGGTGCCGACGATGGCGGTCACCGAACCTTGGGGTATACGAAACGTGCCGTGCTGCCAGATGACACGTCCGCCCCGTTTGACGCTGGCGTCGGCGAATTCGATGCAGGCGGATGTCTCGTCGCGCATGGTTTTCTCCTTATTGATTCCGATGGTCTTATTGTTCCAAGTGGTGTTGACAATCATTCTCAATAAGGCGCGGATTCGCGGACAAACGGTGCATGTGCATGAAAAAATCCCGATTCTCCGGCGTCGATGCGTTCTGTAATGGAGAATCGGGATTGTCTTCCATCGGGATCCGATTATCTGCCTGGGTCGGTCTGTCCGCTGTTGTCCGCGTCATCCGTTGTGGATGCATCGGTCCGTGAACCTGAATCGGACGAGGATCGGTCAGCGTCCTCGGCGGATTCGTCGGTGGCTTGTGCGGTGAGAATCTCGTCCAGAGTCTCGATGAGTCGCATGATCCATGAAGTCAAACTCTTGCAATCGTTGGGCATCTGCTCCGTGATGTCGATGACGCCAACATCCGATTTGTGCGCGGTGCCGGTGAGCACGTTTGTGGCATCGCCTGCTTCCTGCGTGTTGTTAACCAGCACGTCGATCTTGCGTCTTTCCACAAGCTCTTGGAAATCCTGCAAGGCCTCGGAGGAGGGCTGCGATCCGTCAGCGGTGGCTTGAGCATAGTCTTCGGGAGTCTTATCGGTAAAGCCCATGTCGCTGAGTAGATAATAGGCAACGGGTTCCGTGGCCGCGTAGGACACGGTCCCATGCATATCGGAGAACTGTTTCATATCCTTCTCGATTGTTGCCTCGCGCCTGTTCCATGCCTTGAGCTTGTTGGCGAAATATTTCTTCTGCTTGGGCATGATACGGCTGTAGGTGTCGGCAAGCTCTTTCGCCACGGCATTACGCGCGTCGCTGGAGAACCACAGATGGGGATTATCCCCCTCGACGGCTCCGACCATCTGCGCTGCCGATATGGAAACGGTGTTTTTCGTCAGACCCTTCGTTGCCCATGAGTCATATCCCGCTCCATTGGAAACGATGACTTGGGCTTTGCTGAGGGCATCGGCATCCTTTGTCCTCATTTCAAAACCGTGTGGTTCCACGGTAGTGGAGGTCAGGATGGATTCGACCTTGACATGCGTGCCACCGATCTGTTCCGCCACGGAGCCCCATTGGTTGGTGGATGCGACCACTTCAATGGGGGATGTCTGCGCGTTCGCGGCTTCGGATGTCGATGGCGTCGACGAGGCTGATGGATTGTTCGCTTGGCAAGACGCGGTGCCGAATACCGCGCACAGGGTGATTGCCGCAGTGAGAATACGGAGCGTTGGACGTTGGCGAGTGCGCATGTCAATTGCCTTCTTCCTGGATTGTCCCGGTCGTGCTCATTCCATAATGGTGTGTGCGACTTACGACTGAGACCAAGATAGTCTACGATACATGCAAACGCCAATACGACAAGCATGGAAACAAGAAGGGCAAAGTCACATGGCAGTGAAAATCGATGGCCGCGCGGTCTCCGCGCGGATCAAGGGGCGTCTCGCCAAGCGGGTCGAGGCGCTGAGGGAGAAGGGAGTCAATCCGGGGCTGGGAACCATTCTGGTCGGCTCCGACCCGGGGTCCATGAAATATGTCGCCGGCAAACACGCCGACTGCGCGCAGATCGGTGTGACCTCCATCAGACGCGAGTTGCCGGAAGACGCGACGTTCGAGCAGATCGCCGAAGCGGTCCGCGAACTCAATGCCGATCCTGCCTGTACCGGATACATTGTGCAGCTGCCGCTTCCGGAGGGCATCGACGAGAATGCGATCATAGATCTGATTGACCCGAAAAAAGATGCGGACGGTATGCACCCTTACAATCTTGGTGAACTCGTGTTGCATGTCCATGGGGATATCACTACGCCGCTGCCTTGCACTCCGCGCGGTGTGATTGAGCTGCTCGAAGCATATGGGATTGATTTGGACGGCAAGGAGGTGTGCGTGCTGGGGCGTGGCATCACCATCGGGCGGACCATTGGACTGATGCTCACACGTAAGAATGTCAACGCCACCGTTACGTTATGCCATACCGGAACCGCAAATGTGCGTGACCATATGCGCAGGGCGGACGTCATCATCGCGGCGATGGGCTCCGCCGGCTTCGTCAAGCCGGACGATATCAAGGAAGGTGCGGTCCTCGTCGATGTCGGAGTCTCGCGTGTGTTCGACGAGCAAGCCGGTAGATACCGCGTCAAGGGGGATATCGATCCGGCCTGCTACGAGAAAGCCGGATCGTATACGCCGAATCCCGGTGGCGTCGGTCCGATGACCCGCGCCATGTTGCTTGAGAACGTTGTGGAGATGGCCGAGCGCCAGGCATGATGGGCACGAACGTTTCGGGCGCGCTATAAGCGTGCGACACGCCCGAAAAATGTGCATGGCCTCTTGTAGACTGGACTTCTGCGTGCGCGATGCGCGCGTAAATAACTGAAGAACGATTTTATCCACCAACTATTTTGTAAGAAACCACATTAATGG